>Ga0315285_10003708_pt1 | contig 15902 bp, 15 predicted proteins | sample YL17G09_36_MG_FD_203698 | JGI IMG/M metagenome (GOLD analysis project Ga0315285, IMG submission 203698) | Sediment microbial communities from Yellowstone Lake, YNP, Wyoming, USA - YL17G09_36 | ecosystem: Environmental > Aquatic > Freshwater > Lake > Sediment | place: USA: Wyoming | collected... | reverse complement strand
TCGGTCAAAGGAATGGTGCCGCCCCTGGTCGAGCGGGAGTTGAAGAAAAAATTGGTAGGGAGTAGAAAGTAGGCAGCAGGGGGGAGAGCCAGGGTCGAGCCATAACCATAGTTCTCTCCCGATCTGCTGCCTACTCTCTGCTACCTACCGGCTGCTCTATTCTTAATATTACTATGGAGGAGAAGAATGCCTAGCTTGGCGGATCGGGTGAAACTGATCAAACCCTCCCCGACCCTGGCCGTCTCGGCCAAGGCCAAGGCCATGAAAGCCCAGGGCCTGGACGTGATTGACTTCGGCGCCGGCGAACCGGATTTCGACACCCCGGAGTTGATCAAGCAGGCCGCGGTGAAAGCGCTCGCCGCCGGCTTTACCAAATATACCGCGGCCGGGGGCATTGACGAGCTGAAAGACGCGGTGGTCCAGAAGTTCCAAAAGGAGAACGGCCTCCGCTACGAGCGAAATCAGGTCCTCATCTCCTGCGGGGCCAAGCACTCGCTCTACAACCTCTTCCAGGCCATCCTCAACCCCGGCGACGAGGTGCTCATCCCGGCCCCTTACTGGGTGAGCTATCCGGACATGGCGCTCCTGGGCGGGGCCAAGCCGGTCTTTGTCTCCGCGCCCGAGTCCAAGGGGTTCAAGGTCACCCCCGAGCAGCTTCAACAAGCGATCTCGCCCAAAACCAAGCTGGTGGTGATCAACAGCCCGAGCAACCCCACCGGCGCGGCCTATGCCGCCGCCGACTTGCAAGCGCTCGCCCGGGTGCTGGAAAGCAAGGACCTCTACGTCGTCTCGGACGAGTGCTACGAAAAGATCGCCTTTGGCAACTACGTGCATACCTCCATCGCCGGCCTGAGCGCCCAGCTCAAGGAAAAAACCCTCGTGGTCAACGCGGTGAGCAAGACTTACTCGATGACCGGCTGGCGGATCGGGTATGCGGCCGGGCCCCAGGACGTGATCGCGGCCATGACCAACATCCAGAGCCAGTCCACCTCCAACCCCACTTCCTTTGCCCAAAAAGGCGCGCTGGCCGCCCTGACCGGCCCCCAGGACGAGATCGGGAAAATGGTAACCGAATTCAACAAGCGCCGCGAGTTCACCGTGGCCGCCTTGCGGGCCATGCCCCGGGTCACCTGCTACGACCCAGAGGGCGCTTTTTACGTGTTCCCCAATTTCTCGGCTTACCTGGGTCGAAGCTGGAAAGACGGCAAGATCAAGGACGACCTTGAGCTTTCCCAGTTCCTGCTCGAAGAGGCCAAGGTGGCCGCGGTGCCGGGCAGCGCCTTTGGCGCGCCCGGCCACATCCGGCTTTCCTACGCCACCTCGATGAAAAACCTTGAGGAAGGTTTGAAACGTATCCGCGAAGGCCTTGCCAGGCTTTAATCTTTGCCGGCCGAGAGGGGGCTTGATTCCTGCGCGAAACTCCTGTAACCTTGATTGTAGAAAGCGATCCAAATGGAATTATCGTCCTTAAATAATGTGCTTCTGGTTATCCTGTTCATTATTCCGGGCTTCTTGGCGGAATGGATGTTTTCGTCCTTCGTGCAGAGACCGCAGCGAGAAAGCACCACCGTTCTCTTGGAATCCCTGGCCTTCAGTTGCCTGATCTATTCTTTGGTATTACCCATAGCCTATCGGTATGATAGTTTTTTATTTCGGCACTTCATCATCCTCGGAATTTTCTTCTTGCTGATTCTGCCGGTGGGCCTCGGCATCGGCGGCGGATTCTTTTTTCGCTCCTATCTCTACCAAGGTCTCGCCCGTCGCTTAGGAGTGATTAGTCCCATCCCCAAGGCTTGGGATTATTTCTTCGGCCAGGGAGAACCCTGTCTGGTTTTGATCACACTCCAAGACGACACCAAAATCGGAGGACTGTGGCATAATCATTCCTTTGCGTCTTCCTTTCCCTCGGAAGAGGATATTTATCTCGAAGATCAGTATCGGATTAACGAAAAAGGAGAATTTTTAGACAAAGTGGTGGACACCAAAGGATGCTTGGTCCGGGCCGGGACGATTAAGTTCATCGAATTTTTCGAGATTCTACCAAAGGAGAAAACTCATGGAGAAAAAAGCTGATTGGGTGGAAAAAACCGGGGGATCTCAACCCATAAAAAGAAACTGGGCAGAAAAAGGCTATCAGCCCTCTTCGAATCAGCCTAAACCCAAACCCCAGGATATCCGCCTACCCCAAGGCACTGGGGCGGTCAAACCCAAGAAGGATAAGTAGCCGAACCAGTCTTTTCGGGCGTGGATTGACCAGCCGTGAAAAAAGTTAGCTTGACAGCCCTCCTCCACGGGTTGCTGCTTTCTTTTCTAGGAGCATCTCTTTTTTCCTCTTGCACCTCCGGCCCGGACGTCGAGCACCTCACCATCCTCTTCACCGGCGACCTCGAAGGACACGCCGCGACCCGGCGCGACGGCTCCGGCGGACTGGCCCGCATCGCCGCCCTGAAAAAACAGACCCTGGCCGAAAACCCGCGGACCATCCTCCTCGATGCCGGCGACGCGGTGGTGGGCACCGCCCTGGCCACCGAATCCCGGGGCGAGGCCCTGGTCCGGCTGATGAACCGGGCCGGCTACGACGCGGCCCTGCTCGGGAACCACGAGTTCGATTTAGGCCCGGAGCAAGTGGCGCGCTACCGGGAGCTCGCCAGCTTTCCCTATCTCGCCGCTAATGTGCAGGATGAGTCGGGCCGGCTGAAGGCCGACGCCGCCTTTCAGGTGTTCCCGCTCGGCCGGGTCCGGCTGGGCGTGATCGGCGTGGCCAATCCCAACACCGTGCACTTGGTGAACCCGGAGAAAATCCGCGGCCTGATCTTTTCCCCGCCCGAACTGGCCATCCGCCAGGCCCAGGATGCCCTGGCCGATCAGGCGGACGTGGTGATCCTGCTCACGCACCTGGGTCTGGGCGAGGACTCGCGGCTGACCCGCCGGCTGGAAGGGATCGGGCTGATCCTGGGCGGGCACTCGCAGGTGGAGATCCACGGGTTGCGCATCAAGGACGGGGTGCGGATCATGCACGCCGGCGATTCCGGCGAATATCTGGGCCGGGTGGACCTCTATTACGATGTGAATAAGAAAAAGGTGGTGAAGTGGAAAGGGAAGCTGATCCGGGTCAAGGCGGGTATTCCCGAGGACCCGGACCTAAAGGCCGCCCTGGAGAAAGAGGAGCGGACCCTGCCGGCCGGCCTGGACCGCGAGCTTTGCCGGCTCTGGTGGGGAAAAGACCGGGAGGACCTGGGGCCGTGGGTGGCCGGGGTGATCCAGGAGCGCCTGGGCACGGACTTCGGGGTGATCAACACCGGCGGCGTCAGGAAAGACTTGCCGGCCGGACCCATCACGCCGGAGGATATTTACGAGCTGATGCCTTTCAACGACCGCCTGACCCGCTTCGAGATCAAGGGCCGAGACCTCGAACAACTGCTGCGTGCCCGGCACCTCTATTTCTCCGCCGGACCCCGCCTCCGGCAGGACCAGACTTACTCGGTGGGCTCGGTGGACTTCCTGCTCAAGATCCACGAATTCCCCGGCAGCCGCAACCCGAGCTTCTCGGACCTCATCCTCCGCCAGGCGCTTATTGAAACCCTCACCTTACCAAAGGGAGATCGTTGTAAGATATAAGTCTGACTCATTTTCAACACTTTCTTTTTCCAACTTCTTCATAATCAACATGTTACGGGCACAGTTTGGGTTTATGGCACTACGCCGGATTCCCCGAGGCGCATGACCCGGGGCGGGACTCTTACCCCGGCGGAGCCGAAGGCGTCATCGGCATAGCCTTCGAGGTCGGTGCGGATCAGGTAGGGCACCCCCTCGAGATCCATTCGCACTGCCCTGAACTCGTTCAGATCCCGCATCAGGTCCGGCCAAGGCGCACCAATCCCTTTCTCTTCCATCTTCCGGTGGAGGTCAACCTCCAGGCGCAGCGCCAAAAAACTCGCCACTGAGTTTGCGTTTCTGAAAAAAGGCAAGAAAAGCCAAAAGTTAACCGAATCCCTGGAAGGATTAAGCTGGAGATTGGATTGGAGGGCCATCCCGGACTCGAACCGGGAACCCACTGATTAAGAGTCAGTTGCTCTACCATTGAGCTAATGGCCCGCCCAAGCTCAAAAATATTATAGTGGTTCCCTGCTCCCTGTCAAGAAAGAAAATATTTAAATGTAATATTTATTACTATTTTTCCGGGTCGGCGCCAAGGGCCGCCCCCTGGGCTCAGAGGCTTTCCGGCGCCACCTTGACCAGGTTCTGCTTGCGGTATTCCAGCCGGTTGAGCGCCTCAATGTAGGCCTTGGCCGAGGCCACGATGATGTCGGTGTGCGCCCCGAACCCGCTCGCCTGCACCCCGTCCTCCTCGATCCGCACCCGCACCTCGCCCTGGGCGTCGGTGCCGCCGGTGATGGCGTTGACGCTGTAGAGCAGGAGCTTGGCCCGGGTCCCGGTCAGCTTGGTGATGGTCTTGAAAGTCGCGTCCACCGGGCCGTCGCCGAACTCGGCGTCGCGCACCGGGTTGCCGTCAATCTCGAGCTGCACCGAGGCCGCCGGCATCACCTCGGTACCCGCGGTCACGTTCAGATACTTGAGGTGATACTTGCGCGGGATTTGCAACACCTGGTCCATGACCAGGGTCTCCAGGTCCTCGTCAAAGATTTCCTTTTTCTTGTCGGCCAGCGCCTTGAAGCGGCGGAAAGCGGTGACGAACTGCTCGTCGGACAGGTCAAAGCCCAACTCCTCCATCCGCTTCTTAAAGGCGTGCCGGCCGGAGAGCTTGCCCAGGACCAGGCGGTTGCCGGGGATGCCCACGGACTCGGGGGTCATGATCTCGTAGGTGAGCTTGTCCTTGAGCACGCCGTCCTGGTGGATGCCGGACATGTGGGAAAAGGCGTTCTGCCCCACCACCGCCTTGTTGGGCTGGACCACAAACCCGGTCAGCTTCCGCACCAGGCGGGAAGTCGGGTAGATCTGCTCGGTCTGGACCCGGGTCTCGAAATGGAGCTTGTCGCGGCGGGTGCGCAGCGCCATCACGATCTCTTCCAGGGCCGCGTTGCCGGCGCGCTCGCCCACGCCGTTCACGGTGCACTCGACCTGGCGCGCGCCGGCCAGCACCCCGGATAAAGAATTGGCCACGGCCAGGCCCAGGTCGTCGTGGCAATGGACCGAAAGGATCACCCGGTCAATCCCCGGCACTTCCCGTTTCAGGCGGGTGATGATCTCGGTGAATTCCAGGGGCACGGTATAGCCCACCGTGTCCGGAATGTTGATCACCCGCGCCCCCGCCTCCAGCGCGGCCGTGACCATGGTGACCAAAAATTCCGGGTCGGTGCGGGTGGCGTCCTCACAGGAAAACTCCACGTTCTCGGTGTAGCGCCGGGCATGGCGGATGGCCAGCACCGCTTCCTCGTGCACCTGCTCCCGGCTCTTGCCCAGCTTCTTCTCCAGGTGGATGTCCGAGGTGGCGATGAAAAGGTGGAGCCGGGGATTGGCCCCGTCCTTGAGCGCCGCCCAGGCCCGGTCAATGTCGGCCAGGGTGGTCCGGCAGAGCCCGCAGACCTCGGCGCCCCGCACTTCCTCCGCGATCTTGCGCACCGCCTCGAAGTCGCCCTCGGAGGACACCGGAAAACCCGCCTCGATCACGTCCGCCCCGAGCTTCTCCAACTGCCTGGCCAACACCAACTTCTCTTCCGCGGTCATGGCGGCTCCGGCCGCCTGCTCGCCGTCGCGCAAGGTGGTATCGAAGATATAAACCCGCTCGCTCATGCTCCTGTCCTTGGTCCCGCCTGCCTGCTGCCGTTCACCGCCCGCAGTTGGGCTTTCTCTTCGCGGGCCTGGCGGCGGGCCAGCTTGCGCCGGATTCGGCGCTGGCGCCTGGCCTCGCGCCGGGCCGCGCGTTTCTCCTTGTTCTGGTTATAGAGGATCCCGCCCTCGATGATGCCCACCATGAGGTAAGCATACGAGGAAACGAAAGCGGCCGCCGGGGTCTCGGCCAGGAAGAAAGCCAGGATGGCCGCGGCCCCGGCCAGGGCCAGGCGCAGGCCGTACTTGGTGAAGCGGACATCCTTGAACGTGCGGAAGCGGATCGGCGAGACCATAAGCAGGCCGGTGCCGATGACCACGCCCAGGTAAACCCACTGGAGAATCGAGTTGTCCAGCATGCCGCCGTTAAAGTAGGCCTGGTGCACCATGATCGGGCTCCCGACCAGGCCGGTGGCCGGCGGCGAGGGGATGCCGGTGAAGTATTTGCGCGAGCTTTCCTCGCCGATCAGGGTGTTGAACCGGGCCAGCCGGATGGCGGCGCAGGTCAGGTAGAGAAAGGCCACCGCCATGCCCAGCCGGCCGAAGACTTGCAGGCTCCAGAAATAGGCGATGATGGCGGGCGCGAAGCCGAAAGAGATCAGGTCGGCCAAGGAGTCGTATTGCTCGCCAAAAGCCGAGGTGCCTTTGACCAGGCGGGCGATGCGGCCGTCGAGACCGTCCAGGATCGCGGCCACGAACAGGCCCCAGCAGGCATACCAGAAGTTGAATTGGATAGCCTGCAGGATCGCCCAGAAGCCGGCGAGCATGGCGCCGGTGGTGATGGCATTGGGCAGGAAAATCGCGCTGCGCCTTCGCGGCGGAATCGAGCCGTTAGCCAAGCTCCCGCTCATGGCAATCTCCCCAGAATGGTCTCCCCGGCCCGCACGCGTTGGCCGGGCCGAGCCCAGACCTCGGCCTCGAGCGGCACATACACATCCAGCCGGGAGCCGAAGCGGATCAGCCCCACCCGCTGGCCGGCCTCGATCTCTTTGCCGGCCCGGGCGTAGTTGACGATCCGCCGGGCGATGAAGCCGGCAATCTGGACAAACATGTAGAAATGGCCTTGCGGGTCCTTGACGATGGTCGCGGCCTGCTCGTTGTCCAGGCTCGCCTTGTCCAGGTTGGCCGAGATGAACTTCCCCGGGTGATAAATCACGTCCACCACCGTCCCGGTCCTCGGCACCCGGTTGACGTGCACGTCAAAAGGCGACATGAAGATCGAGACCTTCTGCATCTCCCGGTGCAGGTAGCGGTCCTCCTGCACCCGGCCCACCGACAGCACCCGGCCGTCCGCCGGGCTCAGGTAGGCGGCCGGGTCCGACGGGATCCGCCGCTCCGGGTTGCGGAAGAAATAGGCGGAGAACAGGGTCAAGAGCGCGAGCGGCAAGGTCAGCCACCCCTGGCCCAGCGGCAAGGTGACCATGAACAGGGCCAGCGGGATCAAAATCCAGAGATGTCCCTCTTTGGCAAAAATGGTATCGCGGTTCTGCATAAGAATGAAACCGTGTCAGGTGTCAGGTGTCAAGTGTCAGGTATCAGGTGCCGGAAGGACTCTTCCTTGACACTTGACACCTGGCACTTGACACAGACCATCATAGCTTATTTCTGCCTTGGATCCTCCTTGGCCTCGATCCACTTCATCATTTTCCGCAGTTCCTTGCCCACCTTTTCGATGGGATGGTCCCAGCCGCGCTTTTCCAAAAGCAGGAACATGGGCCGGCCGGCCTGGTTCTCCAGGATCCATTTCTTGGCGAAGTGGCCGGTCTGGACCTCTTCCAGCACCTGCTTCATCTCCGCCCGCACCGCGGCGTTGATGATGCGCGGGCCCACGGTCAGGTCCCCGAACTCGGCGGTATCTGAAACTGAATAGCGCATCCAGGAGATGCCGCCCTCGTAGAACAGGTCCACGATCAGCTTCAACTCGTGCAGGCACTCGAAGTAAGCGATCTCCGGCTGATACCCGGCCGCCACCAGGGTGTCGAAACCGGCCTTGACCAACTCGGAAACCCCGCCGCAAAGCACGCACTGCTCGCCGAACAGGTCGGTCTCGGTTTCCTCCTTGAAGCTGGTCTCGATCACGCCCGCCCGGGTGGCGCCGATGCCCTTGGCATAAGCCAGCGCGGTCTTCTTGGCTTTGCCCGAGGCGTCCTGATGGATGGCGATGAGGCTGGGCACGCCCGCGCCTTTCTCAAACTCCCGGCGCACGAGATGCCCCGGTCCCTTGGGCGCGACCATGATCACGTCCACCTCCTTGGGCGGGATGATCTGCATGAAGTGGATGTTGAAGCCGTGCGAAAAGAGGAGCGTTTTGCCCTTTTTCAGGTGGGGCTTGATCTCTTTTTGATAGACCGCGGGCTGGACATGGTCCGGCACCAGGAGCTGGATAATGTCGCCCTTCTTGGCCGCCTCCGCGGCCGGAATGGGATGAAAACCCTGGGAGCGCGCCAGCTCGTAATTCTGGGTGCCGGGTAGCTCGGACACCACCACCTCCACCTTGGAATCGCGCAGGTTCTGGGCCTGGGCATGCCCCTGGGAACCGTAGCCGATAATGGCCACGGTTTTGCCCTTCAAGAGCTTCAAGTCCGCGTCCTTGTCGTAATACATCTTGGCCATGCTTCGGGCCTCCTTATCTGAATTGGACTTATTATGCCACAATCCAGCCGGGTTGCAAAGTTGGCCCGGCGGCGGGTTGGGTTGACTTAGGGAGGGAGGAAGGTTTACCATGAACGCGATTCCAAAACGTAGGCAAATCTCCATGCCTGGTCCACAGAAAATCATTGTTGCCACAATTTTGACTCTCTTCGCCGCGGGTTGTTTCAATGAGACCCGCGAGCACTCTCTCATCCGGGAACAGGGTTATATCACCGAGCACGCGCCGGAAGCGGTCGCGCATTACTACGACGGGGTCTTGTATGCGGAGGCAGGCGGAGAGAAGCTGACCCTGGACGTGAGCCGGCCCGAGGGCGAAGGCCCCTTCCCTGCCCTGATTATCATTCACGGCGGCGGCTGGACCTTGCACACCAACATGGTGATGGAGGGCATGGCTCGCTACATCACCAACCGGGGCTATGCGGTGTTCAACATCAACTACCGAGTCTATCCCACACCCGTGAAAGCGATGGTGGATGATTGCCTGGGCGCGGTGATCTGGGTCAAGGAGCATGCCGCGGAATACCACGCGGACCCGAACCGGATCGCCGTCACCGGCGACAGCGCCGGCGGGCACCTGACCGCCATGATCGTAACCGCGGCCCGGGACCCGGCCTTTACCCCCACTTACACTGGCACCGGGCGATACGACGCCAGCATCAATTGCGCCATCCCCATTTACGGTGTGTATGATTTTCCGGCCATGGCCAAGCTGCCCATCGCCAAACCGCTGTTCAAGGAAGTGCTGGGAGCATCCTACCAGGAAAAGCCGGAATGGTATCGGCAGCTCTCTCCAATCACCTATGTCCGGCCCGGCCTGGTCCCCCAGTTGATCGTGTGCGGCAACCTCGATCCGCTCTATCCTCAAAACCGCGCTTACGAAAAGCGCCTCCAGGAGACCGGCAACCCGGTCGAGTTCTACCTGGCCCAGGGCCAGACCCACGCCTTCCTCAATTACTTCTGGAAAAAGCCGGCCCAGCACGCCTACGAGGCCATGATCGCGTTCCTGGATCGAAACCTCAAATGACCCTTTGTTAAGTTGTTGGGGCCTGACCCCATGTTAAGGGAAGCTGGCGGAGGAATCCGAGGGTGTGGAGGATTTGGCGGAGGGATTCGAGCCAGGGGAAGATAAATTTCTCCGGGGTGGAGAGATCGGGACGCGAAAACATTTTGAGAATCCGCCAGGGGATCAGAATCCAGTTGAAGAAGAGCCGGAGGCGATAAAGGCCGCGCAGCAATTGGCGCGGGCGAGTCTGGTAGCGGAGCATCATGGCCTCGCCGCGGCCGTAACCGTAATAGCTGCGGATAAAGCCGGAGAGGGTGTGGCGGTGATGGTGGACCACCCGGGCCTCTGGGGCAAAGCCGAGCCGCTTCCCGGCAAGGCGCAGGCGGCGGGAGAGGTCCCAGTCTTCGCCCGCGGCCAGGGTAAAGCTCTCATCAAAACCCTGCATGGCGAGCAAGTCGGCGCGGCGGAAGGCGGCGTTGTTGGTCTGGAGATGGAGCACGACGCCGCCCTTGATCTCGGGCGTGCGCATGACGCATTGGGTGTGGATGAAGCGGCTGATCAGGACGGGGTTTTCCGGGGGCAGGGTCTCTCCGCCCACTCCGGCCAGATCCGGGTCCTGGTCCAGCGCCCGGCCAAGAGCGGCGAGCCAGCCCGCCTCCGGCTCGCAGTCGTCATCAATAAAAGCGATGATCCGGCCCCGCGCCTCCTGGATGCCGGCGTTGCGGGCCGCGGCCGGGCCGGAGCCGGGCAATCGCCGGACCCGGCGCCGCGCCGACTCCTGCTTCTGCCACCCGGCCAGGAACTCGGCCGTGCCGTCCCGGCTGCCGTCGTCCACCACTACTATTTCAAATCGGGAAGGGTCCAAGGTCTGGCGTTCGAGGGCCAGGAGCAGGTTGCTTAACTGGTCCCGCCGGTTGCGGGTGGGCACCGCCACCGTGATTTCAGGATGGATGGAGTTCATCTCAGAGTCGCTCATTTCTCGAGATAAGTTAATACCAGGCGATAGCCTTGAAAGAGGTCAACTCGCAAGGCTTTGCCCGGAAAATGACCTCGCGGTCCGATAACTTCAGCTGGGTTTGCTTTCTGGAGCGTAAGCATTTCGGAAATCGCGCCAGAGCCGTGAGCAGGCCTTTCAGAATAGACCAGCGCCGGTCGCGAGCATACCTATAGCCATGGTAGGGAAGCACGAGCAGGACATGAAAAATTATCATCTCCCGATCCTGGAGATTTTTCCAGTTAAACCAAAGTTGACGTGCCGTCAGCATACTATCCAGTTCAGAGGGGGAGTAAAGAGTGCCCATGGTCGCTCGATGTTGATGATACACGATGCTTTTCGGCTCATGCCAGACCATCCATCCCCGCTTCCAGGCCCGGTAAGAAAGGTCTACATCCTCCCAGTAGCCCGGCGCGTAAAGGGGATCAAAGCCCCCGAGTTCCAGGAATTTTTTCCGATCAATTGCGGCCGCACCGCCACAGGCATAGCCGATGGGCCCCGCCGGAGGAGGGGGGTATTCCTCGGCGAGGCACGGATAAGAGCATTGGAGGAGGCCATGCCGGAAATAAAAATAGTTAACCGCCTCATCCCGGTCCCCGCGCCCTCGGTTCCGGATACTGGGACTGACGGCAAACACCTCATCCAAGTTCTGAAAGGGCTTGAGCAAAGGCGCGATAAAATCCTCTTCCACTTCCATATCGTTGTTGAGGAGGATGACAATATCACAAGGAACCTCCTGAACCGCTCGGTTGCAATTGAGGAGGAATCCGCGATTTTTCTCCGCGGTCAACACGAGCACTTCCGGGGCGTGGGTTTGTAACCACGCCACGCTGTCATCGGTGCTGGCGTCATCGGCCACTATCACCTTCGCTCCCACCGGTTGGGCCGCTCTCACCACCGAAGGGAGATACTGGGCGAGCAGTTTCTGGCCATTGAAATTCGGAATAATAATCATCACGCTCGTCTGGTTCATTCGGCGTCCCCTGCGGGGCGGAAAAATTTTTGGAAAAGGGGTTGCAGGAATTCGCGAGCGGTGGGGGCGATCTTCCAGGCCGCCATCATCATCACCAGCAAACCTGTCGCCGAGGTGATCCCCAGTTTCCACCCCGGGCTCTCGGCCAGGGAGCCCAGGGCCACGATCAAAGGGAAACTCAGGTAGAGCAACCCTAATTCGCGGGTGAAGAGGTTGCGCGACCCGATTTCCCGGACCAAGGCCAAGATCAAGTAAAGGTCTCCGAAAAACACGGCATACCTGGCGAGGACAATGCCCATTAGCTGGTAACGGGGAACCAGAACCAGGCCGAACAGGACCATCATTGCTACCGAAAGAGACAAAAACCTCACCAGGGTCCAGTCTTTTCCCTGGGCCTTGATCAGGGTTTGACCGAACACGGAGAAGGGATCGAGGATGCAATAGATGCAGAGCAGTTGGGCGAGATCGCCGGCCGCGGCCCATCGCGGCCCGAGAATCCAAACGGTCAATTGCGGAAAGCTCACGAAAAGCGTGGCATATAAGGGGACCTCGATTCCTGCGATCGCAAAAGTGCTGGTCCGATAGGCGCGGATGATTTTTTGGGGTTCTTCCTTGTATCGGGAAAAGAGGGGGTAGAGGACTTGATAGAATGCGGTTTCGATCAGGGTTGAAGGAAGCAGAACTAAAACCATCGCCATGTTCCAGAGTCCCACCTCCGCCTCGGTCAAGAAGGCACCGGTGATGCCAATATCCACCTGATGGAACAAGATTTCGAGAAGGGAGAGGATCAACAGCCGGCTACTCCCGCGGATCAGCCGGCCGATATCGCCGTGGTCCAAGGTGAGCCGAATTTCTTTCCCGACGATCAGCCAGAGCACCAATGCCTTGGCCGCCGCGCTGATGGCATAGGCCCAGACCAGGCAATACAGGTTCTGCCGGGAGAAGGCCAGGAAGCCGGCCACCGCAAAAAAAATGAAATTCCCGAGAACTTCCACGATCACCAGGCGCTCGAGCTTCAACTCCCGGTTGAGGTATTGGGTGGGCACATTCGAGAGGGCATTGACCGGCAGAACCAGGGCGAAAATCCGCAAGGCATGAGGCAAGTGGAGACTGAAGCCGGAAAAGAAATCCGCTGACCAAAAAAGGAGGAGGGCGAGAAATCCGCCCGTCCCCAGAGTGGTGGCTAAGAAAGCCCCATACAAGGGGCGATCCTGGCGGATCATGTGGGCCGGGATTCCCAGGTATTGGACCACGGTCAGGATGCCGAAAATCATCAGGCCCTCGGCATAGATTCCAAACGCCTGGGGAGCCGAGTCAACCATGACCCGGGCGACCAGGACCCGGGTGAGAAATGAAATCAAGCGGGCGATTCCGATGAAGGCATAGGAACCGAAAAATGACCGGATTAACCGGATTCGAAGCTCCCCGCCGAAAAGGGGTTCCAGCACGGGCGGGGTTAGGACTGATCGCTGGTTCATGGTTTGGCGAGGGGAGGCCCCCTCCAGGGCCTTGCGTTTATTTCTTTTGAGCCACGAGCACATACTGAAAGACAAGAATGTGCTCGAATTTCCTAAACGAGATCCAGTTGAAGGCACGGGATTTTCTTCGGATGGGCTGAGCCGGAGCCGCCTTGAGCACCTGAAAATTCAATTCCTCCAGGTATTGAGTTAGGCTCTTCCTGGTGAAGAAACGAAGATGCGTGCTATCCAGAATTCCCCAGGACTCATAATGGAAGCGATCATGAAAAACCAGATTCCACGCGATCCGCCAGTAACTGATGTTGGGAAAAGTGATAATCAAAAACCCCTGCCGGCCAAGGTAAGAAATCAAGCGAGCCAGCGTGGCCCACGGATCCCGAAGGTGTTCCAGCACGTCTCCCATGATCATGACGTCAAAGTATTCCGGCGGATAATCAAGCTCCAGCACCTCTACATCCCCACAGATCACCCGATCCAGATTTACCTCGGCTTCTTGGGCAATGGCCGGCACGCATTCGATCCCAACCACTTCTTTGGCTTTCTTGGTCTGTTTCATCGCTTTCCCGGTCAAGCCCAAGCCACAGCCGATATCGAGAATTCTTTCCGTGCCCTCGGGAACCTCCGCAATGATCTCTTGGCGAATATGGGAAAAATAATCCTTATCTTTGACTTTCTCAATCCCCATCCTCAATTCCTTTATGACCTCCAGCTATCCCCCTGCCTCGATCAACCCGCGCCGAAAGGCAATTCAGAACCTTGACGCAGGAACTCTCCTTCAGATTAAGCTGCGGATCAGCCCCAGCGTCCGGTTCGCCACCCGCAACGCCAAGACCCAAAACCCGCCGCGGATCACGCGCCGGGAGAGAGGAGAAGGCTCGCTCATGACACTCTTCAAAAAAATGATATCATAAAAAAGCGGGGCAGGCTATAGGGACGCGGATATCCCTGCCTTATCTTTCATTTTCGGATAATAGAGAAGCCGGACGTTGCCTGGGTTTACCCGGCGGATCGGGAAGGCAACTGGGCGTGGAAGCCGGGAAGAAAGAAAGAGATGGACCTCAATCTTGCGCCTGGGCAATGCCCCGGTTGCGGGCGGCATCCGAACTCTGAACCTGGACCGGGAGGAGACGCCCCGGGGTCTGCCCGGACTGGGCGGACACACAGGTCCGCCCTTACTGCCTCTGCATGATGCTTGCTGCCTACCGCGTGCGGGTAGTATCCGTTCAGGTTCAGGTTCAGGTTCACGTTTCGATTCGGTGAACCGGGAACCCCGTGTCTCGCGGGGCCGGCCGTGAACCGTGAACTTTGGTCGCATTGCATCTCCTCTGCCTCTTTGTTATGATGCCCCCATGCCGGAAAAGGTCTATCTCGTGGACCAGCCTGCCTACGACACCCGGGAGATCCGGGCCAAGGTGCGCCGGGTTTTCGAGCAAAGCGCCTTCAACCCCCGCGCCCGCTCGGTGTTGGTGAAACCCAGCTTTGTTTATCCGGCCCGCGCGCCCAAGAACCTGGGCGTGATCACCCAGCCCGAGCTGATTGCGGGAGTGGCCGGCGCGCTCAAGGATCTGGGCGCCCGCCGGGTGATGGTGGCGGAAGACAGCCTGCTCGGTCCCTCGGAAGTGGCCTTTGTCGCCTCCGGCGTGCTCCCGCATTTGCGCGGCCTGGCCGAGCCGCTCTATCTGAAAAAGGTGGAGCGGATCAAGGTCACGGTGCGGGGGCCCCGGGTGCAGGAAGAGTTTTTAGTGCCCAAGCCCTGGCTGGATGCCGACCTGTTTGTGAGCCTGCCCAAGATCAAAGTGAACATGTATGCCCAGGTCACGCTTTCGGTCAAGAACAACCTGGGCTTGCTTTTGCAGGAGGACCGCCTGCTCCACCATCATTATGACCTGCAAAAAAAGATCGCGGACCTTTACAAGGTCCGGCCGCCGGACTTTGTCATAGCCGACGCGGTGGTGGCCGGCGAAGCGCAAGGGCCGATGATGGCTGAGCCGGTTCATTTGGGCGTGCTCTTGGCCGGGAAGAATGGTCCCGCGGTGGACGCGGTGGCCTGCCACCTGATGGGATTCGACCCTTTGGAGATCGAGCACCTGCGTTACGTGGCCGAAGACGGCCTGGGCCCGATTGATTTGGAAGAGATCGAGCTGGAGAATGGTCATCTGCTCCAGGAACGCAAGCGCCGGCTCCGCCGGCCCCGGGTGAACCTGGACGACTTTCCCAGCGACATCCATTTTCACGTGGGGACCGAGCTGGCCTGCGGCCCCGGCTGCGTGGGCATGATCCGCAACAGCCTGGACCCGTGGCAGAAGTATGGCCGGCTGAAGAGCCTGGCCGGGTTCCATTTCATCGTAGGCAAGCCGGTTGAAAACCTGCCGGCAGACCTGCCGGCCAACCGCACCATCGTGTTCGGCGACTGCGCGGCTCCCCACCGCCTTCGCGGCACCTTCCTGCCCGGCTGCCCGGTCACACCCCTGGCGCTGACCTTCAGCTTGGCCCGCAAAGGTAAAATGGCGCCGCTGGAAACGAGCCTGCTGGATATCGGCCGCGGCTACCTGCGCCACGGGTTGAGCCGGCGCCGGGAGGCCCAGAGATGAAGCTGGTGATTCGCTGGATCGTTATTGCCGGGGTGGTCACCAGCCTGGTGGGCGGCTTCCTGATCCTGGTGATCTTGAGCTTTATCAAGTTCACCCTGGATCCTTCTCCGGAGGAAATTTCCCTCATCGTCCATCAGTGTTTGCCGATTTTTTTCTTTATGCTCGCGGTGTTTTTCGTCGCGGTGATCGCGGTGGGCTGGCCCCTGGCGAGGTTCCTGATCCAGACCGCTCGCGGTGCGAAATGGCCGGACCCGGCCCTCCTGGAAATTCAAACCCGGGTCGTCAATTTGGGATACCAAGTCGCTTTCATCTCCTTTCTGTTTTATTTTGTCGTTTATCCCCCGATTGCCTGTCTCTGGTGCTTTTTCTACCTGGGGTGGGGAGCTTCCAAGCTCTTTTACGTTACCTTGGCCGGGATCATTGC
>Ga0315285_10003707_pt1 | contig 15902 bp, 15 predicted proteins | sample YL17G09_36_MG_FD_203698 | JGI IMG/M metagenome (GOLD analysis project Ga0315285, IMG submission 203698) | Sediment microbial communities from Yellowstone Lake, YNP, Wyoming, USA - YL17G09_36 | ecosystem: Environmental > Aquatic > Freshwater > Lake > Sediment | place: USA: Wyoming | collected... | reverse complement strand
GCCGTGGATCGGATCATCGAGTACCGGATCGAGGATGCCCATCGGGGGGTTCGCGGGCGCTGGCGCCTGGCCAGGGAACTGCGGGAAGGGCGGTTCGATCTGGCGGTGATGTTTCCGAACTCGCTGGATGCAGCGCTGGCCCCCTGGCTGGCCGGAATTCCACGTCGGGTCGGCTATCCCAGGGACGGTCGGCGCTGGCTGCTTACCCATCTGGTGCCGAAACAATCTGCGGCGCCGGGACGACATCAGGTGGAGCGGTATCTTGCCATCGTGCGGGCGCTTGGCGGCGATGGGACGCCGATCCTCCGCCTCCCAGTGAGCGACGAGGCTCGGCGGAAGAGTGACCAACTCCTGCGAGAGCACGGGATCGCGGCCGACGACCTCCTCGTGGCGCTGAACCCGGGATCAGTCTATGGGAGCGCCAAGCGCTGGCCGGCCGATCGATTTGCCGCGGTGGCGGATGGGCTGGTGGAGTCGCGTGGGGCGAGGATCCTCCTCATCGGATCGGAAGGAGAACGCCCGGTCCTGGACCAAGTGGCCGCCCGGATGCGCCGGCCGGCGGTGAATCTGGGTGGACGCACCGATCTTGTGACGCTGGTGGGTGTTCTGGAGCGCGTACGCCTGCTGGTCAGCAACGACGCCGGCGCCATGCACGTCGCGGCCGCGGTGGGCACCCCTGTCCTGGCCGTCTTCGGTCCCACCGATGCCGTGGCGACTGGACCCCTGGGGAGATTCGCCCGCGTCGTCCGCGAGCCGATGCCGTGCAGCCCCTGCCTGCTGCGCGAGTGTCCCATTGACCAGCGCTGCATGACTCGCATCACGGCAGACCAAGTCCTGCAGAACGCTCTTGAGCTACTGGAAGCCTCGTCGGCTTCACGTTTCACGCCTCACGTTTCACCGCTGACGCCTCACGCTTCACGCCTTACGCCTCACGGGGTTCCGGCCGCCTTCCTGGATCGCGACGGAACGATCATCGAGGATCCCGGCTACCTGGGGGATCCTGAGGGGATCCGCTTCATCCCGGGCGCGATTGACGCCCTCCGGTCCCTTCAGCGGGCAGGGTACCGCCTCGTCCTCGTGACGAACCAAGCAGGGGTGGCACGGGGCCTGCTCACCGAGACGGATGTCCACCGGGTCAACGAGCGCCTGACGGCTTTGCTGGCGGAGGCTGGGGTGCACCTTGACGGGATCTACTACTGCCCGCATCATCCCGAGTACGGCCCTCCCGAGTACCGCCGCGACTGCGACTGCCGCAAGCCGAAGCCTGGGCTGATCCACCGGGCCATTCGGGACCTCGGCCTGGATCCCTCTCGGTCGGTGGTCATCGGCGATCACGTCACCGACGCGGCCCTGGCCCAGGCGTTCGCCGGGATGGTGGGGATCATGCTGCGCACCGGCCATGGCGTCGAGCAATGGCAGAAGATCCAGGACGGAGCAGTGGCCGGGCCGGAACACGTCGCGGATGATCTCGCGGCGGCCGTGGAGTGGTTCCTGGCCCGGGCGGGAGAACGAGATGTCATCGGTTCCCGTCCGGCTTGACGGCGCCCGACGGCTCCTGCTGGTCAAGCCGAGCGCCCTGGGCGATGTGGTTCACGCCCTTCCGGTGGCAGCCACGCTCCATCGACGGTACCCGAATATCGCCCTGCACTGGCTCGTCGAAGAGGAAGCCGCCGACATCGTCAGGGGGCACCCCGCTCTGAGCGGGGTCGTGGTGTCGGGGAGAAAACGATGGCTCCGGCAGCTTCAGCGCCCGGCGCAGATCCCCACGACCCTGGGCGAGATACGATGTTTCGCCGCCGAGTTGCGCAATCGGCGCTACGACGCCGTGCTGGACCTCCAGGGGCTTCTCAAGAGTGCACTGTACGTCCTGGCGACCGGGGCCCCCATCCGGGTCGGCTTTGCCGAGGGGCGCGAGGGTGCCTCGTGGATCCTCACCCATCGGATCGTGGCGCCTCCCCAGCTGGTTCACGCCGTGGATCGATACCTTGCCCTAGCCGCGGCCGTAGACGCAACCGACCCGGTGCGGGATTTTCACATCTCCCTGTCTCCAGAGGATCTGGCCGCCGCTAGGTCTCATCTGGCCACCTGCCGGGTACCCCCTGGGTGTCCCCGCGTGGCTTTGCACCCGGCGGCCCGCTGGCGCACCAAGCTGTGGGAAGTTCCGCGCTGGCGTGAACTCGCCACAGCGCTTCTCTCGGAAGGGATGGGGGTGATTCTCACGGGAAGCCGCGAGGATGAACCGTTGGGGACGGCCATTCTTGCGGGCCTCCACCCGCAGCCCCTGTCATTGATTGGGAGCCTCACGCTGAAACAGCTCGTGGCGGTTCTCCGGGAGGTCGATCTCCTGGTCACCGTAGACTCCGGCCCCATGCACCTCGGCGCGGCCGTGGGAACGCCGGTGGTGGCCCTGTTTGGGCCCACCGACCCTCTGCGGACGGGCCCCCTCGGGCCGGGGAGGATCCTGAGGCGGGAGCTTCCGTGCAGCCCGTGCTTGCAGCGGCGGTGTCGGATCGCCGACATCTATCGCTGCATGCGCGACCTCAGCGTGGCGGAGGTCCTTGGGGCGGTCCGGGACCTCCTCGGTGCCCGGACAGGACTGAATCAAAAGGATCCGCAGATTTCGCAGATTATTCCCGGAGGGCTCCCCCAAGTGGAATCTGTGGAATCTGCGTAATCTGCGGATAATCGTCGGGTGGTTCCGTAGTTTCTCTTGGGGGCTTTCACATTGGTGACCCTGCGGTTGTCGCTCCTTCTGGTTGGGCTCTTCGCGTTCTCGGGCCAGGCCTCGGCTGGCCAGGCGCCAGACCTCCTGCGCCTCTACCGTGAGGGTGAACGGCTGGTCTACGACGTCACCTGGCTGGGGCTCAGAGCCGGGGAGGCCACCCTCGAGGCTCAGGGCGTGGTCAACGTGAATGGACGCCAGGCATATCACCTAGTGACGACGGCGCAATCGGGGCCTGTGATCTCGAAGATCTACCGGGTGGACGATCGAACCGAATCCTACCTGGCGCTGGAGCCGATGTGGGCGCTCCGGTTCGACAAGAATCTCAGGGAGGGACGGTACCGGCACAGCAGCCAGACCCTGTTTGACCATGAGAAGGGCATCGTGACCTTCCGCTACCTGGATTTCAGCCGGGTGCCAAAAGACATCACGCGCCTTGAGGATGCCGAGCGGTATGGCGAGTACGTGGAGCAGGAGTTCCCCCTCACCCCCGGCGCCCTGGATGAGCTGTCGGTTCTGTATTATGTGCGGACCCTACCCCTGGCGGCGGGGACCACGGTGACGGCCAGGGTGTTCGCCAGCAGGAAGAACTGGGAGCTGGAGGTCAAGGTGCTGGGACGCGAAACCCTCGAGACGGTGCTGGGCCGGCGGGAGACCTTGAAGGTGGAGCCGCTCCTCAAGTTCGAGGGGATCTTCGAGCGGAAGGGTCGGATGATCGTCTGGCTCACAGACGATGCGGAGCGGATCCCGGTGCAGATGAAGAGCGAGATCATCATCGGCAGCTTCGTGACGACGCTCACCCGGCGAGAGGTCGGCCTGGCGCAGGCGCGCCTCGACGTCCCAGGAGGACCGGTCCGATGACCGAGACGTTCACTTCGCTAGTGACCGGCGCCGCGGGATTCATCGGTTCCCATCTGTGCGAGCGATTGCTCCAGGAAGGCCACCGCGTGATCGGGGTGGATGCCTTCACCGGCTATTACCCGCGGGCGGTCAAAGAGGCGAACCTCGCTGGGCTGCGGACTCACCCCGAGTTCCGGTTCGTCGAGATGGACCTGGCGCGGGCGGACCTCGCGCCGGTCGTCGCGGAGGCCGACTTTATCTTCCACCAAGCCGGACAGCCGGGCGTCCGCGCAAGCTGGGGCAAGGAGTTCGACCTGTACCTGGATCACAACATCCGCGCAACCCAGCACCTCCTGGAGACAGTCAAGGGCTCCGCTCGCCTCCAGCGGCTGGTGTTCGCCTCCTCTTCATCGGTCTACGGGCAGACAGAGGACCTCCCCCTGCGCGAAGAGTCCCTGCCGCGGCCGTACTCCCCGTACGGCGTGACCAAGCTGGCAGCCGAGCACCTGTGCAGCCTGTACCATGCCAATCACGGCGTCCCCACGGTGGCCTTGCGCTATTTCACGGTCTACGGCCCCCGGCAGCGGCCCGACATGGGGTTCCACAAGTTCATCCAGGCGGCTCTCCAGGACCGTCCCATCGTGGTGTACGGCGATGGAGAACAGACTCGCGACTTCACCTACGTCGCCGACGCCGTGGAGGCGAACTGGCTGGCCCTGGGCCCGCGCGCGGTGGGGCAGATCTTCAACATCGGCGGCGGCGCGCGCAGCAGCGTGAACCAGGTCCTGGCCGGCCTGGAGCAGATCCTAGGCAGACCCATTCGTCGCGAGCAGCGCCCGCCCCAGCCGGGCGACGTCCGCCACACCTGGGCGGACACGACCCGAGCCCGTAGCGTCCTCGGGTTCGTTCCCCGCGTTTCCCTGCGGGAGGGCCTGGCCCGCCAGGTGGAGTGGCACCGGCAATCCTCGGGAAGGGCGGCGTCCTGAAACAGCCACCAGAAAACCCTTGACTGTACCCATCGATTCCTGATAACCGTGGTTCACAGTGAAAACCGGGAGCGCCGGATGGAGAGGGAGGAGCCATGGGTCGTGGGACGACTCTCACTCCCGAGCAGGTCAGGGCCGTCAGCACCCGGAAGATCGAAGACTCCCGCCTGTTTCCCGCCTTCGTGTGTTGTCAATCCCGTTCTGCCGACATTCGAGTGCACTGTTCTGCAGCCCAGCCGGCGAGAGACTCGAGTTGACTTCGGAAACGCGGTGTGCGCGAGCGCTCCGGGTGTCTGGAGCGGCGGCGCAGAGTGACAACAGCCCCGCCTCGGGGCGGGGCGCAAGGGCAAGGGGGCCCGAAGGAGTGAGTGATGAGGGCACATGGTTCCTGGGGCAGATGGATGGATCTGGCAGCGGTCGCTCTGATCTTGACGGCGGGATCCGCCTGGTCCGCCGATACGATCGTCTTGGGCACCGCCATGTCCCTGACCGGCAAGTACGCCCGGGAGGGGAAGTTCTACGCCGACGGCTACAACATCACCATTGACGCCATCAACAAGGCGGGCGGCGTGAAGGTGGGGGGCAAAAGCTACAAACTCGAATTGAAGATGTACGACGACCAAAGCGACCCCAACCTGTGCGTCCGCTTGTACACGCGGCTCGTGACCTCGGACAAGGTGAACTTCCTGCTGGGGCCCTACTCCAGCGGGATCGTGATCCCGGCCAGCTCGGTCTCGGAGAAGTACGAGATCCCCATGATCCAGGGCGGCGGGGCCTCGGGCCAGATCTTCAGTCGGGGGTACAAGTACATCTTCGGCACGCTCCCCAAGGCGGAGTTCTACTTCCAGTCGGCCGTGGAGGCTGCGGTCAAGATGACTCCCCCCGTCAAGACGGCGGCCCTGCTGTATTCCAATGAGGCCTTCGATCGCAGCGTGGGCGAGGGGACCCGAGAGTGGCTGAAGGAGCAGAAGATCGAGAAAGTCTATGACGAGGAGTACCAGCCGGCCACGCAGGACTTCACGTCCATCTTGGCCGTGGTCAAGAGCAAGAACCCGGATCTGGTCCTCCTGGCCGGCCACACGGAAAATTCGCTGAACTTCATCCGGCAGGCCCAGGCCTCGGACATAAGCCCCAAGATGTGGGTGTTCACGGTGGGGCCTCCCACGGCTGATTTCCGCAAGGTGCTGGGCAAGACGGCGGAGTACGCCTACGGGGTCACGCCGTGGTTGGAGGACATGGACGTGGGGGGCGAGATCTTCGCATCGGCCCGAGAATTCGGCAAGCAGTTCCAGGCCCGGTTCGGCTACGAGGCGGACTACCATGTGGCCGCGGGAGCGGCGGCCGTCCTGGCGTACAAGTTCGCCATCGAAAAGGCGAACTCGCTGGATCCGAAGAAAATGCGGGACGCCATCGCCAATCTGGATGTGGACACCCTGTATGGCCGGGTGAAGTTCGAGCCGACCGGGCAGATCGCCCTGAGCCAGGTGCTCATCCAGATCCAGGAGGGGAAGGTGGTGCCCGTGTACGCCTCAGGGAAGTTCGTCGGGAAGCCGGCATATCCCATGCCGAGCTGGGGGCAGAGGAAGTAGGGAGCAGAAGGCAGGAGGCAGAAAGCAAAAAGCAGAAGGCAGAAGGCAGGAGGCAGGGAAACGTGAGACGTGAAACGTGAAGGGGAGCAGGGGAGCGGGGGAGCAGAGGGGCAAAGGGACGAAGGGACGAAGGGACGAAGGGACAGAGCGACAGAGAGGGATTCGCAGAATGAGGTTCCGGCCCGTTCTCTGTCAGTTTGTCCCTGGGTCCCTCTGTTCCTGAGAGGCGCTATGCTGATATTCCAGGTGTTCATCAACGGGATCCTGCTGGGCGGCCTGTATGGCATCATGGCCATCGGGATGTCCCTGATCTGGGGCGTGATGAATATCGTGAACATCGCCCACGGGGCCCTGATCATGCTGGGCGCCTACATCACCTACTGGACCTTCACGCTTTGGGGCTGGGACCCGTTCCTGTCCCTGCCGGCGACGATCCTCGCGCTCTTCGTGTACGGGTACCTATTGCAGCGGCTCATCCTCAACCTCGTGGTTCGCGCTCAACTGTTTCTGACGTTGCTCATCACCTTTGGCATCGAAGTGGTGATGGTCAACCTGGCCCGGATCTTCTGGTCGTCGGACCTCCGGCAGGTCACGCCAACCTATGCGGGAGCCAACTTCGCGGTGGGCGGGATCACCATCCCCTACGTCCGGCTCTGGGTGTTCGTGACCACGGTCATCCTTTCGGTGATCTTCCTGCTGCTCATGGAGCGGACGCGGCTGGGACGGGCGATCCGGGCCACCGCCGAAGAGCTGCGCGCCGCCCGCCTCACGGGGATCCCCGTGGGCCACATTTACGCCGTCACGTTCGGGTTGGGGTCGGCTCTGGCCGGGGCTGCCGGGGCCCTGTGGGGGATACTCTTCCCGGTCACTCCGGTCATGGGCGGAGCGCTGACGCTCAAATCTTTCGTGGTGGCGGTGCTGGGTGGGTTAGGAACCATGATGGGGGCCATCGTTGGCGGCCTGGTCCTGGGACTGGCCGAATCCTTCAGCTCGACCTATATTGGGCCCACCTATCCCAACGCCATCAGCTTCGGCCTGCTCGTCCTGATCCTGATCTTTCGTCCCACGGGCGTCTTGGGCAGGAAGGAGCAGTGATGAACGCCAGGCGCTGGGTTCCGCTGCTGGCGGGCCTCCTGGTGGTTGTCGTCCTAGCGGCCGCGCCCGGGGTGGTGTCGCCCTTCATGCTCCAGTTCCTCATCAACCTGTTCATGCTGGCCATCCTGGCGGAGAGCTGGAACATCATCGGCGGGTTCACCGGGTACGCCTCTTTCGGGAATGTCGCATTCTTCGGGATCGGGGCCTACACGACCGGAGTCCTCCTGACCCGGGTGGGATTTCCCTTCGCCCTGGCGTTGCCGGCAGGGGGCATCGTCGCAATGCTCTTCGCCGCATTGGTGGGGATGCCTATCCTGCGGTTGAAGGGACACTACTTCGCCATCGCGACGCTGGGGGTCGCCGAGACGATGCGAGAGGTGGTGTATAACCTGGAGTTCACGGGCAAGGGCACCGGCCTGGTGATGCCCATCCTGCGCAGCCCCCTGCCGTTCTTCTACCTGATGCTGGGTATCCTGGTGGCGGTGACATTGGTGAACTGGTGGCTGTCGGAATCTCGCTTCGGGTATGGATTGATTGCCATCCGGGAAGACGAGGACGCGGCGGCCGTGATGGGGATCAACACGCCCCTCTACAAGACCATCGCCTTCGCCCTGAGCGGCGCCTTTACCGGCTTGGCCGGCGGCGTCTGTGCGTACTGGATCACGTTCATTGACCCTGACGCGGTTTTCAAGGTGATCATCACCGTCCAATTGATCATCATGGCGGTGTTCGGCGGGACGGGGACGGTCCTGGGACCGCTGCTGGGAACCCTAGTGCTGGCCTCGGTGTCGGAGTGGCTGTCCACCCAGTTAGTCACGCTCGCAGAACTCTTTAACGGCTTGATCATCATCCTGGTGGTGCTCTTCATGCCCAAGGGCCTGTCCGACCTGATCCGGCAGCGGACGCTGTCGCTCCGCTATTTTGCCCGGAACCTCCGGGAGTATCGGATCTGACGGAGGAAAAAGCGTTCGGCTGTTTCCGCCTCCGGCGGATTCGACTGTTCGGCAGAACCCGAATGCAGAGGACCGGCGGAACTGCCGAACCGCCTGCCGAACGCTTTTGAGGGTAAGATGGCCATCCTTCAGGCGCGCCGCGTAACTAAAATGTTCGGGGGGCTGGCGGCCGTATCCCTGGTCAGCTTCGACCTCCGCCAGGGAGAGATCCTCGGCCTGATCGGGCCCAACGGGTCGGGAAAAACCACCCTCGTCAATGTCATCACCGGGACGCTCCCATATTCCGACGGAGACGTACTCTTCCGAGGCCAGTCCATCCGCGGCCTGCCGGCCTACGAGATCGGCCGGCTGGGACTCAGCCGCACCTTCCAGGTCGTCAAGCCGTTTCGTAATCTCACTGTCCTCCAGAATGTGATGGTGGGTGCGTTGTTTGGATCCCGGGGTGGTGCCCGGGAACTCGCGTCAGCTCGGCGGCAGGCGGAGGAGATCTTGGAATTCGTCGGGCTGGCCCAGCGGGCCCAGGCGCCAGCCGAGAGTCTGAACGTGCCGGAGCGAAAGCGAATGGAACTCGCCAGGGCGCTGGCCATGCGCCCCACCGTCCTCTTCCTGGACGAGGTCATGGCCGGCCTGAATCCAGTCGAGATCGACGAGGCGGTGCAGTTGATCAAGCGCATCCGGGACCGTGGGATTACCCTGATGGTGATCGAGCACGTGATGAAGGCGATCCGAAACGTATCGGATCGGATCATGGTCTTCCACCACGGGGAGAAGCTGACCGAAGGTTCGCCCGAGGAGGTCCTCAACAACCCGGCAGTCATTTCGGCCTACCTGGGCCGCCGATACGCGGAGCAGGCCCGTGCTTGAGGTCCGGGGGCTGCACGCGGGCTACGGCGAGGTCCAGATCCTCCGGGACGTGAGCCTGTCGGTGGGGGCCGGACAAATCGTCACCCTCGTAGGCAGCAACGGGGCCGGGAAGTCCACCCTCCTGAACACCGTCTGCGGGATCCTGCGTCCCCGGGCGGGCAGCGTCCTGCTGGACGAAACGGACATCACAGGCTGGAGTTGCGAGGCAATCGTGGCCCGAGGCATCACCCAGGTCCCGGAGGGCCGGCGCCTCTTCCCGCAAATGAGCGTGCGGGAAAACCTGCTGATGGGGGCGTACCGCCGCCGGGACCGGGCGGGGACTCAGCGGGATCTCGATTGGATCTACGAGCTTTTCCCGATCCTCAAGGAGCGGCAGCGCCAGAGCGCTGGCAGCCTGAGCGGTGGCGAGCAACAAATGTGCGCGATCGGTCGAGGGCTGATGGCTCGTCCCCGGATCCTGATCCTGGACGAATTGTCGCTGGGGCTGGCGCCAATCATCCTGGACGTCCTGGTGGACACGCTGCGCAAGATCCACCAGGAAGGGACGACGATTTTCCTGGTCGAGCAGGACGTGGCCACGGCGTTTGACGTGGCGAGCACCGGCTACGTCCTGGAGAATGGGCGGATCGTTCTGTCGGGCCCGACGGTCGAATTGAAGACGAATCCCCACGTGAAGAAGGCCTACCTCGGCCTGTAGGCATATCGAGGGCAGCCCACTGATAGGCTGCTGGCAGTTTCAGGAGACTCAGCAGATATGGGGTCAGAAATGGGGTCAGGCTTTGATAATTTGCTTAATGCGTTTCCTTCGAGTCAGAAATGGGGTCACAGAAATGGGGTCATCAGAAATGGGGTCAGGCTTTGATAATTTGCTTAATGCGTTTCCTTCGAGCGCCCCGCCGGATGACCCGTCTCAACAGCGTCAGAAATGGGGTCAGGCTTTGATAATTTGCTTAATGCGTTTCCTTCGAGCGCCCCGCCGGATGACCCGTCTCAACAGCGTAAGCCTAGCAGAGAGATGAGAATCGGCGGCGAGCCGATTCTCCAGGCACCGGAGGGTCAGGAGAATGGGGTCAGGCTTTGATAATTTGCTTTCTGCGTCTTCGAGGGGCGCCTCGCCGGATCAGCCGTCGCAGGTGTGAGATTCGTCCTGCAAGCTGGCGATCGGTCCCCATCTGGGTCTCCAGGCGCTGGAGGGCGAGGCTCACGGTCGCCTCATCACGCGCGAAGAACCCCGCCACGGCTTTCAGTGACAGCCCGGCTTCTTCCCGGGCGAGGTAAGCGACCATCGCCCGTGGTAGCGCATTCCCTCGCGATCTCCCTCGTGCACGGATCTGGTCCTCTCGGATGTTGAAGGCTCGCGCAACGTGACGAGTCATCACCTCCAAAGAGACATCCACGGGCGGCCTCGAAGGACCATCGCGCGCCCTCCGCTCCATGCGTTCGGCAAAGCGTTCATCCCCCAGGAACCGCCGCGCCACCAGCGCGTACAGATCCTCGCGGTGCCCCTCCGGCATGCCCGCGTGGACGAAGGCCTGATAGGCAGCCACGGCACGAGCCCGGACCGGGGAGAACTGTTGGAGCACGGCTTCGACGGCCACGCCCCCATCGTCCCGACCTGCCAGGTAGAGCCGGTGGCTGCTCCATCTGTAGTCATTCGGGGCGGACACCAGCCCGGCGCGGACAGGGTTCAAGTGCAGATATCTCACCAGCTCCAGGAGGTAGGCGTCCGATTGACACAGGATGGCCTTGTACCGCCCCTGGAAGCAGTGCCCCACCAGGCGGTGCCGCTGATTGAAGTGCCGAGTGTAGCCCTGCTGCAGCCCCTGCATGGTTTTGGAGAGGGGAAGCCGCTGGGGCGAGAGGAGCAAGTGGAGATGATTCGGCATCAGGACATAGGCGTACAGGGTGAACCCGTGTCGTGCCTGGTAGCGCGCCAGGAGGTCAACGTACCTCTGGTGATCCGCCGCATCGCGGAAGATGGTCCGCCGCTGGTTGCCCCGGGCGATCACGTGGTAAAGCGCGCCGGGGACGTCAAGTCGGACAGGGCGAGCCATGGCGCACTTCTACCCCAGGCGGAAAGGGGAAGTCAATAAGCAAATTATCAAAGCCTGACCCCAAGCCTGACTGTAGCGGCGATAGTCCGACGCGTCCTGGAAGATGGTGCGCCGCTGGTTACCCCGAGCCAGCACGTGGTAGAGCGCCTCTGGAACGTCGATACGGGGTGGACGGGCCATGGGTTCTTTCTATGCTAGAAGGCCGGCAAAAATAGCAAATTATCAAAGCCTGACCCCAATCCCGGTCAGAATGTCCCGCCTTGGCGCAAGTCGCTGCTGGTTGCGGCCTGGGGCCAGCCGAATATGAAAGTAGCAATGTCTGACCCCAAACTAGTCGGCCTGCCGCAGGTGTGGGCCCTTGCACTAGCGCGGCGAAATACAGTTGACAGAAGGTTGTGGGAGCGTAAGATTCAACCGGGGGTGATTCGACCAGGGAGGGGTTCGCTCATCGGTGTCCCCTTTCTCTCCCGGCTCTGCGGGGCGAGGGGGAATGGGCATCTCCTGGCCCCCGGCGCGAACAGGAATCCCTGCGCATTGATCGCCGTTCCCCGGGGTGCTACACTTGCCGTCATGAAGACCCATGAACAGATAGATCGGCGGAGCCTCGCACTTGCGCGGGCCGTTGCGGATGCCATCGACCGGGATCCCTCCAGGGCCGGCCTCGAGCGAGCCCGGAAAACGTGCGGGCGGTGGCGCCTTCAGAGCCCGTCGCCGGCGGTTGTAGAATGGAGCCGCATCCTGGAGTTGGGATGGGATGAGATCCGTCCCCTATTGCTCGATCCGGGGGAGCAGGGGCGACGCCTCCGCCAGAGCAGCCCTTTCTGCGGCGTCCTCTCGCCTCGGGAGCGCTGGGAGATCTACCGGCGGTTCGCGCATGAACCTCAAGCAGCTTGAGCACATCCTCCGCGCCTGCGGCAGCATCACAGGATGTCGCGAGATCATCGTCATCGGCAGTCAGGCGCTCCTTGCCTCTTACCCCGACGCCCCCGATGACCTGCTGCGCTCGATGGAGGTCGATTGCTATCCGCTCGATGACCCCGCCAAGGCGGACTTGATCGACGGGTCCATCGGGGAGCTCTCTCCGTTCCACGAGACGTTCGGCTACTACGCGCACGGGATCGGACCGGAAACCGCGGCGCTTCCCGCGGGGTGGAGGGCGCGGGTCGTCCGCCTCGAGAGCGAGAACACAGGAGGGACGATCGGTCTGTGTCTTTCTCCGGAGGACCTGGCGGCGAGCAAGCTCCTCGCCGGAAGGGAGAAGGACGTCGAGTTCGTCCGCGAGATGCTACGGGCGGGTGTGGTCGACGAGGCGGCGATACGATCCCTTGCGACCGAGCTGAGCCCGGAGCAGGGTGTTCTCCTCGGTATGAAGCTGCAGATCTGCCTGCGCCGACCCTGATGCGGCGGAAAATCAAAAGTGCTGGCGCCTCTGGCGCGATATGCTGGATGACGGCCCTTTGGGGGTGGTTGCGCCCCAAGGGGCTCTTTTGTTCTCAGGCCGGTGTTGGCCCGCGCCAGCCATAGCATCGTGGCCATCCACTCCGGGACATACGGACGGTGAAGTAAGGGGGATTGCTCATGAGCAGCACGCGAACCATTCATGACATCACGGACCTCGCGCCAGGGGATCACCTCTGCTGGTTCTATGACACGGAGGAAGACCACCGGGCGGTCATCACCCCCTTCCTGCGCCAGGGGCTGGAGCGAGGGGAGAAGGTCCTCTACATCGTGGATGCCCGAACCGCCGAGGCTGTTCCGGCCTATTTGCGTGAGAATGGGCTGGAGGTTGAGCCCTACCTGGCGAGGGCGGCCGCACGTGATCGCCCCTGCCCACCCATGTGGATCTCGGGTATGCCGAGGGCTCGCGCGACCTGGCGCGCGATCACCTGCATGGGCACGTCCACAGGAGGCCTCGGCTCAACCTGGCGAGCCTCCCGTTCCATGCGCTCCGCAAAACGTTCGTCACCTAGGAATCGCTGGCCTATCACCTCATACAGGTCTTGGCGATGGCCGGCGGGGAGACCTGCGTTCACGAAGGCCCGGTAGGCGGCCACCGCCCGATCTCGGCTAGGGGAAAACCGGCGCAGCACGGATTCCACGGCTACACCCTCCGCGTCTCGACCCGCAAGGTAGAGAGGGTGACTACTCCAGGCATACCGATCCGCGGATGGGGAGAGCCCAGCGCGCACGGGGTTCAAGTGCAGGTACCGCACCAACTCCATAAGGTACGCGTCCGACTGGCACAGGATGGCCTTGTACCGCCCCTGGAAGCAGTGCCCCACCAGGCGGTGCCGCTGATTGAAGTGCCGAGTGTAGCCCTGCTGCAGCCCCTGCATGGTTTTGGAGAGGGGAAGCCGCTGGGGCGAGAGGAGCAAGTGGAGATGATTCGGCATCAGGACATAGGCGTACAGGGTGAACCCGTGTCGTGCCTGGTAGCGCGCCAGGAGGTCAACGTACCTCTGGTGATCCGCCGCATCGCGGAAGATGGTCCGCCGCTGGTTGCCCCGGGCGATCACGTGGTAAAGCGCGCCGGGGACGTCAAGTCGGACAGGGCGAGCCATGGCGCACTTCTACCCCAGGCGGAAAGGGAAAGTCAATAAGCAAATTATCAAAGCCTGACCCCAACCTGTGGCCCTAACCTCACTGGCGCACCTCGGATCAGAAGCACCGCTGGCTCGCCGCGGCCCTGCTCGCCATCGAACCCCGGCTACGGAAGATCTGGAGCTACCGAGCGCTGCCGTCTCTCCGAGCAGCCCTTCATGCGGAGATCCACGGAAAGGAGGTCAGAGCAGAACAGCGAGCTGCGTAAGTGCATGACTGAAGCCGCTTCGCAAGTTCAACTAAAAATGGGCTTGACTCAAATGCAATTCTGGATACAAAATCACTCCTCATTCGAGGAAGTCCTGCCCTTTGGGCAGGGGGGAATCGAATCCTTGCCGGGGGATTATAAAGGGGGCCGGAGGTCCCCTTTATCCTGCCCCTTGGTTGCTTGATCAGACGATACATCCGTCGGCACGACGAAAACCAGGCAACCAATCAGCCGGAGCTCTTTTGAGCGACGGCTGACGAAGCCCCGCCCCTTGGGCGGAGAGGGTCACTCTTGGGCATGAGGGAGCGGGCGTTAGTTTTTGGAGGAGAGCTATGGATTTCCGGCGAGCCCGATAAAGGAAGCACCGTGATCCTGAAAATACCTCAGAAACAGAGAGAACCATCATGATCAAAGTGATCATCGTTGATGACCATCATATAGTAAAGCGCGGCCCGAAACAGATCGTGGATAAGGGCTCTAAAGGAGGGTTATTGTGAAGAAGGCTTCCGGAACGTATTATTCCATTATCAATCCGAATTTATTTCTGTTCACTCTTATTATTATTTTCATCCTGGTTTTCGGAGCCGCTTCCCTTATTGCTTATAAGCATTATAAAAGTACGCTTCTCTATACAATCGCTGAAAATAAATCAACGGCGAATCTCCTCTCCGCGCTCGTGTATGAGCATCAGAAGGCGACTATCGGGATTCTCGAGTCCTACGCGCAACGCCCCCTCTTTATCGATGCGATACAGAAGAAGGACTTTCACCACATCCTGTATCACCTGAAATCCTTAAATGAACATCATAGTGAAATCGATGCCCTCTTCCTCAGCGATCAATATGGAACCGTCTTGGCAAACTACCCGGTAAGCGGGGAATCCTATGGCAAGAACTTTGCCTACCGTGACTGGTATAAAGGGGTAAGCAAGAAATGGACACCCTATATTTCTACAGTATACCGGAGGCTTGTCCTGGAAAAAGGTCCCGCTGTTGCCGTATCCGTACCGGTGTTCGACAGAAAAGGCAAAGTCATCGGGATACTTAGCAGCGCCCAGCGGACCTTCTTCTTGGCCACCCTCATCAGGGCGAATAAATTAAATCCCAGAAAAAGCATCACCGTCCTTGACCAGGAAGGAAATATCACCTATGGCGATACCGTTGATTATGAAAAGGAGATTTCGAAGTACCTCCATTTGTCACTAATACAGGAAGCCATTCGTAAGGGAAGAAATATCCTTGAAATCCCTGATCCTGTTAGGGGGAGAAAGGAGGATATATTAGCCTTTTCGCCCATCAGAGACGTGGGATGGACAGTAATTGTTAGCGAAGAAAAAGGGGCGATACTCAGGTCAGAAACGATGTATTTCATCGAGATATTTGCGATAGCGTTCCTTTTATTCGTTTGTATGACAATAACGCCCCTGCTCTTACGGAGGGATTACCAGTACAGAGAGACGAAGGAACTGCTGACGCAAGAAAAGAAATTGAGGGAAAGCGAGGTAAGATACAAAGAACTGTTCGAGAGTGTGCATGTTGGTATTGCAGTCTACGAGGCAATACAGGATGGGAATGACTTTATCTTTAAGGATTTCAATGAAGGAGGCGAAAAGATTGACAGGGTAAAAAGAGGGGACATCATCGGAAAAAAGGTTACCGAAGCCTTCCCGGGGGTTGCCGAATTCGGTCTCCTCGATGTGTTCGGGAGAGTGTGGAAAACGGGAAACTCGGAACATCACCCTGTTGGTATTTATAAGGACCAAAGAATATTTGGATGGAGGGAGAACTATGTATATAAGCTTCCTTCCGGTGAGATTGTTGCTGTCTATGATGATGTGACAGCACAGAAAGAGGCGGAGGATGCGCTTGGCCGGGCTGAAGAGAACTTCCGCCGTTCGCTGGATGACTCCCCGCTGGGGGTGCGCATCGTGACCACGGAAGGTGAGACAGTTTATGCCAACCGGGCTATTCTGGAAATCTATGGCTACGAC
>Ga0315285_10003704_pt1 | contig 15904 bp, 5 predicted proteins | sample YL17G09_36_MG_FD_203698 | JGI IMG/M metagenome (GOLD analysis project Ga0315285, IMG submission 203698) | Sediment microbial communities from Yellowstone Lake, YNP, Wyoming, USA - YL17G09_36 | ecosystem: Environmental > Aquatic > Freshwater > Lake > Sediment | place: USA: Wyoming | collected... | reverse complement strand
GGTCGATGGGAAGGCCGACGTAGATCTCCTTCAGTTGCCCGATGCGCCCGTTGCGCACCAGCTCGCAGGCCAGGCGGAACTGCGCGCTGGACCGCTGTTGGCTGCCGAGCTGCAAGATGCGGCCCGTTTTCTTGATGGCCTCCACCATCTGCCGGCCTTCGACCACGGTCAGCGAAGTCGGCTTTTGCAGGTAGATGTCCTTGCCCGCGACGGCAGCTTCGATGGCCGGCTGGGCGTGCCAGTGGTCGGGGGTGCTGATGCACACCGCATCGATGCTCTTGTCCTTGAGCATCTCGCGGTAGTCGCCGTAGGTTTTGACGGCGGCGTACTTGTCGCTTCCCAGTCTCTTACCGTAGTAAGTCTCGACCAGTTGCTTGGCGTCCGCCAGCCGGACGGTATCCAGATCACAGACGGCCACAAAGCGGGCTAGGTCGGTATGCTTCAGGACGCCCGGGAATTCGGAGACCCGCCCGATGCGTCCGCAGCCGATCTGGGCCACCTGGAGCAGGTTGCTGGGAGCCGCCTTCCCAAACACGGTCGAAGGAACGATGGTCGGGAAGCCGACAACGCCGGCCGCACCGGCCAGCAGCGAGTGTTTTACGAATTGCCGCCGCGACGGAGCTTGTTGTTTTTTATTGCCAGTCATAATTGTTCCCTCCTGCTGCGATCACAGCCAGTGGGGCTGATCCTGGAGAACGGTTATCGGCTACCAGCGGAGGTTCGCCTGAATCTGCACGAACCGGTTGAGGTTCGTAGCGCCACCCGTAATCATTCCGAACTGGCTGTTGGTGGGCGTGAGGTTCGGGCCGGCGACAAACGAATGGTTCAGCAGGTTGAGCACATCCAGCCGCATTCTGAATCTCAGGGTCTCATAGATCCTGAATTCGCGGGTTACGCTGGTGTTCCATTGCTGATACCCGGCAGCGCGGAGCCCGTCGATGTAGGGAGGAAACGAGTTAGCCTGATACGTGCCGGAGATCGCCCCGCTCCTCTTCTCGAAGCCCTGCGTGCAAGGCTGCGACAGGTCGGTAATGACGATGTCGCCGGGCTTTGCAGCCGCCGGACTGGCCACGCAACCCGCCGTATTGAAATAGTTGTCGAAGGTTGGGTTGTCAAGTTTGATCTTGTTCACGTCGCCGTAGTAGAAGTTGTTCGTCCCGAAGTTCAGCTGACCGCCCGGCGCCGCCTCGTAAGTGCCGGAAAACGTCCAGCCGCCGGCCAGCAGGGCGGGGATCCTGCTGTTCAGGAACCTCTTACCGTTGCCGAACGGAAGATCATAGACCCAGGTAGCGGCAATGCGCCAAGGCAGCGAATTGTTGGTTCTCTGCCAGAACGGCACCTGCGGGATCACCGCGTCAAACGGGCTCCACGGCTGGTAAAAGCTTGTAGCTGATTTTGTCACCATGGACGTGAAGTGGAAGTTCGCTGTCAGGCCCTTGGAGAAGCGGTGGTTGTAGCTGGCATCGAATTCCTGCGAGCGCGCCCTTCCCATCGGGTACGGCACCGTGATGTTGCCGCTGGGATAAGCCCGGAGCAGGTTGGCCTTCTGTATGGTACTGCTGGTGTAGAAGGACTTGGTGGCCATGTCGTTGTAGATCACCGGCATGGTCGCCGCCAGGGAAGCGAAATTCTGAATGTAGAAGGGGTTGGGGACGTTCGCCGACAGGTTGGCATCCTGCGCTGCGTTGCGCTTCTTATCCCAGTTGTAGAAGGTGGACGGGATCGCTGATTGGCTGACGTTGATGTTAAGATTCGTCGTATACGTGCCTTCGTAGGAGGCCGAAACGACATCGCTCGGCCCGACTTGCCGCTCGATGCCGATCCGCCATCTCTGCATGCGAGGATGTTTTTCGGCCGGATAGGTCCAGATGTTGCCGGTGCCCACCAGGGCCATGCTTCCGAGCGCGTCCCGCAAGGGCGTGTCGAACCGCGTGCCGCCTTGGGAGGCGCGCGCAGGGAAGGGGTCATTGAGGGGCGATACCAGGTTTTTCGGGTCGCCAACCAGCCAGGTAACGCCGTTGTCGTTGGTGACCGTGGGGTTCGTCCCGCGGCTGTAGCCGGTCTGGGTCGGGCCATAGGATATGGCGTTCACGTTGAGGGTGTCGTAGTAAGTGCCGTAGCCGCCGCGAACAACGGTTTTGGCATTGACCTGATATCCGAAGCCGACCCGCGGCAACCACATCACCTGGCTGTTCCATGCGCGGCTCCGCGCACCGGAGGCGTTCGCGTACACCGCCCCGCCCTGAACCTTGAACTGCGAGGCGGGCAGCTCCGCTATCGGGCTCCTGGCGTAGGCCGCCTCCGCGAGATCGGAGATTGGCAGCCTGGCTGTTCTATCGTAATCGATGATCAAGCGCTTGAAGCGCTCGGTCGCACCCACCTCGTATTCGCCGCGCAGCGACAGCGTCAGGGTCAGCTTGGGAGTAACGCGCCAAGTGTCTTGAACGAACCAGGCGTAATAGGGGTTGGCGACGATGGCGCTGTCGTTTCCCGAGATGGTGATGCCGCTCGGCAGCCCCATCATGAAAGCTGCCCAGGGCAGACCGATACCGCCGGCGGTGTATTGGCCGTTCGCGCAGGAGTCGTCGCACTGCCTGAAATAGGTGTTGCTGAAGGTGTATTGGCCGTCGTTGTTACCGGCGTGGATCGATCTCACCTGCTGGCGGATGTCCAGGCCAAAGCGGAAAGAGTGATTTCCGCGGTTGTGATAAACGTCGGCGTTCTGAGCCCAGAAGCGGTTGTAAGTTGGAGCGGGGATGCCGCCCAGGCCGTTCGTGGCATACCCGCCAATATTCATCAACGGAAGGTAGCAGCCGGTGAGGGCGCACTTCTGGTCGAGATACGTGGGCAGCCCCACGTCCGACGGCTTGAACTGGAACGGGTAATCGCCGACCGAGGACGCCGAGTCCCAGTTGCTGATCGAAGTCGAGGCGTGCAGGATGGTGCTGGGGCTCAGCGTGTAAACCCAGTCGAGCACGCCATTCTGGTCATCGCGCGTCACGCCGGTCCCGCCGGCGTTCGTGTTATTCAGGCCCCGCACGATATCGATGGTCCAGTCGCCGCGCATCTCCACGAAGTGGTTCTGGCTGTATCGGCCAAACATGCGCATCTTGCTGCCGAGATTGACGTCCATGCGGCCCGAATACTGGTTGAACGTCCAGTTGTACGGCGCGGTGATCGAGAGGTACGGGTTGTTGTTGGGAATCGTGCTGCGATCGAACCAGTTGTTGGGGTCGGGCCAATACTTGGCGTAGTTGTCGTAAAACTTCTTGCCCATGTTGACGTAGGACGCGGGAAGGATGTTGCCGGGAATCGCCGTGCGAAGATAGTGCCCGGGGCGGGCCGAATCGATTCTGACCGAAAGGGGATCGTAGAGCTGGAACTGTTGCGGGCTATTCGCGACTTGCAGCAGATCGGAGAAGTCTCCTCTCTTGTTCGCCGGCGTGGGCACTACACGGTTGTAGGTACTCGATTCCTCCGGCTTGGCGTCTTTTTCCCCGTTGTAGTTAAAGGAGAAGAACATCTTGTTTCGGCCGTTGAAGACTTTCGGGATCCAGACCGGACCGGTGGCGTTGAGCGTCCAGAGATTGGAGTGGCCCGCCGGCTGAATGGGCTGGGCCGCCAACTGCTGGGCCCTGGTCGTGTTGCCGGCCGCATTGGCCGCGGCGATATTCTGGTAGTAGTTCTTCTTGGTAAAGAGGTTGGCTCCCTGCCAGCGCTGGTTCCAGTACGTCTCGGTGGCGGAGCCATGAAATTGGTTGGTTCCGGTCTTAGTCATGACCGCAATGCCCAGGCCGGTCGAGTGGCCAAAACTCCCATCGAACGTCGTGGTTAACACCTTGGTTTCGGCCACCGCCTCGACGGACGGGAGGTTGGCGGTGTAGCGGGCGTTGCCGTCGTTGATGGCGCCGTCGATGGTCCAGGCATTCCCACCCACGCCGGTCCCATTGTTATAGTCGGAGCCGCCCTGCGTGGAGTGCGGCCCGAGCAGGATAGGGGGCCCGCCGCCCTGAACGCCGGCCGAGTACCGAATCATGGTGAACACGGTGTTGGCCATCACCGGCAGGTCCTGGACGCTGCGCGCGTCCAGCACGCGGCCGGAATTCACGTTGCTGCTGTCAATCAGGGGCGCTTCGGCGGTCACCGTAACGGATTCGGTAACTGCCCCGAGTTCCAGGGTCAGATCGACCTCCGTGCGGTCGCTCACCTGGAGCGTTATGCCGGAACGAACGGCCTTCTTGAAACCCGTCAATTCGGCCGACACCGTGTACTTGCCGGGCAGCAACAGCGGCGCTTCGTAATAACCGGCTTGGTTAGACGTCAGGCGCACGAACGCATTCGTGTCCGTATTCGTGACGACCACCGTGGCGTTGACGACCACGGCGCCCTGGGGGTCTCTTACGTGCCCCTGAATGGTGCTGCGGGTTTCTTGCGCGAACGCGCAAACGCTGAACAGGACGGCGAAACAGAATGCAAGACGGATGCGCGGCATCTCTTCCCTCCTTGCGGCGGTATTCAGTCGGCACAATGCCGAAGCCCATCCCCATGTTTAGTTGGGCTCCCAAACTATGACGCCGCTTGAAATACACCACATCCCAATCGAAGTCAAGCGATTTCGGTGCCGGGTAGCTATGGATGAGGCGCGCTGAAATGCTTCTGCAGGACCAGCGCGATAGTGCCGCGCAGGCGCGGCTGAGCGGCGTCCTCGGTGGGCTCGATGGCCGGTGGCGTGTGCGTGCGGGAACGCTCCGCCAGCACGCGCTGGAGGATGGGACCAACCCGGCGCCAGGCCCGCGTCACCTCGCCGATAACCATGATACGGCTGGGCGCCAGTCCGGTAACCAACAGAGCGAGGCCGGCGCCCAGGTGCCGCGCCATCTCTTCCAGAGCGTGGCCGGCACGCACATCGCCTTGCTCGGCCAGCGCCAGCAGGTCTTCAAAGGCAAGCTGCGGTGCGGCGCCCGGCGTGGCGCCGGTGTAGTAGCGCAAGGCAGCGGAGTTGGAGGCAAACACCTCCCAACAGCCGCGGTTGCCGCAGCGGCAGACGGGGCCCGCCGGATCCAGCACGGTATGCCCGAACTCGCCCGCGAAGCCGCCGTTGCCCATCACCAGTTGGCCGTTGGCAAACACCCCGGTGCCGATGCCTTCCGAAACCGTCACGACCACCAGGTCCTGCACGGTGTCGGAGCTCCGGCCAAACCACACTTCCGAAAGCACGCAGGCGTTGGCCGCGTTCTCCAACTCCACGCTCAGGCCCGTGGCCTGCTCGATCGGAGTTTTCAGATCCACGTCTTTCCAGGCCAGGTTGGGGGCGAACACCAATCGGTGGGAGTGCGGATCGGCGCGCCCGGGCAAGCTGATCCCGATCCCTTCCCACGAGGCGTTCGGCTGCGAGTCGAGCAGCCTGCGCACACGCTGCGTCAATTCACCGAGGAAACTGTCCGGCGTGTCGGCCGTGGGCATGGTTTCTTGTGTGAGGAAGCGGGCGTTGAGATCGGCAACGCCCATACGGGTGGCGGTGGGCCGGATGTCGATGCCCAGGATCAACCGGTCGCCGTTCAGGCGCAGATAGGTAGGCCGGCGGCCGCGCGGCAGCCTCCCCGTCGCACCTTCGGCAATCCACCGGTCGGCGATCAATTGCTCGGCAATCAGCGAGACGGTGCTCCGCTGCAGGCCGGAGAGCCGGGCCAGATCGGCGCGGGAGATGGGCTGGCGGGCGCGGATCAGGTTCAGCACAATACGGCGGTTGATCTCGCGAGCGGTCTCGCTGGTGGCCGATTTGAAGTTCGACAGGTCGAATTTCTGCATACGGAAACCGTTAATTCTCTCGGGCGATCACCTGGGCGCGGTCCATCCGGTTGATCCGCATGGACGATGTCGCCCTATTGCCTCACCCACCTGATGGTAGATCCATTCTAACCAACCTTCTGATCGGCGCGGGGACCCGAGTCCATGCCTCACCGCGCCGAAGACGGTTTCTGCAAATGCTCCACAGCCGTTGCGATCCGCTCCCTGATTCGCCGCCTATCCCGGCGCCGCAAGCCATCGTTCCAACTGCCGCTCGTGCTCATCGCTCCAGCCGAGATAGCAATTGGCCATCACTTCCTCATAGGTAGCGGCATCTTTCTTTGCGCCATATTCCCGCAGGGGGATGGGGGTTTGCTTGACCGCCTCACGCCACGCCCGGAAGCTGGCTTTGTCATACGCGATCACGCGGTGGTGCACCTCGTGGTAGTCCACAATTTTCAGGAGTTCCGCATCCATGCGCTTCACAACGTCCGCTCTCGTTCTGGCGAGGTTCCTGACTTCGTCAGGATCGTCTCTGACGTTGAACAGTTGCGGGCCGTATCCGGGATAAGCGATGTATTTCCAGTCGCCCTGGCGAAGCATGTACATCGTGGTGTTGCAGGAAAAGCCGGTGTACATGGCATGGGCCCAATTACGGCTCCGCGGCTTGTCCCCCGTAAGCAGCGGCATCAGAGATTCGCCGTCGAGGTTCGCTGGATGCGGGACCCCGCCCATATCCACCAAGGTCGGGAAGATGTCGATCAGGGAGACAATTGAATCGATCACGGCGCCTTTCCGGACTCCGGGCCCGGCGATCACGAGCGGCACCCGAGCCGACGATTCGTACATGTTCATCTTGTAGTACTGCCGATGTTCCATGTTGTTTTCGCCATGATCGCTGGTGAATATGAAATAAGTATTCCCGGTGATGCCGAGCTGGCCGACGGCATCGGCTACCGCCCCCACGAGGGCATCGGCTTCCGCACACATCGCGTAATAGATCGCCCTCGTCTTGAGCACCATCTCTCCGGAAAATCCGTGCTGCCAGTTCTTCGCTATCCGTTGGTAGGCCATTACGGGATGCAGCTCGTCGTCGGGTGGGGGCAACGTAACCGCGCTGCGGTCGATGCGGCTCAGCCACTTCCGTGAAGTGGTGAAAGACGGATGAGGCATGCCGAGTCCCAGATAAAGGAAGAATGGCTGGTCAGCTCTGGCCGCCGTGCGCAAGAACGTGATTGCCTCTTCCACCGTTTGCCAGTCGCGGGCATGAGGTGTTTCGTCGCTGTCAACGATCAGCGGCGCTTGCATGCGCAACTGCGGGAGCTGGATGTTGGCAGGTCCCGTCCAGTCGGTGACGCGATTGAACACGCTGTGCGCCCCGGACAGGTAATCATGCTTCCCTATCCCTCCGAGCTGGGAGGCAAACCGATAGCCGGCTCGCTCCAGGTACTCCTTGAATGTCGTGTCGTTTGGCGATAGTCCCTTGAAATTGTTCCAGCTTTCGACGTTGTGTGTATAACGCCCCGACCACATATTGGCGCGCGAAGGACAACATACGGGGTGGGTACAGTACGCATTGCGGAATACGGTGCCGCGGTCGGCCAGACGATCGACGTTGGGCGTGGCGTTCTTCATTGCCGGGTGTTTTAGGCAGCCGAGCACCCGGCCGTCCCAACTATCGGTCTGGACGAAAACAATATTCGGCCGGCGGGATTGCGGAGGAGTCGCCGATGACACCCGGAGGCCCAGCCCAACCCCCGCCGAAACCGCGGTCTGGAGAAATCTCCGCCTGTTCACGACTCCTCCTTCCGCCGCGCGGTGAGCGCAGCAGCGTCTTGAATTTCGATCGCTCAATTCTTGCTGTGCTCAGAAGCGCAGGCAATCCGGAATCCGAAATGGCCGTTCCTCTCAAACCATCCGGCGGGGCAGCAGACTTAGTCCAGGCGCGCAACTTGGGTTGCGCGGCACATGTTGCCTGCTACCTCTTGACCGTGACGAAAAAGGGCGAGGCGTGGCCGATAGCCGCCTCGGCGTATGCCGAGTCGGCCTCCGCGGTGACAACATACCAGTGGCGCCCGGGGGCGGGGTCGTCGCGCAGTTCGAGCGTCGCCGTCGCTGCATTCACCGCGGTCCAGGGCAACACTTCCCCGTCGCGAATCATCGTCACGCGCCGTACGGGCCGGGCGGACGCCACCGAGACATTGAATCGGACGGCTCCGTTAGCCGCGACCTCCTCGCCCATCGTGTGGCCGCTGACCGTCGCCCAGATCGCGATCTTCGCGTTCGACACGGCCAACGTGCGGCGATTCCGCAGTGCTTCCCAGAGCCCCGCGGCCGACCGCTCCTTCACCCAGAAGCCGGTCAGGCAGTAATGGTTCGTGAAATCCGTCTCACGAAAATGATCGGTCCCGCCTACCAGGCCAATCTTGAAGCCGTGATTCAGATAAATGGCCGGGAAGCCCGCCTTGCCCCCACTGCCTAGCAGGTTGTTTGTACGTCCCTGCATTGCTTCCATCGCCACCTCCAGCCGCGGTGAGAATGACCGGCCCGATTCCTTGTCGTCGGTTGCCGTATCGCCGTGGAAATGACGCAGTGCTACAACCTGCCCGTCGGGGAAGGCGTCCAGACAGGCAGCGTACGATGGCGCGCGGTCGAAGCCTTCTTGCCCGCGGCCAGAAGCATAGCGGAACAGCGAACAGAGCCGGTCGAACTGCCGGCGAGAGGACGCATACAGATTTGTGTGGCGGCCTGTCCGCATGCTCGGCTCGGTGCCGTAGAACAAAATCCGCTCATTGCCCGCTTCGGCTTCGAGGCGATCGAAGGTCCACGCACACTCGGTTGGACTCATTCTGGGCGTGTGCTCCAATAAGCTGATAACGTCCAGCCGCAATACGTCCCGCTGGTAGCGGATAGCTTCGTCGGGCATGCCGTTGGCGGCACCCTCGCATTTTGAGTATGTGGTATGCGCGTGCAGGTCGCCCCACAGCAGTGTGAATTCCCGCGGCCCCTGCTTGAGTGCGGGCGCCTGCAATGCTATATCGTGACAACGGGAAGGTATGCGGTACACGCCCCCCTGCTGCTTATCGGGAAGCGGCAGCGCAGATCGGCCACCGTCGCCTGCGACGGCTACCATGGCAACCCGGTGATCGTAACTGGCGGTGGCCCGGCCGGAATTCTCTAATTCAGGTAAGACGCCGACCAGGCCACCCCCATCGGGCAGCAGCGCGTAACCGGAATCCGGGGGGCCAACTTGTTCAGTGAGCCGCGCCGGCGACCGCCATTTCTTTCCGTCGAATCCGGCACACCATACGTCCCAGCCGAAATCTTTCTGCGCCCGGCAGCGAAACTGGCGGAACGCTACCAGCGGGCACCCCTGGTCGATCGCGATGATCGGCCGAATCGCCGGCATATTCTCAGAGGAGCTACCCATCCCGGTTTTGAAGGCCCGCTTCTCGACCGGTAAGGCCGCATGGGTATCGTCAGGGAAGGGCATTGCCTGTCCGGCGTCAGCCGCCAGGCGCCAGACGCGAATTTCGCGATGCAAACCCAACTGGCAATCCGCGCCGAAGCCCACCGCACATTCGGCAGCGATCAGCGCGGCTCCCGTGGCTGGATCGACGGCCAGGTCCGCGTTGAACGTATAATCCAGCGGGCCGCGAACCGCCGCCGTACGCAGGACTTTGCCACCGTGAAGCTCGCTGGCCTCCAGCCAGACGGCATTCTCGCTATCGCGTTCAGCAAGCAGGAAAAGCTCCTGTCCGCCCGCGGCCAGTTTCCCGTGGCGGCCGGGCAGGCACAGTAGTGGCCGGCCCTCTTCCTCATAGAGGCATATGGTTGGCGTGCGGCCGTCGTCGGCTTCGCAGCCGACCACCAGTTTGCCCCGGGAAAGAGCGATCAGCGGATTCCTCAACGTTTGCTCGCTGCTGGCAACCGTCCATGTCTTTCCGTCGCGATGAACACGAAGCTTCCATCCGCGATCATCGCGCTCGGTCCAAGCCACAACCGGGCCCGTCGTGCGTTGCTTGGGGCAGACCGGGCCGCCGAAGCGTTGGGCCGTGGCCAGAATCTCGTGCCGCCAGAGATTGCCTTGACGGCGTGCGAGCACGAGACGGCGCTCGACGGGGGGAGCGACGCGGCCGATCTCTGGCTGATGATCCCCGCCCGCAACATCGAACAGGAGGATGCCCGCGTAGATTCCGGCTTCGCTCCGGCCGGCGGCCGCCGAGTAACCGCCGGTTACCACCGAACCAGGCACATCGGCCGCCTGCATTCGCCATCCGCTGATCAAGCTGGCTGCTCCAACGCTGCCCATGAGCCCCTTGAGAACGGTCCGGCGATTAAGTTCGCGATTTGGCATAAACCCTCGTCGATGAAGGGACCCAGGCTTTCGGCCTGGCCGGCTGCCGGCCAGGCCGAAGGCCTGGTTCCCGCCGCCGCACGCATCTTCTGTTGCTTCAGCACCCTTTACCATCGCCGGCATCCGCCATACTTACAGAGGCACAGAGAACAGCAAGGAAAAATGTGTCCCTCTCGTTGTTTCCTGTGCCTCTGCGGCGCATCCTCGGGACACCTGCCCACGCTCAGAACCGGATGCGCCCTTGTATCTGAATAAATCGCTTGGTTGCGCTGGTTTGCGCAGTCACCCAGCCAAAATTCGTAGACGTGGGACTTACGTTGGGTCCGGCGAACTGAGTGCGGTTCTGCACGTTCAAATCATCCACCCGAAGCTGCAGCGTCATGCCTTCCTTGATCCGGAACTCGCGCTGCAGGTTGGTATTCCATTGGTTCGTCATGTCGGCGCGCACGCCGTCGATCCGGGTGGGGAAGACGCGGACATGGTAGGAGGCGGGCATTTTCGACGCCACCCGCTCGAAGCCGTCGGTATTGAACCATTCATCCAGCGTGTGCGGGCCTTTCCTGATGTCGGCGAGGTCACCATAGTAGAAGAGGTTGCCCCAGTCCAGCAGCGGTCCCGGCTCCCACTCGTAGGTGGCGGCGATCTGGAAGCCGCCGATCAGGTAGCTCAGAACGCCGCTCTTGGCGAACGCGCGGCCTTTGCCGAAGGGGAACTGGTAAATGCCGGAGCCGACCAAGCGATGCGGGCGGGCGTCGTTCGACTCGCGCCAGGTCGGTTCGCTGTCGAATTCGTTGTAAAAGAAATCGGCCGCACGGGCGTGCATGCGTGTGTACCCAAGGTTCAGGCTGAACCCCTTGGCAAACCGCCGCTGCACGGTCACCTGAAGCGAATCGGTCCTGGATTTGCCGAGAGAAGCGTTGCTTTGCGTCAGGCCGTTCATCTGCGGGAACGGCCGCAGCAGCACGTTCTTCTGAATGTTGGCGCCGGTGAAAAACCCCACGGTCGCCAGGTTCCCGTACTGCAACGGATCGCTGGCCTGCAATGAGGCAAAATTCGTTATACGGAAGGGATTGGTGACGTTTTGGGTCATGCTGGTCATTGCGGAGGTATCACGCACGTTCCCCGCCGCCCAGTACTGCGCCGGCAATGCAGAGAGGGTTTTCGACAGCGGAATCCGGCCGGCGCGCTCGCCCACATAGGCAACTTCGATCGTCGTGTTGCCGTCGAGTTGACGCTGGATTCCAAACCGCCAGCGTTGCAGGCGCGCATGCTTGTAATCGAAATCGGTAAAGCTCCAGCCGCGGCCCGCTTTGGCCATCAGACCGAGCGTGTTCCCCACTTGCGGATCGAAGCGCGTCCCGTCGCTGCGCAGGGGGAAAGGATCCGTCAGCGGGGAAATCCCGGCGCGCGGATTGCCAGCCAGCCAGGTCATCCCATAGTCGGTGGTTAGCGTCGTGGAAGTAGTGCGGCTGTAACCGGTCTGGTCGGGCGCCCAATTCAGCACATTCAGCGTGTCGTAGAACAAACCATACCCGGCGCGCAAGACCGTCTTGGAGTCGAGCTGGTAAGCGCCTGCAATGCGGGGCAGCCACATCAGCTCGCTTTGCCAGAGCCGGCGCGACGCATTGCCGGCGCCGGCATAAAGAGATCCGCCCTTGACCAGGAACTTTGAGGGATCCAGTTCGGGTACGGGGTTGCGCGCGTACGCTGCCTGGACGGGGTCGCTGATGGGCAGGACGGCACTGGGGTCAAAATAGCTGATCGCGCGGTTGTAACGCTCGGTCGGTCCCGTCTCGTATTCCAGGCGCAGCCCGAGGTTGACCGACAGCTTGCGGGTCAGCCGCCAGTTGTCCTGACCATACCAGGCGTAATAAGGATTCAGCAGCGCATAGTCGTCGGTGGTCGCCACGCTCATGCTGTCCGGAAGACCCATCATGAAGGCCGCCCAACTGAGGGCAAGGCTGCCGGCCGGCGTGAACGAATCGTCGTTCTTGCGAGTGTAAGTGTTGCCAAAGCTGAAAGTGCCCGAGGTGTTGCCGCCACCGCCGCCGGTCCGGTACTGATTGCGCACGTCGATCCCGGCCCGCAGCGTGTGGCTCCCCCGCACGTGAGTCAGGTCACCCTTGCCCGACGTAGTGCGGTAACGCGTCATGGTGGGATAGGTCCTGCTGATCGCGTTGTAGCCGGAAAAATTCATCGTCGGCATGATGTGCTGATCGCCGGCCTTCTCATCAAGGTAGGTTGGAAGCCCGACATCCGACGGTTTGAAACTCACGGCGACCTTTGGCACGTTCCCCTCGCGGTATTCATTACTGGCCAACGCCACATCCAGCACCGTGTTGGAACCGAGCGTGTAGACCCAATCGACCGTGCCGCCGAGGTTCCTGCGGGTATTATCATTCGACTGCAGGCCTTTCATCGTTTTGTATGTCCAGTCGTTGGCATAGTTCCCCCAGTTGTTGTAAGTCCAGCGGCCAAAAAAACGGTGCTTGTCGGATTGATGGAAATCGATACGGCTGCCGTAGGCCACGTAGTCGCGGATCAACGGCGCGCCCGACAGGTAGTTGTTCAGCGGCTCCTTGCGGGGGTCGGTGTCGTTGTTCGGCGTGGGCAGCACCTTGGCATAGAAGTCGTAAACGGGGTTGACGACCCGCGTCTTCGGCAAGATGTTGCCCGGAAAGGGGTCGCGAATGTAATGCCCAGGCCGGGCCGGATCCGCGCGCACCGATAGCGGGTCGTAAATCTGGTAGCGCACCGGATCGACCAGCAGGAAGCGCGAAAAATCGCCGGTTCTGTCGTCCAGGGTCGGGAGCGTGGTGTTGATCCGGCTGGGCAGGTCCGCGACTTGGTCCTTGTTGCCCTGATAGCTGGCGAAGAAGAACAGGCGATCGCGGCCATTGTACAGCTTTGGAATGCGCACCGGCCCGCCGAAGGTCAGCGCGTAGTTGTTCGACCGGCCCGGGTCCTGCTTGTCCTGGGACCGCAACTGGTTGGCCAGCGCGGTATCCCCCTTGGCCTCGGCGGCCGCGATGTTCTGGTAATAGAGCTGCCGGGTATAGAAGTTCGTGCCCTGCCAGCGTTGCTGCCAGTGCTGTTCGCTTAGAGTGCCATGGTAGCGGTTGGTGCCGGCCTTCGTCATCATCGTGATATTGGCCAGCGTTCCGTGGCCGGCCGAGGCGTCGAAGTTCGACGTCTCCACCCTCATCTCCTGGACGGTATCGGAGTGCGGCAGGTACGCGGTCTGCCGGCTCGCGCCGTTGCTCGGCACCCCGTCGATCGACCATTCATTGCCTCCCACGCCTGCCCCGGTGCTGTAATCGGAGGCGCCCGCGATCGAGTGCGGCCCCAAGTAATCGTTGACACCGCCGGTGAACAGGCCCGGCGTCATCTTGACCAGCACCATGGTGTTGCCAACGATAACGGGCAGGTCGGCAATGCTGCGGTTGTCCAGCACTCGGCCCGATGAGACGGTGCTGGTTTCCAGCACGGGCGCCAGGGCCGTCACCGAGATGGTCTCGGCCACGCCGCCCACCTCCAGCGCCAGATCGATATCCAGCGTTCCGCTGAGCGGCAGCACAATCCCGCTCCGAACGGTTTTCTTGAAGCCGGTGAATTCCGCCGTGACGCGGTAATTCCCAGGCAGCAGCAGGCTGGCTTCGTAGTAGCCCGTCTGGTTGGTGGTGAGCCGGGTGGAGGTGTTGGTATCGACGTTTTCGACGATCACGGTTGCGCCGGCGACAGCCGCCTGTGAGGAATCGAGCACTCGTCCGTGAATCGTGCCCCGCGTCTCCTGCGCCGCTGCAGGGATGCTGAAGAGAAGCAAAACGCCTGTTGCAACGCCGCAGCAGATCGCCACGCGACTTCGTGTGGTCATATGCATTATCCTCCTTGAAGCACAGAAACCAGGGTGAACCCGCTTTGTAGTCGCCTCAAACTATCCCATCGCCGCGTCGGAGTCAAGCCCTAATCGGATTATTCGATGCGTTTGTCCTATATCTCGCTCTGCCCGCGCTTTCGGAGCCGTGAGGCGCGTTCATGCCACTCCTGGCCATGATCAAAATGCCGGCGTCGCGGCGGCCGCTGGCGCCAGAACCTTCTTGATTCCCATCCGGCGGACCGATATAGTGTCGCGCATAGTTTGAACTTACAACCAATGTCAGAACGAGGCGGGTTTGTTCCATCCTCGAACCCGGTTGCAACTGTGGACGGCTATGCGCGCGAACCTGGCAAGCCGCTGACGCTGAGGTCCCGCATGCGAGTAGCCGACATGCCGATTGGGGAGACACCATGAGACGATACATCGCGATGACGCGTGTGCTGGTTTCAGCAGTGTTTTCGTTGGGGAGATGCCGGTGGTGCGCCGCCCTGCTTTCGGGAACCGCCCTGCTGGCGGCGGCCGCCCTGCTGCCGCTGGGCTTCGCCCAGCAAGCGCCAATCTATCGAGATCCGCGCGCGCCCATGGAGAAGCGCGCCGATGACCTGCTCTCACGCATGACGCTGGAGGAAAAAATCTCCCAGCTCATGAGCGATGCGCCGGCTATCGAGCGCCTGGGCGTGCCCGCCTACAACTGGTGGAACGAGTGCCTGCACGGCATTGGCCGGGCGGGCCGCGCCACCGTGTTCCCGCAGGCCATCGGGCTGGCCGCCACCTGGGACACCGGCCTGCTATTGCGGGTGGCGACGGCCGTCTCCGACGAGGCCCGCGCCAAGCACCACGAGTTCGTCCGCCGCGGCAAGCGCAACATCTACCAGGGGCTCACCTTCTGGACGCCCAACATCAACCTGTTTCGCGACCCGCGCTGGGGACGCGGCATGGAAACCTATGGCGAGGACCCCTATCTGACCGCCCGCCTGGCCGTGGCCTTCATCAAGGGCCTGCAGGGAGACGACCCGAAGTATTTGAAGACCGTGGCCACCGCCAAACATTACGCCGTGCACAGCGGCCCCGAGTCCCTGCGCCACACCTTCGATGCCGTCGTGGACGCGCGGGACCTGTGGGAAACCTACCTGCCGCAGTTCGAGGCCGCGGTGAAGGAGGGCGGCGCGTTTTCCGTGATGTGCGCCTACAACCGCGTGGATGGCCTGGCCGCGTGCGCCAGCCCGCGCTTGTTGGACGAGATTCTGAGAAAGCAGTGGGGCTTCCGCGGCTACGTGGTGTCCGATTGCGGCGCGATTGGCGACATCTATCTGCGCCACAAGGTGGCCGGGACGGCGGAGGAAGGAGTCGCCAAGGCCCTCCGCTCCGGAACCGACCTGAACTGCGGCGTGGAGTATGTAAACCTGTTGCCGGCCGCGCGCCAGGGCCTCATCGCCGAATCCGAAATCGACCAGGCTCTCCGCCGCCTGTTGCTGGCCCGCTTCAAGCTCGGCATGTTCGATCCGCCCTCGATGGTCAAGTACGCGCAGATTCCCTACAGCGAGAACGACAGCCCGGCGCACCGCGAGCTGGCGCTGGAGGCGGCGCGCAAGTCGATGGTCCTGCTAAAAAACGAAGGCCGTGTCCTCCCCTTGAGCAAGTCGCTGAAAACCATCGCGGTGATCGGGCCCAACGCCGACGACGTCGAGGTGCTGCTGGGGAACTACAACGGCGACCCATCCCAGCCGGTGACACCGCTGGAGGGAATCCGCCGCAAAGTCTCACCCGGCACGCGGGTGCTCTACGCGCGCGGCAGCGACCTGGCCGCCAACATGCCGAGCTTCGAAACGGTGCCTGCCTCGGCGCTTTTCACTTCCGCCGGTGCGGACCGCCACAACGGCCTC
>Ga0315285_10003703_pt1 | contig 15904 bp, 12 predicted proteins | sample YL17G09_36_MG_FD_203698 | JGI IMG/M metagenome (GOLD analysis project Ga0315285, IMG submission 203698) | Sediment microbial communities from Yellowstone Lake, YNP, Wyoming, USA - YL17G09_36 | ecosystem: Environmental > Aquatic > Freshwater > Lake > Sediment | place: USA: Wyoming | collected... | reverse complement strand
TACTTTAGCAAATGAAGAGGTCGTAGATGGCGCCTGTTGGAGATGCTCTACAAAAGTAGAACAGAAGGATTTAGAACAATGGTTCTTAAAGATTACCGAATACAAAGAGCGTCTTTTAGAAGACCTAAAACAGTTAAAAGACTGGCCGCAGAGGGTTCTGGCTATGCAGACTAACTGGATAGGCAAGAGCGAGGGTGTGGATATATATTTTCGCCTAAAAGATAGAGATAAGATAATCCCTGTATTTACTACTAGAGTGGATACGATTTTTGGCGCAACCTATATTGTTTTGGCTCCGGAGTATCCTAAGGTTTTAGAAATCATCAAAGGTAAGTCAGAAGAAAAAGAGGTTTTGAGATTCATTGCCAAAGTGGCAAAAGAAAGCAAGGTTGTGCGCACTGCCTCTGATGTTAAAAAGGAAGGCGTCTTTAGCGGTTGTTATGCCATAAACCCCGTGAATAATGAAGAGGTACCTATATGGGTTGGGGATTATGTCTTAATGGAATACGGCACGGGAGCAATTATGGCAGTGCCTACGCATGACCAGCGGGATTTTCTTTTTGCTAAAGAACATGGATTGCCAATGCGGATAGTTATAAAGTCACCAGGTCATCAGGTCACCAGGTCAGCCGAAGAGATGGCTGAGGCCTATGAAGGGGATGGGGTTCAGGTTAATTCCGGACAGTTCGATGGTCTCAATAATCAGGAAGCTAAAATAAAGATTGCGCAGTGGATGGAGAAAACAGGTATTGGTAAAATCCGGACTCATTGGCGTCTGCGCGACTGGTTGATTTCCCGACAGCGTTACTGGGGCACACCCATTCCGATTATATATTGCAAAAACTGCGGCATTGTACCTGTACCTTACGAAGACTTACCATTGGAATTACCTAGAGATGCGCCTTTCACCGGCAAAGGTGGAAGCCCCTTGAGTAAGGTCAAGGAATTTATTGAGGTACCGTGTCCTAAATGCAAATCTCCCTCACGTCGTGAAACAGATACTATGGCTACATTTTTTGATTCATCCTGGTATTTCTTAAGATTTTGTTCGCCAAAATTTGATAAAGAGCCTTTTGACAGACAAGAAGCTAGATACTGGATGCAGGTTGACCAATATATCGGAGGGATTGAGCATGCGATTTTGCATTTATTATATTCGCGTTTCTTTACCAAATTTTTTAAAGACCTGGGAATGATAGAATTTGAGGAGCCGTTTAAGCGTCTGCTTACGCAGGGTATGGTTTTAAAAGACGGCGAGGTTATGTCTAAATCTCGCGGAAATATTGTGGACCCTGATTCTATCATCCGTAAATATGGAGCAGATACCTTGAGATTGTTCATCCTTTTTGCCGCTCCTCCTGAGACTGAATTAGAGTGGGATGAACGGGGTATAGAAGGCGCCTGCAAATTTTTGAATCGTGTCTGGCGTATTCAGAAAACCCTCAAAGAAAAAGCTAAGCCGGACTTGCTGCGGATTATGCATAAGACCATCAAGAAGGTTAGCGAAGACATAGAAGCATTTAAGTTTAATACAGCGATTGCTAGTCTTATGGAGCTGACAAATTCCGTATATCAAATGGGCGCTGATAAAGAAGTCTTTTCAAACCTAGTGGTTATGCTTTGCCCCTTTGTCCCGCATTTTGCTGAAGAACTCTGGCAGCGCCTGGGCAATAAAGAGGGCATTATTAAAACAGGGTGGCCAAAATACGACTCCAGATTTTTGACAGAAGAAAACGTTACTATCGTTATCCAGGTAAATGGAAAACTGCGTTCAAAGATAAATGTCCCTTCTGATATTAGCGAAGATAAACTTAAAGAATCGGTTCTTAGTGATGAAAAATTAAAACCCTGGATTCAGGGTAAGCCCATCAAAAACTTTATCCTCGTACCTAAAAAACTCGTCAATATCGTAGTATAATCCAAACCTTGCGTTAGATTTCTTCTATCTCCGCGTCAATTAATAGTGGAGGGAGAGGTTTCTATGTTTAACTTAACTCGGCAAGAACGCCAGGTAATTTTGTTCCTCATTACAGTGGCATTAACAGGCACAGGGATTGATTTCTTGGTAAAAATAAATTCTGGCGTTAACCCGATTGCCCGTATCTATGAGGATATAGGTAAGATTGAACTTAATTCAGCTGATAAAGATCTGTTGATGAGCGTCTCCGGCATAGGAGGGAAGTTGGGACAACGGATAATTGAGTATCGAGAAAAAGAAGGAGGTTTTAAGGAATTAGAAGAGTTGAAAAACGTAAAAGGGATAAGCGAGTATAAATATGAAAAAATAATAGATTCATTGTACGTTAAGTAATCTGATGAAGCGCCCCTTGGTGTATCTGACAATTATCTTTTCCTTCGGAATACTGTGCGCAAGTTTCATAAAAGTTCCCTTCTTATCTATTTATCCTTTTGCTGCAATATCCCTTATTTTTGCCTTCCTGTTGCTTAAGCAAGGTTTAGGATTTGATATGCTTGTGTGCTGTCTTGTTTTTCTTCTGGGCAGTCTCTCTTTAAGAAACGCTCAATTCCTGCCTAAATGCCACGTATCTAGGTACGCTTATTATAAAAACAATAATCTCTATATAATTAAAGGCCTCATTACCCAAGAACCTTCGATACAAAACAACAGGACAAGTTTTATTTTTAAAACCCAAGAAATACAATCTGATAATCTGAAATACAATTGCTGCGGGAATACGCTCGTCTACTTAAAAAAGGGGAGAAATTTACACTATGGGGATGAGCTAATCCTTAGCGGTAATTTATCCACCCCTTTTAATCGGAGAGGTTCCAGGAGTACCAATTACAGAGATTATTTACATAACCAGGGGATTTATTCCATTCTGAAGGTTAAAGATGCGCAGCGGATTATTAAGTTAAACAAAAATAAAAGGCTTACGTTTAAGGGATCCGCTATATACTTGAAAGAAAAAATGGAAGAGATAATTTTTAAACACGTCTCCAAGCCGTCTGCCGGTATATTAGATGCGATGATACTGGGGGAGCGAAGAGATATACCTGAGTTTATCAATAGTTCTATGATTAAGTCAGGCACAGTGCATATACTGGTGGTAAGTGGATTTAATGTAGGCATAGTTGTTTTTATCATCGTTCTCTTTTTAAAATTGATAAGATTACCGAGGAATCTGGTTTTCTGCATTGCAATTCCCTGTGTGGTAATTTATTGTCTGATGACAGGAGCTTCTACTCCGGTGGTACGGGCAACCGTGATGTCAATAGTGTTTATGCTCGCTTTTTTGCTCAAAAGAGAGCCGGATATCTATAATTCCTGCTGCACAGCTTTAATATTTATCTTGCTGATTAACCCCAGACAGTTATTCGATATAGGTTTCCAGCTTTCTTTTGCCAGCGTTCTCTCTATAGTTTATCTATATCCGAAGATAAAATCGCTTCTGCATATAGGAAAGGTAAAAATAAAATATTTTAGGTTTATACTTGAAGGGTGTTTTGTCTCTTTTTCTGCGTGGCTGGGCACCATGGGATTCATCGCCTATTATTTTAAGATTTTTTCTCCTGTAACCGTGTTAGCCAATATATTTATTGTGCCTTTGGCTGTCTTGATTACCTTATGCGGTTTTAGTATGATAATTATAGGACTTTTTTCTCCTAGCCTCGCTTCCTTATTTGCCTCCACTTCCGAATTATTAGTGCTCCTGCTCCTTAAAATTAATACCCTCCTCATTAAATTGCCTGGGGCCTACTTTTCTTTATAATTTTAACAAAGGTAGAAGCATTCTCTCTCAGGTTTAATCTGTTTGACAAATCCTATCTCCTATGTTAAAGTTATAACATTATGAGACGAATAACTCTAATACTTATTATCTTTTTTGCCTTATCCGTGAATGCAGCCTATCCCTACTGGATCTGGACACCCAAGACCGGTAAATGGGTAAATCCAAAGACCGTAGTCAAACCAGCTCCCAAGGAACAATTTGATTTGGCCAAGGGCCTTTATGATCTAAAAAAATACGAAGACGCAAAGCGGGAGTTCAAGAAGCTGCTTAAGGCTTATCCGAAATCCTTTGAGGCCTCAGAGAGCCAGTATTATTTAGGTTTAACAGAAGAGGCCCAGGGTAATTTATACGAGGCGTATCAGGCATACCAGAAGGTCATTGATAAATACCCTTTTTCAGAGAGGATTCAGGAGATTGTTGGACGTGAATACAAGATTGCCGAGGTCTTTATGTCAGGCCAAAAACGTAAAGCTTTGGGGATGACCCTGCCAGTAGAAAACCCTTCTATAGAGATATTTACGAAAGTTATAGAGAACTCCACTTACGGCCCCTTGGCGCCAGCTGCACAGTATAAATTGGGCTTAGTCTTGAAAGGCCTGATGCGTTACTATGAGGCGGAAGAGGCATTCAATAAAGTGCTTTCTAATTACCCTAACAGCGAATGGGCGGAGGCGGCAAAGTTTCAGATTGCCTCCTGCCGCGCTGCGGTCTCCCGTGGCCCCGATTACGACCAGGGCGCAGCAAAAGAGGCAAAGGAAAAATTTGAGGAATTTGTCGCAGAGCATCCTGATGCGGTCTTATCTCGCGACGCAGAGAAAAATATCGAACAGTTAAAAGAGAAAGAAGCAGCGAGTGCCTATAATATCGGGAGGTTCTACGAAAAACAAAAGGCATATGAATCGGCAGAGGTTTACTACAACGATATAATTAATAATTATTCTGATAGCCTATGGGCAGGAAAGGCCTTGGAGAGGTTACAGGTCATGGAGAAGAAGAAATGATGAGGAAGTTTTTTTTATTAGTTACCAGTTACTTTTTACTCTTTGCTATTTCAGGTTGTGGTTATACTACGCGTTCGTTGATAGTAAATAAATTTAAGACTATATATGTAGTACCCTTTGTCAATAAAGTAGATATTACCCAGGAGGCCTACAGCGCAAATAAATACCGCCTCTACAGGCCAACGCTGGAGACGGATATTACCACAGGCGTTATAAATAAATTTCTTTGGGACGGTAATCTTAAGCCCGCCTCAGAAGAGGCGGCAGATTTAATCTTAAAAGGAGAATTGGTGGAATTCCGCAAAGATCCGCTTAGATACAGCAAAGACAATAACGAGGTAGAGGAATATAGAGTAAATGTAGTGGTAAATATTAGCCTCTGGGATAGGAAAGAGAACAAATCAGTCTGGGAAGAAAAGAATTTTACAGGGGACACGACTTATTTTACCACTGGTGCCCAGGCAAAATCCGAAGATACGGCCATAAGCGAAGCCACCAGTGATTTGGCACGCCGAATTGTGGAACGGACAGTCGAACAGTGGTAGTTTAAATGGTCTACCTATTTATCGGTCAAGACAGCCTCTCCAAAGATATCCAATTCAAACGCCTAAGACAGGAATTTCTCAGCAAAGAGCTAGAGCAGTTTAATCTTGATACTCTATATGCAAAAGAATTAACTCTAAAAGCTCTCCAGGAGAGGCTTCTCTGTTTTCCTGTCAAGGCCAAGAAAAGGATTATCGTGATAAAAGAAGCGCAAGATTTAAAGGAAGAGATAGAAGATTTTATTCTTAGATATTTGAAAAAGCCCAGCGCAGGGATAATTTTAATCTTAGATATAAACCGGCAGGACAGAAAGGATGAATTTATAAATCGTATCGCTAGATTCGCAAAGGTGTATCGTTTCAAAGAAGCGGTGCAGGTGGATGCCTTCGTCTTAAACCGACAGATTGCCTTAAGACGGCCTGATTACGCCTTGCGGGTATTAAATAAGCTTTTAGAAGATGGAGAAAGGCCGGAGCGGATTTTGGGTGGATTAAGATATGCCTGGGAGAGAGAAACCGCCAGTCCGCTGGAGACGAGAAGAAAACTCAAGGCCCTGCTTAATTGCGATATTGAAATAAAAACGGGCAAACTTAAGCCTAGTTTTGCTTTAGAGAAACTGGTAATAAACCTATGCGGCCTTGGTAAGCCTTTTCATTAACCGGGATTTCTTACGGTTGGCTGTACGAGGATGGATAATTCTTTTTTTCGCTGCCTTATCGAGTTGAGAAAATAACTTTCCCAGGAATACCTTGGCTTCATTCGTGTTCTTTGCCGACAATAACTCCTGAAATTTTTTTATCGTTTTTTTAAGCTGTTGTTTTACCTTTAAGTTGCGCAGGTGTTTTTTCTTATCCGCGCGTTTTCTTTTTAAAGAGGTTCTGCGTCTTGGCATATTAATCGTCTCCTTTTAATGAGCAGATAACTTACGGAGCCTTGGAAGGGCGACGTAAGTTATAGCGAAGTGTCTGCGAATTAACCCCGCCTCTTGTATTCTACAAGAATGCGGCGGGGTAAGTTCGTGCATACAATTTATGTTCACTATCGTTCCATAAATTGTGCACTCACTTATATCACAATTCAATATTTATGTCAACAAACAAATCTATGCATAGTCTTTCTAACCGTAACATTGCCAAATCTGCTAGCGTAATAGGCCTTGCCACCCTTTGCTCCAGGATTTTAGGTTTTATCCGTGATATAGTTATTGCCAGACTCTTCGGCATCTATGTTTACGCGCAGGCATTTGTCATCGCCTTTAGGATTCCCAATCTCTTTCGTGATTTAGTGGGCGAGGGTGCTACCAACGCCGCATTTGTACCCGTGTTTAGTGAATATACTGTAAGGCATAGCAAGGAAGAATTTTGGGAACTAACCAACGTAGTGCTCAACCTCCTCTTGGTTATACTCACCTCCATTACCCTCTTAGGTATAATATTCTCTCCGGTGATTGTGCGCTTGATTGCTCCGGGATTTGCCGCTGACCCCTACAAGTTAGCCACTACCATAAAATTAAACCGAATTATATTCCCCTATATTTTATTAATCAGTTTAACCGCTTATTCTATGGGGATACTTAATTCCCTAAAGCATTTTGCTATTCCAGCCTTTGCACCCTGTCTTCTCAATATCTCTATTATCGTCTTTGCCATACTTTTTGGCGAAGGGATAAAAGGCCTGGCCTTAGGCGTCTTGGTAGGCGGGGTTTTGCAGCTTGCGATTCAGATTCCGGTTTTATATAAAAAAGGCTTTCGCCTGAGATTGTTCCGCAATTTCCGTCATCCTGCAGCAAAAACCATTGGTGTCTTGATGCTCCCGCGCTTATTAAGTTCTTGCATTTACCAATTAAATAATTTTGTGGATTCTATCTTTGGCTCCTTAGCTACAATTGTAGGCGAAGGAGGTGTGGCAGTATTATATTTTTCCGCACACCTGATGCAGTTTCCTTTGGGGATTTTTAGCAATGCGCTCTCGCAGGCGATTTTACCGACCATGTCCACCCAGGCCTTAGAAGAAAATAATGAGAAGTTAAAACAGACACTCTCCTGGGGTCTGCGCGCCACCTTTTTCGTACTCATGCCTTCTTCAGTGGCGCTTATGGTGCTTGCTTACCCGATAGTCTCTACACTTTTTGGCGGCGGAAGGTTTGATGCGCATTCCAGCCAAATTACTGCCGGTGCCTTATTCTTTTACAGCATCGGCTTATTTGCCTATGGCACAAAGAGAATCTTACAGTCCTGTTTTTTTGCCTTAAAGGATACAGTGACGCCCACAAAGATAGCCTTTCTGGCACTCATCCTTAATATTATCTTAAATACCATACTTATGTTTCCCTTGAAGCTCGCAGGCCTGGCTTTGGCAACTTCCATTTCCGGCATCATTACCTTTTTTATCCTCTTCGCACTCTTAATAAAGAGGCTGGGAGATTTCGGAGTAAAAAATATTCTCTTTTCTTCTCTACGTATCCTTGCGGCGAGCCTATGTATGGGTTTGGTGTGTCTGTCAGTTTCCCAGAATACTATATACTTAAATAAATATCTTCATCTCGGTCTTGCACTCATCAGTGGTTTTATCTCTTACATTGCCTTCTGTCTTATCTTCAGAGTTTCTGAGATGAAAGAATTGTGGCAGTGGGTGAGTAAGAGAATAAATAATTAGCAATTTTATGAATTTTGCGGGTCCTGCCGAGTCTTGTTCTCGCAGCACCGCTCTCCTTGCTTGCTCCAAGGAGCAAGCAAGGATCTGCTTGGAGTTTCTGCTCGCTCGTCCTTCGCTATCGCTCAGGACGCCGTGCCCGCTCAGCATCCTCGGAGGCCCCGCTCAATCACAGCCAAGCCCCCCCCGCAAAATGCGAACAGAGGCAATTTTTTGGCACTTTTTAGGCACAAATCAATAGAGGATTTATTGCAATCTGTTGCTTAGCCATAATTTAGCGTAATAAGGATTAGATCAGATAGTTCTAGTGAGGGGCAGATTGGATTGAATAAATTTTAGGTTTTTGCTGGAGCGTGCATTAGAAATTTTTTGGCCCAGCACTTTTTAAGTTGTGCGCAAGGATTTACGAGGAGCGAAGGCCAGTACATGTCGAAAGTCTAACCGAAAGCGACAAGTAAACCGTAGCGCACGGCGAAAAATTTCAGCGCGCGGAAGCAAAACCTAAAATTAATATGCTATGGTTAAATTAAAAGAGAAAATCGCAAATTTTCCGCAGAAACCTGGCGTCTATATTTTTAAGGATAGCGCTGGGAAGATTATCTATATCGGAAAGGCAAAATCATTAAAGAAGCGCGTGCAGACGTATTTTAGCAGGGATCTTTCTTCAAAAACGCAAGTAATGGTAGCAAAAATTGCAGATTTAGAATATAAACTCGCTCCTTCAGAGGCCCAGGCGCAGATACAAGAAGCAGCGCTGATTAAAGAACATCTCCCGCAGTATAATATCAGCCTTAAAGACGATAAATCCTTTCCGCTGATTAGGATTACAGATGAGGATTTTCCCATTGTCTCACTCTACAGAAGAAAAAAGGCCAGAGAGAATGATAGAGCAATGTATTTCGGTCCTTACACCAATGTTGCGCTCCTGCGTCAGGCCTTAAAAATAATACGTAGGATTTTCGCTTTCCGTTCTTGTAAAAATTTGCCCAACAAGATGTGTCTTTACGGTAGGATTAAACTCTGTCCTGCGCCCTGCGAGGATAAAATAAGCCGCAGCCGGTATCAGGAAATCATCAAAGACATAAATCTATTTTTAGATTCCAAACAAGAAGCGCTTTTAGAAAAACTTTCCTTGCGTATGAAAGAGGCGGCGGGCGTTCATAATTTTGAAGAGGCAGCAAAAATCAGAGACCAGATAAATGCCCTGGGGGCAATAGGTCAAACCCGCGTAAGTTCTGGTGGTTTCTCAGAATTAGAGGATTTAAAAAATTTACTTAAACTGAAGAAATTGCCCGAGAGGATCGAGGCCTTTGACGTCTCCAATATTTGCGGTAAAGAGGCTACAGGCTCAATGGTGAGTTTCTATAAAGGTTTTGCAGATAAAGATAATTATCGCAGGTTTCGCATTAAGACAGTCCAGGCAATTGATGACTATAAGATGCTCTCTGAAGTAGTGCGGCGCCGTTATTCCAGAGTTCTGGAGGAAAAATTACCTCTGCCGGATTTAATACTCATTGACGGCGGCAGGAGTCATCTTTTGACTGCCCAGAAAGAATTAAAGAGATTAGGCTTGGAGATACCTTTAGTTAGTATTGCCAAGGAGCAGGAGAATATATATATTAGCAGGAAGACAAGGCCGATAAATTTGAAATTAGATACACCGGCCTTAAATTTAATCCGCAAGATACGCGATGAGGCACACAGGTTTGCGGTTTCCTATCATCACCTCTTGAGGAGGAAAAAAATAATTGGTAAATAAAAGCTTGAGCCCATTTGCTAAGAAAGTTTATAGAGCCGTATTAAGCATACCGGTGGGTAAAGTGCGTACTTATAAATGGGTGGCTTTTAAGATTCACCATCCCAAGGCATATCGGGCCGTAGGACGGGTATTAAAAAATAATCCCCTTCCCTTAATTATTCCCTGCCACCGTGTAATTGCCTCAAGTGGCAAGCCCGGTGGCTATGCCTGGGGCAAGAAAACCAAAAAGATGCTATTAGATTTGGAGAGACAGATAAGAAAAAGAATGTTATAATATTATTATATGAGGAGGTGCCAATGAGTATAAAAGAATTATTAAAACATATGATTGAGAGGAATGCCTCTGACCTTTTTTACCGTGCCGGAGGTACGCCACGCTTAAGGATAGAGGGGAAGATTACTCCTGTCAGCGATAGGGATTTGAGCGTGGAGGATGTGATGCGGGCAGTTGAAGAAATAACCACGCCGCAACAGAGAGAGACCTTCAAGAGGGCCCTGGATATAGACTTTGCTTTATACGTAGACCAGCTCGACCACAGATTTCGTATAAGTATATTTATGCAAAGGAACTGGCCCTCTATTGTTATAAGGAAGGTGCATAACGTAATACAGACCTTTGAAGAACTCAATCTGCCGGATGAGGTATTAAAAAGGCTATCTTTGGAAAAAAGAGGGTTGGTCCTTTTAACCGGGACTATGGGTAGCGGTAAATCCACCACCATCGCCACTATGATTGAGTGTATTAACCAAAACAGCAAAAGGCATATCTTAACCGTAGAAGAGCCGGTGGAGTTTACCTTTAAGGATAAAGAGTCCATTATCAATCAGAGAGAATTAGGCCTTGATGTTGCCTCATATGCTGTTGCGCTGCGTGCCTTTACTTTACAGAGCCCCGACGTCATTTTTATAGGCAACATACGGGACCACGAGACTATGTCTGCAGCCATCACCGCTGCAGAGACAGGCGTATTAGTATTAAGTACCTTGCATACAGTAAATGCACCTCAGAGCGTAGAAAGGGCGATCAATTTCTTTCCTCCCCACCAACATCAGGAGGTAAGGAACCAATTATCCAGTTTGTTAAAAGGTATTATCTCTTTAAGATTGGTGCCCTTAAAAGATGGCACTGGCCGTATCCCTGCTTATGAAATTATGTTACTTACCCCTACTATAAGCCGTCTGATTAGGGAAGGCAAAATCTGGGAGATTCCCCAATTCATCGCCGAAGGAGGGGTATTCGGCATGCAATCATTCGACCAGTCCTTGATAAAATTAGTCACCAGCGCCAAGGTAACCGAAGAAGAAGCTAGCCAGTTCGCGGATAACAGGGAAGAATTTAGCCTGGCCTTAAGAGGGATAAAGAAAACCAGATACTAAAAGAGAGGAGATGCCATGTTGGAAGAACTGAAATCCAAACTATCATTAATGGATGCCCGCCTTAAAAACCTAAGAGGTTATCTTTGACATAGATAACAAAAAGAAACTCAGCGAAGAATTATCCCTGCAGATGTCAACTCCCGGCTTCTGGGATGATACGGAGAATTCCTCCAGGATAGTGAAACAGCTAAAAAATTTAAAATCCGCTGTTGAACCTTGGGAGAGAACCTCCAAGAAATATCAAGAATTACAGGAGCTCTCTGCCATCCTCAATATTCAGGATAACGCCTTAATCTCGGAAGTAACCCGTAATATCGATGCCCTGGCAGATGAGATTGAAAAACTGGAGTTTAACACCTTTTTAGGAGGGGATTTTGATAAAAACAGCGCCATTTTAAGTATCAATGCCGGCGCAGGAGGCACTGAATCCTGTGATTGGGTGGGAATGCTCTTTCGTATGTATAGCCGTTTCTCCGAAAAACACGGATACAGCATAAAAACCACAGATATGCTTCTTGGTGAAGAAGCTGGGATAAAAAATATTACCGCTTTTATTGAAGGTGAATACGCCTATGGTTATCTTAAGGCAGAGCGGGGTGTGCATAGATTAGTGCGCATCTCTCCCTTTGATGCGAATAAACGCCGCCATACCTCTTTTGCCTCCGTAGATGTCATTCCGGAGATTGAAGAGGATGTGGAGATCAAGTTAGAAGAAAAGGATTTGCGTATCGATGTCTATCGCTCTAAAGGTGCGGGTGGCCAGAGTGTAAATACCACGGATTCTGCGGTGAGGATTACGCATATACCCACAGGCCTTGTGGCGCAATGTCAGAACGAACGCTCGCAGTATCAGAATAAACAGACTGCCTTAAAGATATTAAAGGCCAGAATCTACGAGTTAGAGAGGGGAAAGAAGGAACAGGAATTACTGAGAACCTACGGGACTCAGAAGAAAAAGATTGAATGGGGCAGTCAGATACGCTCTTATGTGATGCATCCTTATAGTCTGGTAAAGGACCACCGCACGGATTACCAGACAGGCGATGTAAGCAAGGTCATGGATGGCGGTATTGATGAGTTCATCGAGGTATATTTAAAAAGTCAAAAGTCAAAAGGTAAAAGTTAAAAATGTTGGGTTTTATTAAGCAGAATATCTTAAGACAGAAACAGGCTACGATAAAGAAAAAGTTTCCTTCCGTGAATATGGTTTTACATCTTGAGATGCCTCAACCCTCAATGAGCAAGATGGTGGAATTAAGCCGCATAGTGAATATCGTAAACAGTTTTGAACCCAAGATCAGCGCCCTTCTAGATGCGCAGTTACGGGGGAAAACAGTGGGATTTAAAGAATACGTTCAAAAAAAGCATAAAGAATATAGCCAGGAATTACAAGACTGGGAAGAGGCAATGCTGATGGTAGTCATACCTGAGGAGAAGGAGAAATTAAAGGAGAAATTAAAACTCACGCGCAACAAAGTCTTTGAGGAGATATTGCCCGAGGCCTTTGCAGTGGTAAGGGAGGCAGCGAGACGCACGATAGGTCTTAGGCATTTTGATGCGCAGATAGCCGGCGGAGTTGTATTACATGAAGGTAAAATCGCGGAAATGGCAACTGGAGAAGGTAAAACCCTGGTTGCCACCTTGCCCGCATATCTAAACGCTCTCTTAGGCCGCGGCGTGCATATTGTTACGGTTAATGATTATCTGGCACGCAGGGACCGCGAATGGATGGGGCCGATTTATGAATTCTTAGGTTTATCCGTGGGGGTAATACGGCATGAGATGTCAGATGAAGAGAGAAAAATAGCCTATTCTTGCGATATCACCTATGGCACGAACAACGAATTTGGGTTTGATTACCTGCGCGATAATATGAAATACAGCTTAGAAGACTTGGTGCAGCGGCCTTTTTATTATGCCATAGTGGATGAGGTGGATTCCATATTGATTGATGAGGCGCGCACGCCTTTGATTATCTCAGGCCCGGCTGAGGAATCAACAGACAAGTACTATACCGCAAAAAGAATAGCAGACCAGCTCAGGGGTAGGCGCGTCACCGAGAAGGATGAAATAGACGCCAAATACAAGGGAGAGGATTTAGCAAAGGGTTTTGATTATATCGCAGATGAGAAGGCGCAGACCATTGCCCTGACGGAGGAAGGTGAGACAAATTCCTCCAGGGTGTGGGGTATAGAGAGCATGCATAATATAGAGACTATGGAATATCGTCACCATACTATCCAGGCTCTTCGGGCAAAGGAATTTTTTGACCGCGATGTTGATTACGTGGTAAAGGACGACGAGGTAATCATCGTGGATGAATTTACCGGACGCATGATGCCGGGGAGACGCTGGTCAGACGGATTACACCAGGCTATTGAGTCAAAAGAGGGGATGAAGATTGAACGGGAAAATCAGACCCTGGCTACCATCACCTTCCAGAATTACTTCCGTATGTATGAAAAATTGAGCGGCATGACTGGGACGGCCTTTACCGAAGCCAACGAATTTAAAAATATATATCAGCTTGATGTTGTAGTCGTCCCTACCAATAAGGTTCTTATCCGCACAAATTATCCTGACCGTATCTATAAGACAGTCAAAGAGAAGTTTAATGCAGTGATTGAGGAAATCATTGAACTTTATAATCTGGGCAGGCCGGTTTTAGTGGGCACCATTTCCATAGATAAATCGGAGAGGATTTCGGAGATGTTAAAGAGGCGCGGTATTCCCCATCAGGTACTCAATGCTAAATATCACGAGATGGAGGCGCAGATTGTCGCCCAGGCAGGTAGATACAAGGCCGTAACTATTGCCACTAATATGGCCGGACGCGGAACAGATATTTTATTAGGCGGTAATCCGGAATTTATTACCAGGAATATAGCCAAAGAGAAATTAAAGCCCGATGAACCGTATTACCAAGAAGAGTATAAAAAATTATGGGATAATTATAAGAGCCAGACGCAGCAAGAACACGAAAAAGTTGTGGTGCTGGGGGGGTTGCATGTCTTGGGTACTGAACGCCATGAGGCGCGGCGCATTGATAACCAGTTACGCGGACGTTCTGGCCGGCAGGGAGATCCAGGCTCATCCAGATTTTATGTATCCCTGGAAGATGAACTGATGCGTCTATTTGGCTCTGACAGGCTAGTTGGACTTATGGATAAACTTGGTTTAGAGGAGGGCCAGGTAATAGAGCACCCCTGGGTTACTAAATCAATTGAGATTGCGCAGAGGCGTGTTGAACAACATAATTTTGAGATCAGAAAGCAACTCCTGGAATACGATAACGCGATGAACAAGCAGAGGGAAATTATCTATGGACAGCGCCGGGAAATCCTTGGCGGGGTTTCTTTAAAAGAGGATATCTTGGAGATAACGGATAAGATTATCGATGGTTTTATATCTTCTTATTTCGGTGATAATATGGAGAGTCAGGAGCTCGGCATAGGTAGCCTGATTAATGCAATAAAATTAAAATTTGGCTTGGAGATTGATATTGCAAAGATAAAGGATTTAGACAAGCGTAGCATCAAAGAAGAGGTATACCAGAATGTAGTTGGCGCCTATGAAGAGAAGGAGAAATCCATAGGCATAGATTTAATACGTCATCTGGAACGCATGGTATTTTTACAGATCATTGACAGTAAATGGAAGGACCATTTATACGCCATGGACAGTTTAAGGGAAGGTATCGGCCTGCGCGCCTATGGTCAGCGCGACCCTTTAATAGAATATAAACGCGAAGCCTTTGATATGTTCAGCCAGATGATTGCCTCTATTGAAGAGGAAGCAGCGGAGGCGGTATTTAAGTTACATCCGGCAAGACCAGAAAGATTCAGGGGCGTATTTAGTTCTCTATCACAGGAATTCCTGCACCCTGAGGTTGCCAAGTTTGAGAAACCGGAAGAAGAGGCAGTTGATGAGGCCGCAGCTGTCCTGCCCCCAGAAGTTGTAAATAAACCCATCCAATCAGCCCATCCCAAAGTCGGTCGCAATGAACCCTGCCCCTGCGGCTCAGGGAAGAAATATAAGAAATGTTGCGGGAGATGAATCACGTCACCAAGTTTAGAGTTTTTCTTTTATCTGCGCTTTCTTCCCTTCTACTTATCTTGTCTTTTCCTAAATTCAACATTGAAATTTTGGCCTGGTTTGGCTTTGTTCCTTTACTTTTTGCTATAGAAAAGAAATCCAAGGCAAAGGCATTTTTACTTTCTTATCTTTGCGGCGTTATTTTCTGGTGCGGGACTATTTACTGGCTGGTGCATGTTACATTGGTAGGTTTAATTCTTTTAGTCTTATATCTGGCACTATATTTTGGCCTTTTTGGATTCATTATTTCAACTATGAACTATGAACTATCAACTATCAACCTGTTTATTATTCCTTCGGTCTGGGTTATTTTAGAATATATCCGCAGCCATTTGTTCAGCGGATTTCCCTGGGCACTTTTAGGGTATTCGCAGTGTCTAAATTTACCGATTATCCAGATAGCGGATATTACCGGAGTCTGGGGGGTTTCGTTTCTGGTGATGCTGGTCAATGCCACGATTTATATATGGGTCACCAAGTCGCTCCCTCGCCTTCACTCGGGACTCCCTTCGGTCGCAGGTCACTCTGCCTGTCCCTGCCCGTCCGGCAGGCGGGCGGCAGGCAGGCAAGTCACCGGTATTCGTAAAAAATATTTATTGCCTATCTTATGCGTATTGTTTACCTTGGCTTACGGATATTATAAATTATACCAGTCACCAGGTCAGGCGGTCACCAAGTCACCAATCAGGATTTCCGTTATCCAGGGGAACATCCCGCAGGAA
>Ga0315285_10003702_pt1 | contig 15906 bp, 20 predicted proteins | sample YL17G09_36_MG_FD_203698 | JGI IMG/M metagenome (GOLD analysis project Ga0315285, IMG submission 203698) | Sediment microbial communities from Yellowstone Lake, YNP, Wyoming, USA - YL17G09_36 | ecosystem: Environmental > Aquatic > Freshwater > Lake > Sediment | place: USA: Wyoming | collected... | reverse complement strand
GGACCGTTCTGATCCTATTCAACGTAGATCGCGGGTCGGAATGGCTGAGCCGTCTGGGCTCGTCCTTTCGGATCATACTTCCCGCCGTCCGATTCGTCGAAAACGATGATTTCACACTTGAACTCTTTGCCGAGGAATGCAACAGCGTTTTCTAGTGCATCTCGCTCGTTGATCCTTCCCAGCCTACGTCGCTTCTCCTGCATGTCTGAGGCGGTGGCTTGCATGTCCTTTGCGAGTCTAGGGGCGAGTTTGGATATCTCTTTCATCTTTCCCCTCAGAGTTGGGTCGGATGATCCGGCCTTCATCAGGTCTGGCACCCCCAGCGGACCCTTGGCCGCGATTTCGAGCGCCTTCAAATACAGTAGCCATTTCCATTCTGCCGCCGTGTACAGGTAGAGCTTCTTCGGACTCATCCCAGTCGTCTTCAGGATACTCGCTACGTCCTCCATGGTTGTTCGAATGAGATTCTCGATCTCTTCAGCTCGCTCATCGATCATCGTCATGTCAGGTTGTGGCCAGTCTGCGGTTGAGACGAATCCCTGCTTCCCCATCATGCTCCAAATCGTTTCGGAGATGAATGGAGTGAACGGGGCCATCAGTCGAACACGCACGTCAAGCACCTTGCTGACAACATCGGCGTTCACTCCAGACCGAGCGGCTGCTCTTCTCATGTACCATGAGAGGTCCTGCTCAAGCTCGTAGAGGGCATGATGAACTGCCTCTCGTGCACGCAACTTGTCCATCGCGGCCGTCATGTCCCTGATGCAGCTCTGAAGTCTGCTCAGAATCCATTTCTCTTCGTTACCACCATGAACACTGCCGGCTCCGTTAGCGTGCCCTTCAATAATCGATTGGGCGGAGGCGTACATTCGTTCGATTCTTTCCTTGAGTGAAGCTGCGGCCTGATGACTGAATTCCACATCTTGTATCAACTCCGCGGCTGAAACTGTCGACAGTCTGACAGCATCTGCGCCGTGTTGGGCAATTGCGTCTCGTAGTGGGATGATGTTGCCGAAGGATTTGGACATCTTCGCGTGTTCCATGAGGACGCTTCCGTTCGTGACGATCTGGCGAGGCCAGTTCTCTCGCGGGAATATGGCGGCGTGGTTGAAGATGTAGAATGTCAGATGATTTGGTATCAGATCCCTACCCGAATGTCTTGAGTCAACCGGGTAGAAGTATGCGAACTCGTCATGCATCATTTTCAACTTCGAACTCTCGACGCTGGCGGACTTCGCAAGCTGTTCCGGGGCTCCCTGACCAAGGAGCAGATAATCAAGCACTTCGTCTGGAAGTTGCTCTGGCTTCAGTCTCAGTTTGCTGATCTGTTTGGCGAGCGTGTAGTAGGCCATGTAGATTACTGAGTCGGAGAGACTCTCGATTATCCAGTCGGGATCCCATGGCAAGTGGGTGCCGAGCCCTAACTTTCTTGCACAAGCCTTCTCTCTCAACCACCCGATTGCATAGTCGATCTCAACACGGAATTCTTCGGGCAGGATGCTCATTGATTTGAGGCATTCACGCGCAAGCGCCTTCCATTCTGCATCGCCATAGTTGATGAACCACTGATTCTCGAACATCTTCACGACGCATTGCGTGCCGCATCTGCAAGTGACTGGCCTGTTGATGATTTCGTACATGACATCGGCTCCTCCCTTGGCGATCAGGTCATCCCGTACTCTGTCCCTTGCTTGAGCCACAGAGAGTCCTGCGTACGCGCCGGTATCGTTTCTCATTCGCCCAGAATGGAACTCTTTGCTGTAGACTTCAGTGGTAGCCTCTTCGAGCTTGGGGTCAGTCTGCTGTGTTATGCCGAGTCTCTTCACGACATCGACTGCGGGGAAATCTGAGAATCCGTCAAGAGTGACCACACCAATCGGCGTAAGTTTCACGACTGCTTCCCTCTCAATCCCATGACGCTTCAGGAGTTCCGAGTTCTGCTCAAGGTCGATGAGCGCCTGATAGTCATACGGAGCATGAGCGGGAACCGACATCACGACGCCGGTCGCACTCTCGGGATCCACAAACTCCGCAGGCAGAACTATCACCGGCGCACTGGTCATGGGGTTTGCCGCAGTCTTTCCGACAAGCTTTGACCCCGGAATGCGTTCGACGACGGTTGCCTTGCGGTTCTGATACTCCAGTTTCTGAAGACACGGCTCACTGATTATCCAGTCCTCACCGTCAACTCTCGCTTTCACGTACACGATCTCGGGTTTGACCCAGATGTTCGTGACACCGAATATCGTCTCCGGCCTCAGAGTTGCCGTCGGCAGGAATGCGTCTCCCATCTTGAACTTCAGTAGTACGTACTGCCCGATCTCTGGTTCAACGTCGCCAACCGTGTCGTGTTGACCCACCGGGTTACCATCATTCGGGCACCACCCCACAGGGTGACTACCCTTTGTGATGAGTCCTTTCTCTCGCAGTTTCCGGAATTGCCACTCGATGAAGCGACTGTATGTTGGGTCTATCGTCGTGAACTCCCTGCGCCAGTCGATTGAGAAGCCCATCTCCTTCATTCCACGCTTCAATTCCTCGTGGAAGTAGCGGGCTATCTCGATCGGCTCGACGAAATCCTTCAGCTTCTCTTTCGGCACGTGATAGACGCGCAGGAAATCATCTACCAGTTCCGGGTCCCCTTTGGCGATACGCTCAGCCATCGCGAGGATCGGCGTCCCGGTGTAGTGGAACGCCATCGGGAACAGAACGTTGTATCCCCTCATTCGCAGGTATCTGGCATGCACATCTGTCAGCGTGTATGTTCTGGCGTGTCCGATGTGTTGCGGGGAGTTAGGGTATGGGTAGGCGACTGTGATGAAGAACTTCTTCTTGGTCGGATCGGGGTCGGCTTCGAAGATCCGTGCCTGCTCCCATTCCTTCTGCCATTTCTCTTGGAGGGCATTCCAGTCGATGACCAAAGTCTCACTTCTTCAGATGTGATTGGACGACCTTCTTTGCGCTAGTGAGAACAGCTTCAGCCTTGTCAAGTTTGGTTCCGCCTCCTTGACCGAAGTACTCTTTCCCACCGCCTCCCCCGCCCACAAGTTTCGCCAACTCTCCAGCAACTTTGCCCGCATGCATACCTGCTTTGATCGCGTTCTTCCCGGCGGCAACAAAGATGCGGACGCTCTCCTTAACAAGAGCCACAACGAGCACAGCGCTTGAATCAGCTTCCACGACCTGGTTTGACAATGCAACGACATCCTCTTCCTCGCCGACTCTCTTCAGAGCCGTTGCCAGTTTGATCTTTCCAACCTTCTCGGCATGCAAGAGAAGATCCTTTGACTCGACAGCTGCGAGCTGTTCTCGGACATCTTGAAGGCGCTTGGTCAGGCGGTCCTTCTCTTCGCTGATCGATTTCGCGTATTCGTCCACTTTCTCCAGCGGGGCGTCTAATGCTGCGGCACTCCTCTCCAGTATCGCCTGTCGATCCTGAATGGCCTTGAGTGCGGCTGATCCGGCTGCGAATATGAGGCGTTCGACGCCGTCTTGGACGCGCTCATTCTTGAGGACCTTGATCAGTCCGATCTCGCCTGTGTTCTTCACGTGGGTTCCGCCGCAGGCTTCTACGTCCCAGTCACCGGTCTTGATTACTCGGATTTCTCTTCCTGGGACTACTCCGCCTTGGTAGAGGATGAAACCGTACATCTGCTCGGCTTTCTCTCGTGGCATCCACGAGGCCTCGACCGGGACGCATTTCATGACTAGGTTACAGGCGAGCCGTTCGATCTCTGCGACCTGCTCGTCTGTGATCCTTTCATAGTGAGAGATGTCCAAGCGAACGCTGTCGACTCCTTTCTGAGCGCCTGATTGCCAAGCGTGTTGCCCGAGCACTCTCCTAGCGGCCCCAAGCACAATGTGAGTGGCCGTGTGATGACGCATCAGAGCGGTTCGGCGTTCCCAGTCGATCCTCCCCTTTACAGCCTCGCCTTCTTTTGGCATCGGCCCTTCGATCTGATGCAGTGAGACGGTTCCGACGCGTCGGACGTCAACCACTTTCGCCGAGCCATTGGCGGAAGCTATGATCCCGTGATCCGCAAGTTGTCCTCCTCCTTCTGAATAGAAACAGGTCTGATCCAGCACGAGGTACTTGTTGTCGACGATACCGAGTACCTTTGCCTCGAATTCCTGCTGGTAGACATCCTTGTAGTACAATGGTGTCGTCTCAGGGAATCCCGCAACCTTCTCTTTCAGAAGTTTCTCTGATTCGTCTTCCGCCTTGCTAGCTGCGGCCAGATGCTTCTCCGCAACCATTCCGAAGAAGTTGCCGGGAACATCGACTTTGATTCCTTCTTTCTCGGCTTCATCTCGCACGATATCGGGAACGAGTCCGTGCGAATCGTACAGCTGAACTAGGGTGTCCGTGGGCATGGTGTCTAGACCTTTGGTTTTGAGCTCGACTGAGATGCGTTTCACCATCTCGCTTCCTCGATCCAGAGTCTTCTTGAACTTCTCCTCCTCGACCCGCAAGGCCTCAAGTATCTCGTTCCGCATCTCGACGAGATGTGGGAAGTCTCTGCCCCAGTGAGAGATCTGCATCTCAGTGATCTCGCCCATCCGACCCTCAATGCCCAGCAGTCGTAGCATGCGGTAGGTTCTCCGAATCAGCAGCCGCGTCAGATAGCCAACGGCCACATTCGAAGGAACAACTCCCTCAGCCAACAGGAATGAGATCGCCTTGGTGTGATCTGCGACTGCGGATGCTCTCTCGATCGGAGCTATGACCTTCTCGAGCTCACGCCAGTCCATTCCGAGCCTTTCTGCAACCTTCTTGCGTGCCTCGACCCGGTCGGAGGTCTTCTCGATGTTCATGATGCCGGAGACTTTCGTGTTCTCGATCATGATCTTCGGATCAATGCTCGCTCCTGCGAGCGAGAGAATCCGGTCAAGTATAGGGCCATAGATTACTGAGAAACAGCTCGGAGACGCCTGCGTAAGCCATGCCCATCTTTCAATACCGTATCCAGTATCCACGGTCTTGATCGGAAGCGACACTAGCTGGTCACCGATCACCTTGTACTGCATGAAGACGAGCGTAGAAATCTCAAGGCCATTCACGCAGGCTTCAAGGTCAGGTCCAGCGTTTCCTCCACCAGACCAGAAGTGTTCCTTGTACGTTGCCAGCTCAGACTTGACACCTAGCTTCTCTGTGAGCAGTTCATGGTGGTATCGGATCGTCTGGTCCTTCCAGTACACCTGTTTGTCTGGGTAGTTGAATGCGTGATGCCCGCCCATCTCGAAGATGAGGAGATGTCTCCCCGCCGTCGGGCCAACATTATCCAGATCCGTGAATCGCAAGCAAGGTTGGCTGACGACCAGCGGGTTCGCCGGCGGAGGGATCACACCCTCCGTCACAAGTGGCTGAAAGTCGAAGATTGACGCTCCAACAAGATAGACATCGTCGCGCCACCGAGCAACCACAGGATAGGGCTTAATGATCTTGTGGCCCTTGCTCTCAAAGAACGAGAGAAACGTGTCACGAGCTTCTCTGACTGATAATCCAGTGCGAGCGGGCGAGTTGCCTATGAATGTGTACTCTTCACAGGGGACGTCTCCGCAAGTCTGCCGATCGGGGACCTGTGTCCAGAAGTGGCTGCCACAGGCGACGCATCGTCGTCTAACGAATCCTGACTCTTTGAAGAAAGGAACCGCAAACTCGTTCTCATCAATGTCCACTAGGCGTCCCTCCGAGCCAACAAGGCAGAGGACGTTGCGTAGTACAAAGAACTTTCTTGCTCTGCCCTGTCAGCTACTGGGCAAGAGCAAGTGCGTGTTTTTGAGAGCGTACAATTCAGAACAGGCACGCAGGAACTAACCGAAGAGCGCGCCTAGTCCGGCCAGCGCCTCTTCTTCCTTCTTCTTGTCCTCTTCTGGTTTCTTCTCTTCCTTCTTTCCTGCTAGAGCGGCTGCTGCTGGTGCCGCGACAGCAACGGGTGCTGCCTTCGCTGCCTTCAGCGCCTCATCGATCTTGACTTCGGAAAGAGCGGCTACAAGCGCCTTTACCCTGCCGTCTTCCGGCTTCACACCGGCTGCAGTAAGGATCTTGGCTACATTTGCTTCGTTGACTGGTTGAGCTGCCGAGTGCAGCAGCAATGCGGCGTACATATACTTCATGACTCGCACCTTGTACTAGGATTCGCCAGCTACCGCTTCCCTTTCTTTTCAACCTTTTTCTTTTCTTTGGGTTTCGCTGCAGGCGCCTTCGCTGGTGGTGGCTTCTCTTCACGTGGTTTTGCCTCTGGCGCTTTTGGCGGAGGCGGTTTTGCTTCCGGTGGCTTCGCTACTGGCGGTGGTTTGGCTTCCGGCGGCTTGGCTTCTGGGGGTTTCGCTTCGGGTGGCTTCGCCTCAGGTGGTTTCACTTCAGCCGGTTTCTCTTCTTGGGGCGGGGCACGAGCCACAATGTCCTCTCGTGCCGCGACTTCACTGTTGATTTGAGCTGCAGCGTCGGATAGAACCCTCATCTCGGAGTAGGCTTGCTTGATGAGGTCCGCGACGTTCTCTGAGGTTGGGAACTCTACCTCGTTCGCTAGGTAGAGCGCTTCACGGAAGGCGCTACCTATTATCGCCTCGGCTGTTTCGGGGAGAACATATTCTGTCTCAACTGCCAACGCTAACGCGCCTCGCCAGGCCTCGGCAAGGTTGCTCTTGTATGATTCAATGTCGAAGACGAGGTCTTCGAGTTTGAGGACAATCCCTTGGTCGAAGGCCCGCACTATCGAAAGGCCTGCTTCCATCGGCTTCATGCCGAGCTTCGACAGGAGAGAGGCCAGCTTCGGTGATATCGTGTCACCATTGTCGGCCACAACTGTATCCTTGGCAACCCAGATGCTGCCGCCTTCGATTCTTGTTGGAACCTTCACTTCACCAAACTCGCTGATGACAGGACCTGGCTGCAGGCCTGTATTGCCTGCAGCGATCATGATGTCACTGCTCGCGACGTCACCAGCCTTTGCGGGAACACGGACCTTGTTCTTGTTCAGGAAGAGAATCAACGCGTACGGGTTCATGTCGGTAAACAAGATCAAACTCGAGCCGGAAAGCCCACCAGTGAAGTCGCCGATGTTAGGTTTCTTCTCTCCCAGTGCATCTGCTGCCTTCTTGAAAATCGTGTTCTTCGCCACGAGAACCTCGGCTTGACCGCGGAGCTTCTTTCTGATCTCCTGGATCTGTGATGACCTGACTTTCCGCAAGTCGGCGACAGCCACAACAGGGTACTTCTCGATCAGCTCTGCGAGGCTCTGGAACATCTCCTTCTTCCAAGACGCTACGCGTGCAACTTGTCTCGTGAGCATCGGCTAACTCTTCCCGATCTGGACCTTCACTGGTTTGCCCATCGTGGTCTTGACCAGAACTTGGCGTATGTTCTTGGCCCCACGCTCCAGCTTTGCTTCGACTCTGCTGAAGACAGCCAAAGCGTTCTCGGCGATCTTTTCGTCGGGCATCTTCTCAGTTCCAATCCGGCACTGGACTACTGGCTGGTCTCTTACTCTCACTCGGATCAGTTTCCTGTGGCTATTGACGATTTGATCGATCGGAGCGTTCGGAGGAACAGGTGTCGGCATCTTGCCTCTCGGCCCCAGGATCGGCCCGATCGTCTTTCCAACGAGAGGCATCAAAGGTGCCTCAGCAATGAAGTAATCATACTCGGTAACTAGCTTCCTAGTCGCCTTCTTGTCCTTGCCCAACTTGTCAAGGTCTTCTCTGGCAAGCACAAGGTCAGCTTGGCCTGCTTTTGCCCTCGTTGCCAAGTCTCCGCTTGCGATTACACATATCTTGGTCTCTTTGTCGAGGGAGTTCGGAAGCTCCACGGACTCGTTCAGCCTATTCTCGGGTTTCTTGAGGTCGATCTCTCTAAGCTTAACAATGAGTTCCACGGACTGGCTGAATTCGCGTTTGGTTTCCGGTTTCCTGATCTCTCCTAAGGCTGTGAGAAGTTGATCCTTGGAGAGAGGCAATCGCGTTTTCCTTCTGGGGGCTTCCGCACGGGGATGTTCGGAGATTCATAAAAACGTTTGGAGAAGGGACCCACGGCCATAACGCTCCGAACCAAGACCCGGGAGGACCCAGCGAGCGACTCGGATTGATCTCTATCTCAGGACATGACCGTCAGTTCTGGGCTCAGCTTTATAGTGGAGACTCGGTTCCTTAGAACCTTCGTCCCATTCAAGTGATGCTCGTTGACTGAAGTCAAGACCTTCAGAATCACAGGTGAAGTGAAGAAAGCCCACGCCACAATGCCATTCTCATCGGAGATCAGGGCGATGAAAGACCAAGATGCGATTGAGAGAATCTACACCGACATGGGAAGCAGACACAAGGCTAAAAGACGCGAAATCAAGCTCATCCATATTGAGGAACTGAAGAGCGTCGAGACGGAGACTGCGAAGAGTGGCAAGTGAAGAGGAACAACTCAGACAGGGTCTCGTACAGCAGAGAGTCTATGAGGGGTCAGCCCGGACGCTTCAGGCAAGACTTGACATCATCAACGCGGCGATGAACGAGTTTGCGCTAGCGTCTTCCACACTCGAAGGCATTAAGAGCCAGAAATCAGACGCGGACGCCCTGATACCAGTTGGGGGCGGCTCATTTGTACGAGCGAAGCTTGCGGACATCTCAAAGATCGTGGTGGGGGTAGGCGCAGGAGTCGCCATCGAGAAACCAATCGATCTTTCGATCACTGAGATAAAGGATCGAATAGCAGGCTTGGACAAGGCTCGTACTACACTTCAGGAGCAGCTGAATCAAACCCTGATCAGGCTCGAGGAGAACCGCGAGAAGCTCAACGAGATTGTGAAGAAGCAAGGCGGCGAATCGATCACCGTAATCTAGGAAGATTCACGCAGAGAACAGACACGGCAGCTGCACATTACCTCGGTGTCTGAGATTGTTTGAGAAGCTCAGGTCTGGCCTAAGTTCAGCAGTGGAGAAGATCTCGAAAACGGAGCTTGCTGGAAAAGACCTTGAGCAGCTATTGCAGGAACTCAAGACGACTCTTGCCGAGAACGATGTCGCCTACCCGATCGCAGAACGCATTTGTGACGGCATAGGCCAAAAGGCAGCAAGTGTGCAAGTCTCACGCCTTGGTGACCGACGACAACCCTTGATGGCGATCATTCGTGAAGTTCTGCTTGATGTGCTGAAGGACAGCGGCGAGGCCAGCTTCTTCGACAAGATAGAAGCAAAGAAACAGGCGCATGAACCGGCCATCGTTGTCTTCGTCGGCATAAACGGAACAGGCAAGACCACCACGATCGCGAAGATTGCCCACCTTCTCAAGCAACGTGGATACACAGTCGTGATAGCATGTGCGGATACCTACAGGACAGGCTCCATCGAACAGCTTGAAGAACACGCAAGACGCGTCGGCGTGAAGACAATCAAGCACACCTACGGTGCCGACGCTGCAGCCGTCGCCTTTGATTCGATCAACCATGCCCGCGCGAACGGAATAAACACAGTTCTGATTGACACTGCTGGAAGAATGCAGACGAAACGAAACCTGCTTGAAGAGATGAAGAAGATCGTGCGCGTCGCATCGCCGGATTTCGTCATGTTGGTTGTTGATTCCCTGACTGGGAACGATGCTGTCGAGCAGGGAAGATCGTTCAGCGAGTCTGTAAGAATAGATGGTATTACTCTCACCAAACTTGATGCCGACGCAAGAGGAGGAAGTGCTATCTCGCTTGCAGCCGAGATCGGCAAACCTGTAGTCTTTGCGGGAACAGGTCAAGCCTATGAGGATCTGATCTCATTCGACCCGAAAGCAATCGTGGATAGAATCGTCGGTTGAACTCACCCGAAGGCTCGAGACGTATTGCACGATGACTGTTCTGATAGTAGCCTCTGAGAGAGATCCGGCAGGACTCAACATAGTGTCCTGGCTTGTCCGCGACTACGGGTTCGATATGTCCCCGGAGCACTTGGATCATGGGGTCCTCCAAAAAGACAATGTCTTACTCGCTCGGATCAAGGAGGAATCCATCTATGCCGACTCAGTTGACTCGCTCGTCGACACAGATGCGATCATCTTTGCGTCAAAGCATACGAGCGAAAAAGGCGACTCAAGTCTAACTGTTCATTGTACGGGCAATGTCCTCAACGAAGCCCCCTATGGAGGCAAACCCAGAAGCCTCGCACTAGTCGAACCCAATAGGATGAGAGCAGCACTACTCTCGTTGGCTGAAAGCCGCGAAGAACTTGGGTTACCGTACCTAGTTTCTCTCGAAGCCACTCACCATGGACCCACAGAACTTCGAGTGCCGTCAATGTTCGTTGAGATCGGGAGCTCTGCAAAACAATGGGAAGATCCATTGGCGGGAAAGGCCGTGGCTCGTGCAATCTGGACGGCCGCAATACGTCCTTCTGACGGAGTTCAAGCCGTTGGCTTCGGAGGGGGCCACTACTCCTGGAAGCACACAGAAGCAGTCGTGAAGAAGCAATTCGCCCTGGGACACATTCTCTCCAAGTACTTCTTCCAGAACTACGATCCAACCATCATAGAGCTTGCCTTCCGTAAGACCGTGGGCGACTGCTCACATGCCGTCATAGACAAGAAGGGAGTGCGCGGAATCGAACGAAACACTCTGGTCGAGTTCCTGGAGAAGTCAGGCCGAGAGATCGTGATGATGTGAATGGCTTGTCTTCCTGACTCGAATCCACTCATCACGAGGCTCTTCGACAAAGGTCACGCCGGCGAAGAGCAGGAAAACGACTTGGATACCTTAAATACGGCTCATCGATATTAGGCGGCGCGTTCAGAACAAGACCAACAATCAGATGAGGAAGCCCAATTGTCCGCTCGGAATTTCATCGGATCCGTCAGAAGACTGCTTCACGTGACGACACGACCCACTCGGGACGAGATATCGCTGATGGTGAAGATCAGTTTTCTTGGAATCGCGATAGTTGGCGGGCTTGGCTACGTTGTGCGCATGCTCTTCCTCTTCGTCGGTCTGCTTCCAAAATGAGTTCGAGGTAGCCTCTGTTGTCGAATCAGAACCAACAGCAAAAGAGCGTCATCTTCGCGGTCAGGACCACAAGTGGACAGGAGAAGACCGCGACCGAGCTCATAGCTTCGAAAGCAGGAATGAAGAAGTCTCCTGTCTACTGCCTGCTTGCCCCTGAAGTGATCAAGGGCTACATATTCATCGAGGCAGCCGGAGCCCACATTGTCGATGATGTGATCTCAGGCGTCCGACACGCAAGGGCTCGAACGAAAGGAGTCGTTTCTCCTCAGGCCATGGAGCGGTTCATCATCACAAAGCCTGTCATAGAGGACCTTTCGGTAGGAGATTCCGTTGAGGTTGTTGGAGGCCCATTCCGAGGCTTGAGAGCGAAGATTACCGACGTCGACAAGATGAAGGAGGAAGTCACAATCGAGCTGCTGGAGGAAGGTTTTGCCACACTTCCGATCACAGTACACGCTGACTATGTGAAACTGGTTTCGCGAGGAGGTGCAGTAACTGGGAGAGAAGAAGCAAGTTGAGGCTCTCCTAGGCGGTGGTGAGGTCACTGCGGGCCCACCGCTTGGACCGGCTCTCGGGCCGCTTGGAGTGAACGTGCTCCAGATTGTGAACCGAATCAATGAGCTCACCAAAGCCTATGCGGGCATGAAGGTTCCCGTCAAAGTCATCGTGGACACTGATACGAAGGATTTCGAGGTCGAGATCGGAACCCCGACCACATCTGCCCTCATCGTCAAGGAGCTCGGCATCGAGAAAGGCTCAGGCAGTCCGAAGGCTGAGAAGGCTGGCAACCTGACGGTGGAGCAGGTCGCGAAGATAGCTATGATGAAGCTTCCGGGAAGCTATGCATTATCGAGTACAACTGCGGCAAAAGAGATTCTTGGAACCTGCGTCAGCATGGGTATCACGGTTGATGGAAGAGACCCTAGAGAAGTCCAGAAGGAGATCTCTGAGGGAAAGTGGGACAAGCTGTTTGAGGCGTGAGGCACGGAAGCCCTGCCTTAGCAATCCACACTATTCGATTCCAAGCGATCTCGTAATCGCCATTAGCTCGGGCCCACTGGTCAGCGGTCCCACGACGGCTCCCTTGGTGTTCGCTAGGAGACCGGCCCTGATGTAGGGGACTCCACCATTTATTGTGCCTGGCTCAACCGGAACCTTCAATGTCTTTTCAATCACTGCTCGTTCGTGGTCCGTTATGGAGTGGTGAGCCAGCACGCCCTTGTTGGTCGCAACGGCCAGCGATCCAACATACGGAAGCCCCCCAATCGATGAAGTGACGATTTCGACGCCCAGTGTCTCCGCGACTGCTTTGGCGAGGGACTCCGACGCACCGGGGTGTATGACTGCACCGTTGTCGTTTGCCAACACAAGATTGCCCAGGGCAGTCCATCGTTCCTGAAGGACTCTCACTTTCGTTTCAAGGCTATCCTGAATCACTTTCAGTTCGTGGTCTCGGATTATGCTTGGAAGAACCATCCCGTTCGAGTTGGCTGCAACTAGAATGCCAACGAGCCTGCATCCTCCGATGTTCGTCACGCAAGACTGAACGTCCAAGTACTCTCGGAATCTGTCGACCCTACTTCTGGGTAACCCTTGTGGGAGGATAGCCGTCTTCTCGTTTGAGTGACAGTAGACTCCGATGTTTGGGTTACCATAGACGTCGACGCGCAGAATCCCCAACTAGGTGACCACCGGCGCCGGCAAATCCATCAAGACCCAGAACTGTTCCGAGCCGTCTCCAGCATGAATCCTCAGATGAACCTTTGGAGGTCTAGGCGGCGGTCGCAGGGTACACTATCACCCTGCCTTCCTTGTCTTTGACCAATCGCACCTTGATCTGTCTAGGTGGTTTGGTGATGCCTCTTGCCCAAAGCTGCTGGTTTACCTCGTTGCTGATCTCGACCTTCTCCGTCTTCATGTGTCGCTTGACAAAGTCACGGAGCATCCTTGAGGCTCTAGGCGTTCGCTTCCCTCTTGGCGTCGCCCAGACTCTTCGAAATGGAATCGTGTATATGCGTTCCTCAACGACCTCGATCTCCTCGCCTTCTTCCTCTGCCTCCTCTTCTTCTGCTGCCTCTTCCGCTTCTTTCTCCTCGGGTTTCTCCTCAGCAGCTTCTTCGGCAGAGGGTTCCTCTTCTGTCTCCTCTTCCTTGACTCCTTCTGCGACTTCCCCCTCACCAAGAACCTCGGAAGCCACTTCTTCCTTCTCTTCCGTCACTTCGTCTGGACTAGACGTCTTCTTGCTCAATCAAGTCACCTCATACATTCAGTTTGCCTTCACGCCAGTTCTTCTTCTTCGGGTGACTCCTGACGTGGCCTCGGGTCTTCGCGATTACCCAAGTCGGCACGGACTTTCTCATTCTTTGAGCTCTTGCAAGACGTTTCTTCTTGGCGGTGGGTTTGTGTGTTGCCAACTCACATCCTCCTGATCTTGATGTCCTTCTTTTGTGATTGAAGACGAACAAGCGCGTCCTTGAGCTGTGCATCAGATATCGGCAGCTTAACTTTGCCCGTCTGTGCTAGCTGAATCAGTTGAAGTTCAAGCTGAGCTGCGAAATCAGGCCTAACCATTCTTATGTTCGTGAGTCTCTGCCTCGCTTCCATTGTCAGTATTCTCTTGAGGATCGCTTGCTTCTGAGCCACGACCTGCTGCTGGACTTCAGCTCGCTGCTCTTCCTCTGCAGCGGCGCGCTGTAGCTCAGCGAGCCGTCTTCTCCTCAGCTGCTCTAGCTCTTCCTCGCCCAGCTCATCCCCACTCATTTCTTCGAGCCCTCTCCGGAGGCGCTCCCCTTCAATATCTCCGCTGAGACCCTATTGAGCAGACTAACGCCTTCTCCTGAGAGTTTCCTACCTTTCGGACCTTCCTTAATCACGAGACCGGCTTTCTCCAACTGCTGAAACGGCTCTCTGATCGCAGACCCCCCACTTGGCTTGGCATGCTCTATGCTCGTTCCCTTCCTCTTTCTGCCGCCATACTCAACCCGGAGTCTCTGGGTTCCAATTGGACCGTGAATGTAGAGCTTCCTAAGAAGTGAAGCGCATCTGACGTACCACCAGTCAGGGTTCTGTGGTGGGCGTTCCTTGTGTGCACTTGTCTTGGATGTGAGGGCCCACGCTGGGGGTGTTACGTCACCGACGTTTTCCTTCAGGTGCTTGGCCAGCCTCTCGACGAGAACGTTGGCCTCCACATCATACGCTGTAGGCAACTGCAGTCTCTCCGATTTCTGAAACAGCCTTGCACTAGGGCCTTTAGCCAAAATATAAGGACAGCTACTGTGATCGCGCTGCGGTCATCCTCGGTGGCACTCGTTTTGGCTTTCGTTGCTTGTAGATGCTGAATGTTCGTCCTCTTACGTCAACAATCTCGGAACCCGTCTGATCAGCGATCTTGCCCGCGATTTCGGAGGCCTCTGTGTCCTCCAAAGAACCCTTGTGAACCTTAACCTTGATCATCTCGTTAGCATCAAGCTGTCTGCTAATCTGACCCAGAAGAGCCTCTGTGACACCATTTCTACCGATCCAAACCGTCGGCTCCCTTTCCACCGACCTGCGCTTCAGCGCGCTCATCCTTTTCTTCTGAGACGTTTCTCCTTCACCGCCGGGTAACGCTTAATCGAACCGCACCCCATGCAGGTAACGACCACGTGGGTTCCGTGCTCTGGACGAACCCTGACTCGGCAATTGACGCCGGGGATCAGAGGACTTCTACACTTCTTGCATATGAACTGCTTCCGTTCTCGACCGAGTCTGACCCCGGACCTCATGCCTATTCTCTGAGCGGTCTCCACATACCTCTTGGAAAGAGCCGCATCAGTTTTTAGTGTCTCCCTGGCGAGTCTAAGAAGTATGTCAATCCGTTCCTGCGCGATCTGGCGCACATCGCCGCTGCTCTTCTGACGAGTCAAGACTTTGCCAGCACCTGACCGACCGACCAAGTCGAGGACGCCTATGCCTCTGACACATCTATGATTTGTGATAGGCCACCCGTTAGAGTGGCAACAATGCTCATCTCCGTTGAGCCTGAGACCCGCGCTGAGCCAGACAAGACTTCTCGCTGTAGAATCTCCATGTGGGTAGGCTCGTCTACGAGCGCGAGCACGCGATCCAGTTACCCTAGAAGAGGTTGAGCGTTTGAGAGTCGTGCAGTTTATAACAGGTCTTTCCACTACTCGCGTTGCTCTGAGGGGTACGCCATGTCTGACGACGCTGAGCTAGAACGACTGAAGTCTAGAAGGATACAACAGATGCAGCGTCGCCTGCTAGACCAGGAAAAGAAGAAGGAAGAGACCGAGAAACAACCAGCCCCACGGGAAGTGCTGAAGACGATTCTCGTTGGAAGAGCGTGGGAAGTACTGGATGCTGCTGAAGTACAATACCCCGCACCCACACGTGCGTTGGAGGGAGAACTTTCGCGGCTGGTCCGTGAGGGACGGCTGAAAGGTCCTGTCACGGCGGAACAGTTGATGTGGCTCTTCAGAAGTCTCGGCTTGGATGTGAGGCTTGACACCAAGATTCAAGTCTTCGAGAGTGGAGAACTCAAGTCGCTAGCCCAGAAGTTCAAAGGCGAATAGGGTCCAGTTCGTTGTTGCACGATTGTGCTAGAGTAAGGCTCCGCCTGCGTGGCTAGCTACTAACGATCTCGCGTATTCTCTGCTGGACTGTCTGTACGTCGGAAGCTGTGTTCACTAAGTAGCATGGCGCCAAATTGAAGAGTCGTCTGAAGAACTGCTTCCTAACCTCAACTTTCTCTTCGGTCTTGACGATCAGGTAGGGATTCAGGAACTGCTCAGGTTGAGCGACCAGGTACTGGACCGCCTCCTCAATCTCCAGCCTTCGAGACAGCTCAGGGTCATTCCTGTCACGCTTCAGGAGGACCACCTTCATCACGCGTGTCGTGTCAACGAACTTGTCCGGCCCAGCTATCCACAGTGGATCC
>Ga0315285_10003701_pt1 | contig 15910 bp, 13 predicted proteins | sample YL17G09_36_MG_FD_203698 | JGI IMG/M metagenome (GOLD analysis project Ga0315285, IMG submission 203698) | Sediment microbial communities from Yellowstone Lake, YNP, Wyoming, USA - YL17G09_36 | ecosystem: Environmental > Aquatic > Freshwater > Lake > Sediment | place: USA: Wyoming | collected... | reverse complement strand
ATTACCACGCTGATGATTGTATCGTCCATAATCTTCATCAGCGTATTTACTTTTATACAACTCAATAACCAACTAAATAATATCAATCGTTATAATTCCTACCAAGCAAACCTTTCCAGTATAATCCTAAAGAATAATATAGAAAATATACTCAGGCAGGCAAATATAGCAAATCTAGATGCAGCTAGTTACATACAGTCAAGCCTAGATAAACTTAAAGAGGCAGGCATAATCAAGGAGGCTTCAGTATTCAATAAAGATGGAAAAATCATTGCCTCAACAGAAATACGGCTTATCAATAGCAATGTGAGCTACAAAGATCTTAATAAATTGCAGGATTTAGAATATATCTCCCAGGATAACAAGTGGTTTATTCCGTTAATAGATAACTTAAGACACCGACTGCATATATATTTAGCCTTTAAGCCCACCCCCCAACAACCGATAGGTTATGCTGCTAAAGTAACCTTCTCTTTGGGTAATATACAGGAAGCACTTTTTCTAGTCTACAAGCCTGTAATTATAACCACTATTATTATAATTTTACTGAATATCTTATTTGGTTATCTGCTCTCCAAGACAGTCATTGGACCTATCCATTTGTTAAACGAAGTTACTAAGATTATCGCCGGAGGAAATCTTTCGATAAGGGCATCGATACGCACGAACGATGAATTGCAAGAATTAGGTGAAACGTTTAATTATATGACCGAAGAGTTAATTAAGATGAAGGAGCGCGCTGAGAATGCAAACCCTCTTACTAAACTGCCAGGCAATATTGTTATCCGTGAGGAAATAGAAAAAAGAATCAGCCAGAATTTTAAATTTGTAGTTATTTACTGCGACCTGGATAATTTTAAGGCATTTAATGACAAATATGGTATTGCTAAAGGGGACGAGGCGATAAAATTGACAGCCGATATATTTAAAGAGGCGGTTAAAACACAGGGCAATCCCAATGACTTTGTAGGGCATGAAGGTGGAGATGATTTTATTCTACTTACCACTCCAGATAAAACTAAGGGTATTGCTGATTATATTATCCAGGAATTCGATAAACGTATACGCAGACTCTATAGCCAAGAGGACCTGAGCCAAAACTATATCATCGCTCATGCCAGAGACGGTTCAATCAAAAAATTCCCCATTATGACTATTTCATTGTCAGGCGTAAGTAACGAACATAGGTCTATAACAAGTTATGGTGAAGTTACCAATATTGCCGCAGAAGTAAAAAAGAAAGCCAAGACCATTGAAAGCAGTGTCTTTGTGATGGATCAGAGACGCGATCCTTTAGGGCTGGGCCAAGAGAAACGGGAGGGGACGGCTCAAGATTAAGGGAGTTTTTAAGGCTGAACTCTTTTCAGTCTTCTGCTTGGATGCCTCCGAAGTAGAAGCAGCTTTCTCTGCACTAGATATAGATTTTTCTACAGTGGACTTGGATGCCTCCGGAAGTTGTGTAACCGTAATATTTCCAGATAAGGCAATATTAAAAAGTAAAAAAATCCCCATCGTTACTATAGCCATAATCAGTGTCTTTCTGTGTCTCATCTTTACCCCTTTTTGCCTCTATTAAAAGTATGCCATAAAAAGAACCTGATGTCAAATTGCGGGTTTATTTCAAGCCATTGTTTATCACATCCCATTTTCTAGTTAAACTAATCTTAAAAGATTTTAAAATAAGTAAAATATCCAGACCGATATTCTGATTTTTTATATACGATATATCGTAATTAAACTTCTCCAAAATAGGCGCATCTTTAGAAGCCAAAACTTGAGCCAGACCCGTTAGCCCGGGCGGAACCGTTGAGCGTAGATTAAACCCTTTAGTCATCTGGATTTCCTGGGGGATCAATGGCCTCGGGCCGACAAAAGACATCTCGCCTTTTATAATACTTATAAGCTGAGGAAGTTCGTCTAAAGCGGTTGTCCTTAATAATCTGGCTAATCTTGAATATTTTTTTTTATAACCCATTGTACGAAATTTTATTGCCTCAAAAAGCCTGTTGTCTTTACCCATTCGTACCTGAATATAGAATATCGGTCTGCCACCTTCAAGCCAGATAGCAAAAGAGAACAAAATCCACAATGGAACTGAAAGAAATAGACCAATGCAAGACAGAGAAATATCAAAGGTTCTTTTTACTGCTGAGTAATTTATTAAAAAGCTCATAATATTTTTTCACTCCCAGGCTCCGGTCAAAAAAAACCGCTGCCTTTCTGGCATTCTCGCCCATTTTGAGTCTTGATTCTCTGTTATTATAAAATAAGAGTATCTTTTCAGTTAAATCCTGATAATCCTGCGGATGGGCAAGTAAACCACACTCAAATTTTTGAGTAATCTGGGCTATCTCGCTTTCATTCTCTACAGAAGCAACGTAAGGCCTACCACTGGCCATAATCGGATAGATCTTACTTGGGATGCTATAGCCCGCTAAATTTTTCTTAAGCGGTATTATAAAAATATCTGCGCTTGAAAATAAATCGGATAACGTATCCCTAGACTGATAAGGAAAAAATTTTGTATTTTCTAATTTATAACCCTCGGCAAGTCCAATGAGCTTATCTTTCATTATACCTTCTCCGATAAATACAAATAGAATATCCTTGTAATTTTTTAATAAACGCGCCGAGTCAATCACGAATTCCAAACCGCTAGACGCTCCTATATTGCCGGCATACATAACCACGAAATAATCTACAAGATTATAAGCACCAGAGAAGGCATTGGCTTTAGAAACAGGGAGAATCTTAGTACAATCAGCCCAATCAGTGATTATGGAAACTTTATTTTCTCTTACGCCTTTTTCTTCGATGAGCCGTTTACCCATTACATTACCCAATGTAATTATATGGTCAGATTTCTTTAAGCAAAAACGGTTTATATGGTCTAATAAAAAATTAATGATTTTACTTTGAGAATCCTCCAAGCCCCTGGCAGCTTCAGGAAATATATCCCGTACAGAAATAATAAAGGGTATATTAAATCTGCGTGAAACCCATAAGCCTATTAATGCGATAATCGGCGGATCTGTCAGGGTAACAACTAGATCGTGTTTCTTTAATCTAAAAGACGCAATAAAACTTAAAAAGAAATATGTTAGATAATTACAAATCCTCCCTAAGAATGAGGTGGGCTGAAAAGTCGTGTTCTTCAAGCGCAAAATCTCTATCCCCTCAAAATTCTCTCTTTTAATTATACCTCTTCCATTATTATTAGTCAGTTGATTTTGCTTCCCAAACAATGGTCTGCCTGTTACTACGGTCACCTGACAACTATAATCTTTGACGAGATCTTGGCAGAGTTCTGTAAGTAGCTGTCCGGTTGCTGTAATATCAGGATAAAATGAGCGATTAAAAAATATAACCTTAAGAGACATATTTATCTTTCCGTAAGCATCTTATAGAGACGGGCTTTAACTTTTTCTTTTTCTTCATTACTAAAATACCAGTCTATGGTTCTATACAATCCGTCATAGAAACTTACCTTTGGCTGCCAGCCAAGAAGTTTCTTTGCCAGAGAATTGTCTGCTACGCGGTTATACGGCCCCGTAGGCATATGCCGAAGAAATCTAATCTTTGCCTTATGTCCAGTATAACGCAAAACCTCTCTTACTGCATCCACTACGCGCACCCTCTCCGTTGTCCCTAGGTTTATAGGAGTGGCGTTGTCTATTTTTTCTGCGGCCAGAATTGTCCCAAAAATTATATCATCTACGTAGGTCCAATTGCGTATCTGCTTACCTGTCCCCCAAACCTCAAATGGGTCTTCTTTAATAAAAGCGCGGGCAATCATCGCAATTACTGCATGATTTTCTACGCCCCTGGGACCATAAACAGTAAAGTAACGCAGAGAACAAGATTTTAAACCGTATTCTTTATAATATGCCTTTAGTGTGAACTCGCCCATCAATTTCGCCCAGCCATACATATTATCTGCATCGTATGGTGATTTTACCATATCTTCACTAAGGAATATCTTTTTATCGGTGTCCCTCTGAAGATAGATTGGATATACGCATCCGGAGGATGCATAGATTACTTTCTTGACTTTTGCATTGAGGGCATGCCAAAAAACATTACCATCCAAAAGGAGATTTGTTGCCGGGCCTGCCTGATGTAAATCTACGTAACCCCTCCCGCCATGGTCAGCTGCCAGATGAAAGACAAACTCCTGCCCTTTCATTACCTTTTCTACCACTGATGTATCCCTAAGATCTCTTTTATAGAACTTAAGACGTTTATTTCTTATATGTTGAGCTATATTCTTGATTTTACCGCTACTTAAATTATCCACAACCGTAACGCTGGCACCCTTTTCAACCAATTTATCTACAAGATGAGAGCCGATAAATGACGCCCCGCCTGTAATCAAAACTCTTTTATTCTTCCATAACATACTTACCTCCATCTTTTATTTTTATATAATTTTCGCATTTCCTGTCTTTTTTGGAGCAAAAACCGCACCAGGCAGTCTTAATAAAAGGGCGATCAAGAAAATTAATAAGAAAGAAATAACAAATAATCTATTATTGTTGTGCCCCATTGGCAAACCCCTTTAGTTGATACTCCTGGATTAAAAAACGACATCCTGTTGGATTTAAATAAGCTTTGTTGATTAATCTTGAAATCTTATTTATACGCTCATCTTTACCAAATTTTACTTCCGAAACCTTTATATAACTTTCATCAAGAAGTCTCTGTATACTATTATCCAAATTTGCGAAATCGGGCTGTGCGCCATAGTAATTCCAAACATATAAAATTCTACGCGGTTTTATTTTATGGAATAAAGAAGATAACTTAGAATATACTTCTAAATCTGAGGCACTCAAATAGATTATTTGATTACTTATTTCTTTTTCTGCCTGTAAGGGGTAATTTAAGACATGCGAATAGAGGATCACTTTTAATCCCTTATCGGCGGTAGCTTTTTTTACAATCACCCGGATTATTTTGGATATAGGGTCGCTCATGCCCCCTTTATGTATATCTCTTTTTAGTGCAATATTTAAATCTCCATATATATAGATACTTAGTACAATAACAAAGAAGGTATAACGTAGCCATTTCTTTGGGAACGAAGCTATAAAATATAGCACAGGTATAAGCAATAACCCCGGGAAAAATAAAAAATGTCGCACGGTGAGAAGTCTTATAGGTATAGCAAGAACTACAGCGCCTATGCATAAACCAAACCAAATAAAGAAATAATTCCTCTGTGCTCTAAACATTTTTATTATCCCGCCTATAAATAAAAAACTAAAAACGATAACCGCTGGTATGACCACGATAAAATCATAAGGCATAATCGATTGACCGATAAATCCACCGTAAATAATATAAGCAAAGTTTAAAATTGGTGAAGGGCGAGCAAACCGTTGAAGGTTCTGAACGATACGTAAAGCTATCTCTGGCAGCCACGGTAAATACAATGCCATAATTATAAGAATAACAAGAGAAAATCTAGTAAGATAAGATAGGCGTTTGGTTTTATCCGACTCAGCAAATATGGAAAGCAGAATCAAAAAACACTGTGGTATCAATCCTAAGCAATACATAAACTCTGTATATAAACCCAGCAGACTAACAGATATATACAAGGCTATAGTTTTGATACTATAATCTTTATTAAATATTTTTATAAAAATTAAGATCCCCAGATTGAATAATAAAAACAGTAATGGATAATAACGCGCTGAACCAGACCATAATATTAGCAGAGGATGGATAGCAACCAAGCTAAAGAGCCAGTTAATCTTAGGGAATAATTTTGTAAATATAGTAAGATAAACGGATAACCCTATAGCCATAAAAATCAGGGAAAGCGCCTGACTGGCATAAATATTTTGTCCAAATATTATGAACCAAATTTTAAATAAAAGGTAGCTCAGCGGCGGATGGACATCGCTCGCTTTCAGGGCAGCGAGAAAATTAGGCCACTTTTCATTACAGATACTGAGAGTGAAGAACTCATCATCAAAGAAATAGAAACGCCTGTTGCATAAAAGATAAACAGAAATAAATAACAATGGCAACCCAAACAATAAAAAAACTGATTTTAATTTCTTCTCAGCGTAGTATTCCATTCCTTCTCTTCTTTGCTAATCTCGATAATTTCCTGATTTTCATCAATATCAAATACGTCCCATAAAACAATTTAGAGCATTAATTACTTTATTAATTAGAAGATCCTTTATCTCTGACTTTAAAAATAATTGAAGAATAACCGGAAAACCGTTTTGAGCCATCAAACAAACTATAGCTATAAGCACCTTCTCCAACACGAGCAATTTCCGTGCAACGATTTTTAATAAAATTAAAGAGATAAGGATTTGTCCGCGTTAAGTCATTATACAAATATAGAGGGATAATAGTGTAATCGACCCTATCCCAATTAAAGGAAGACTGGTTTGTACATTCGAAAAGAAGAAGTCTTGACCCTCTTCTGGTAAGTACATACCAATTCTCCGCTCCTCCAATAACTCTACTGCCGGTTGGTATTATTCTACTTATCTCTCTCTCATATGCATCGAGATTGCGTATCTTCCAGTCTTTTATAAACATAAAGTATCTTCCACCTGCGCCAAACGCGATATGGCATATAATAAAAATAGATATGACCACCCCTAAAAAAACAGCATACCTTCTCTTATTTCGGCCCCAACTCGTTCTAATTTGTCTTAAAAGATAAACGACAAAGAAACCTAAACCTATAAATGCAAAAGGAGAAAGGATCATTATATAATAAGCCCTCAATGCATTTAAAGCCAACAATATCAATGCCGGTAATAAAATAAATCCTATAATTAAATTTCTATATTGAGGGAATTTCTTGACAAAAAGAACATTCCCGATTATTAAAAATAAAAATGTAAACGGCGAGAGGTCAATTACCATAGAAATAATTTCTTTAGAGAAGAGGGTAAAAAATGTGCTTTTAGTAATATCGTATAAACCAAAGCTGCCGATAAAATGGTTTAACATCTGAATTTTAAAAGCTTGCATATCTTGTAGAATAAAACTAATCCATATAATAAAAGGCAACAGGAAAGAAAGGGAAAAAAGAACCATTTCCTTAAACCAGCTTCCAGATTTATATCGTAATTCAAACAAATAGTAAAATATGAAGCTGAAAAATAAGAAGGTGTACAATTCATAAGTCTGGCTAGCAAGACTAAGTGTTATACCAGAAAGCGAAATAAGAACTTTGCGTAAATGCTTCTCGTATCTCTGAGATATCAAAAATAGCAATAAAGAAGTGGTGAAGAAAAAAAACGATGTACCGTGTGTTAACGCCCACTTCGCTATATTTACCCCTAATGAACTTAAGCCAAGTAAAAGAGAGCTTGACAGAGATACTAATGAATCTTGCGTAAGAAGCATTGCAATGAGGTAAACGATACAAAAAGCGAAAACAGCGGATATCAGAGGTAAAGAAAGTGTGACGTAACGTCTAAAACCAAATAACTTATAAAGTGAAGATAATATTATGGCATGAATAGGAACGCGCATAAAATAATGCTCTTCAACTTTATCTATTCCCTCCCACACATTCACAGCCATTTTATTATGGAAGGCCAAATTATAGGCAGCTTCTGATTCGATAACTTCATCTGACCAGAGTTGACTTCTGAGAGATAAAGGCAAAATAATAATAACGAAAAATAGGAATAAAGATGAAAAATGTATGGTATATACTTTTATTTTTGTTAGCATTTATGAGAATATTTTATTTGCCTATTTACTTTCACTAAAAAACACCAGAAAAGGCTTAAGGCATAATCTAGCCATACTCTAAAAATACTGAATTTCGATTTTCCCATTGTCCCAGATCGTTCTATCCAGCTAACCGGCACCTCCGTTAAATCAAAACCAAACAGGACAGGCAGAATTCCTATTTCTGCATTTATGGCAAATCCATTGCTACGCAGAGGTATTTTTTTAAAGATGTCGGATTTATAAAGTTTTAGGTTATTGGTGATGTCATGTTGTAAAATTCCCAAAACCAATCTTACCATAAAATGATAAAAACGATTGGCTATCCATTTGCTCTTCGGGTATCCAATTAATTTACTGTCCTTCAAAAAACGCGAACCAATGATAGCCTCTTTACCGTTCTGAGCCTCTTCCAGCAAAAGTTTCACTTCGGGAATACTCTCAATAAAATCACTATCCATAGTTAAAACATAATCTGCCTGAGTGTTAACCTCTCTAAGACCTCGTTTCATGGCATACCCCACTCCGCAAGGAGGAGATTTAGATATTAGTTTCACTTTAGGATAGCGGCAGATCAAATCTTTTACTATTTCAGGAGTTTTATCGGTACTGGCATCATCAACTATAATCATCTCAAGAATTTTATCTGTATAACCTTCCATTAATCTCTGGATCATTAAGGCGATATTTGCTTCTTCATTATGTGCTATCAAAATAACCGAACAGTTATTACACCCCATCAGATTTCCTAATTAAATAGTTACCAATAACTAATATATCCATATTTGTTCTTAAGAAACAGTCTATCGCTTCTTGGGGTTTACAAACTATGGGCTCATTTTCATTAAATGAGGTATTAAGTAATACGGGGACACCGGTTATTTTCTCAAACTCTTTAATAAGTTGCCAAAACAGAGAATTTTCTTCTTTGCTTATCGTTTGTAGTCTACCTGTTCCATCGATATGAGTTACGGCAGGGATAATTTTCTTTTTATCTTCTTTGACCCGATAAACCTTAAGCATAAACGGCTCGGGATAATCCTTCTCAAAATACTCACCAGTTCTCTCTAGGAGTATCGAGGGAGCAAAAGGCCTGAACCATTCCCTCTTCTTAATACGTGCATTTAAAATATCTTTCATCTCTTGTCTTCTTGGATCTACTAAGATACTCCTGTTACCTAAAGCTCTCGGTCCCCACTCCATCCTCCCCTGGAACCAGCCAACAATTTTACCTTCCGAGATTAATCTAGCGGTCAGTGAGCATAATTCATCTTTGTCTTCTATCTTTTCAACAAGGCATCTATTATCCTCTAGCTCGCCTCTATTTTTATTTAATTCATTCTTTAATTCAGGTTCAGAAAAACTCGGTCCCCAATACGCTTCTCTCATCATAAAAATTCTCTTTTCATTAAGTATGTGGTGATAAAGATAATAACAAGCGCCCAAGGACCCCCCCGCATCAGAAGCGCCAGGCTGAATATAAATTTCTTTAAAAGGGGTGCGGTCAAATATTTTACCGTTAGCTAAACTATTTAAAGCACAGCCACCGGCAAGGCACAAGTTAGAAATGCCAGTTATTTTGTATGCATAATTTAAAATATGGAAAAAGGCCTCTTCATAAATTTCCTGCATAGATGCAGCGAGGTCGTAATGATAAGGAGATACCTCATCTTCCTCTTTTCTAGGCGGGCCAAATCTTTCGGTTAGTTTCTCTGAAAAAATATCATCCAGTAACGGTTCAGTATTATCCCATAGCATACAATCTCTCTTTTTATAAAAGGAAAAGTAATCTAAATTTAAGGCAAACCTACCTTCCGGCTTTAAAACCAAAATTTCTTCCATCTTCTTCTTGTATTCGGGCTTTCCATACGCAGAAAGCCCCATTACTTTATAGTCATCGCCAAATTTTTTGAATCCCAGATATTGAGTAAATGCGGTATAAAAAAGCCCCAGCGAATGAGGATAATTTATTTCGTATAAAACATTAATTCTGTTATCCTTGCCTTTTGCAACCATACAACTCGTAAAGTCACCAAAACCATCCAAAGAAACAACTGTAGACTCTTCAAAAGGAGAGACAAAAAAACTACTCGCTAGATGTGCCCGATGATGCTCGATATTGCAAATCTTGGCTTTTATCTTTCTTTTGGGAATACTGAATTCTTTACTTAAAATATACTTAATCCTTTCTATTCTCAGCATATTGGAGAGTCTGCTTTTAACTAAAGAAAGGGACGGCCGATTTAAAAGAACAAAAATAACTTTTTTATAAAAATTAACCTTTGGGTTTCTATTTAAGGCGATGTAATCCAGCTCTTCTATCCCTATCCTTGCTTCTTTTAAACAATATTTAATAGACTCTTGGGGAAATCCTGCCCAGTGTTTTATTCTTTTAAATCTCTCCTCCTCAGCCGCCGCAATAAGCTCTCCATCTTTGACTATACAGGCTGAGGAATCTGGATGATAAGCATTAATGCCCAATATATGCATATTTATCTTTTCTTAATTCATAAGTCTTGATATCCACAAGAAACCTATACCAAAATCCCTGCCAGAAATGAAAAATCAGCCCTTGTTTCCCATCGAGAAAACCTAACCTAAGTATATAGCGATAGAGGAAATAAATGAAAGGGCGCAAGAAAAGTGGCATTTTATAATAAATCTTATATCTAACCCAGTTTCTTCTTTCTATAGGATTACCTTCTAACCTTATGTTCATAATTCTATTTTTATTACCTAAGATTTCCTGTGCCTCCAGATACGCCCATTTGATGTGATTGGCCTTCCATAACTTTAAATCTGGATTAATTATATTGATTATGTCTCCTTTCATTTTTAAAATTTTACCTTTGACAATATAATTTTGGTCGTATAGCCTTTCTTCACTTTTCCCCTTATTTCTTTTGAATATTCTTAAATGATATACGGGATAATGCCCCCCGAATCTTATCCATTTGCCTCTGAATATTGTCTTCCTCGATACCATAAAACCGTCAGCTTCAAATTTTGAAGAAAATATTTTTTTTAATTCCGAATTTAACTCTGGGCTCACTCTCTCATCCGCATCCAGATGAAATACCCACTCATTCTTTAGGGATAGATTTTCTTGTGCCCAGTTTCTCTGTTGGGCAAAGTTTTCAAAGGGGTGCTGATATATCTTATCGGTGTAGCTTTGGGCAATTTCTATAGTTTTATCAGTGCTAAAAGAATCTACAATAAATATTTCTCCCGCCCAATCATAAATACTCCTGAGGCACTCTTCTATGTTTTTTTCCTCATTATAAGTAAGAATGATTACTGAGATGGGAATCTTATTCATTTGATAGCCTCTACAAATAAATCACCTTTTGCAATAGATGCTTCTATAAAATTTAGTTTATTTAAAGTAGGGGCATTTAAATAAACGCTCTGGCCGTATGATATTTTTTTAATATTTTCTTCTCGGAAACCCACCTTTAATAGAAGTTCTTTTAAGAAAGAAAAGTCAAAAGCAACTTTATGTTGGCCGCTGCAGAATATAAAGTTGGCGAATTTGCCTCCTATGCTTGAAAAGTTTTCTGGAAAACCAGAGAAAAAATCAAAATCTTTCTTTATATAATGATGCACGCCCATTTCCAAATCCGGTACCACAATCCTTAAAATACCAGCCACAGATAAAACTCTATAACACTCTCTTAAGATAAAGCCCAACTCATCAAGATAAAAATGCTCAAAGGTATTGGACGAATATAGGAATTTTACACTTTCATTTTGGAAAGGCAATCCTGCCCTCATATCCAGAAGCAAATCCTTCTTGGAGTTTATATTGCCGTCTATATTTATAAAACCGTCCAGATGAATTTGTCCACACCCTAAGTGTATTTCTAGGTTAGCCTTATTCCTATAATATAGTTTTAGAAAGGGAAATGTTATTTTAGTAAATATATAAATAAAACTAAAGTATGTATCTTTTAGCCTTTGCGCTAACATTGCTTTTCTCTTTTTAAATTTATAAGTTCTAGTCCGATAATCATGTTACTTTTAAGATCTCTTTGTAAGATTCGATCATCTTATACGCTACCCTGTCAATATTGTAATATTCTGCCACCATTTTTTTTCCTTTAGAAGACAATTCCTGAGCAAAGTTTTCATTATCCAATATAGACCTGATGCCCTCGCAAAGACTGCCTTCTTGACATTCCACTACCACCCCTGAATTATTTTCCTGGATTTCTCTGTAAATACCTACCTTATTAGAAATGACAACCGGAATGCCGCAAGCCATCGCCTCAATTACCGCCATCCCAAAGTTCTCTGAGTAGGAAGGCAGAACAAATAGATCGCTATCCTTAAATGCTGCTAATTTATCTTGTCCTACAAGCATACCAGTAAATATAACCCGGTTTAACATTTCCTCTTTAGCTAACCAACCCTTTACTCTTCTGCTATAGCCTTCGTTATCTGGCCCAGCAATAACTAAGTACACATCCTCTCTCTTTCTGGCTATATCCGCGAAGGCCTTAACCAGTATATCCAGTCCTTTCTTGAAATTGATACGGCTTAAAAACAGGATAATTTTCTTATCTTTCAATATAGGATATTTTGCACGAAAAGTACCGTATCTAGGTAAGGTTTCAAATTCACTCAAATCCACGCCCATTTCTAAGACTATGTTTTTATTCTTTAAATTCATTTTTTCAGTTAACCGTCTTTCTTCATCAGTAGTAAAATGTAAGGCAGATGCCCTTTCTAAATTCCCATGCTCAAAAAACCACAGATATAATCTTTTGCAAAAAGAGTGTCTTCTTAAAACAAAGGGATCAAGTTGCCCTAACGGTCTAATTATATAGGGCTTCCGATACTTCCTACAATAATAAGAGGCGGCTAATGTAGAAAACTGGAATAGAGAATGTATATGCACAATATCAAACTGAGGGATATCTTTTCTTAGCGCTTGAGCTAAAGACAAAGAAAACTTATAGTGTCTGGGATACTGCACGGGAAAATAAAATACCTTAACATTCTGGATATTAATAGGCATCTTAAGGGGTACGGCTAATCTTCCTTTGATATCCGCATCTGTGCTGAATATTGTAACATCTTGACCTAGTCTAGCTAATGCAAAAGAAAAAGTTAACACTGCCTTTGTCGGCCCGCCAAAACCCAAGGCCAGACTAGGGATAACCTGCAATATTCTCATTGTAAATATATTTTAATCCATTTCTTCAACACATATATTGCCCATGGACGTTCCCAGGAGATATGTCTTTTTTGGAATCCTTTCCATATCTCTAACACTGAATCGTGATTAATAAATCCATCTAACATGGTATCTCTTTCTCTCAGAGTCTGTTCTACCTCATTCCTTAAATTCTGTCTTAACCAATTATCAAAGGGAAAAGTAAAACCCATCTTTTTGCGCTTAATAATAGTTTCTGGCAAAGATTCATCGAGACTCTTTATTAAAAGTGGCTTGTTCAAATGTCTATCCATCTTGAATCTTCCGGGGACGGAAAACATAAACTCTACCAATTTATGATCCAGAAAAGGGACCCTCACCTCTAAAGAATGAGCCATACTCATAAAATCTGTATCTCTAAGTAATATGTCTCTCATATAATTAACCATCTCCAAATAAGATACCTGATTTATAATATCCAGGCCTGCAATCTCGCGGGCATCTTCTTTAGCTAAAAATGTATAAGTTTTTAATAGGCGCTTCTTTTGGTCCTCCGTAAATAATCGGCGCATCCAAAAATAGGGATGCCTAAGAATCGAACCCTCTTTAGCTAATTCAATAAGCTTATCTTTCTGAGGCAATGCAGGTACTATGCTTTTTAAAATCCCTGCAAATATTTCCCTGAATATTTTCGGAGCACCATCCCAAAATTTGCAAAACCAGATCAATCTGGATATTCTCCTAAAAGTAGGGTAACCACCAAAAATCTCATCTCCTCCTAAGCCAGAAAGGGCTACTGTTAATCCTGATTCTTTTGCCGCCCGAGAGACAAAATAGGTATTAATACCATTGAATGTCGGTTCATCCATCGATGCTATTGCGTTATCAAGATTTTTAAAAAGGTAATCATGATTAATAAATACTTCGTGATGGTCTGTCCGGTATTTTTTTGCCATAAGGCGAGAGTAACGCGCTTCGCTTAAATCTTCTTCGTTAAATACTAAAGAGATACTCCTAATCTTAGGGGCGATTTTTGCTACTAAACTCAACAGGCTGCTAGAGTCAATACCCCCACTTAAAAATATTCCTAAAGGCACCTCGCTTATCAAATGCAACTGGACACTTTCTTTAAGAAGAACATTTATTCTTTCGGTTATCTCTTCAGATTTAAAATAAGGCTTAGAGGTAGCTATTCTTGCAAGATCCCAGTAATTCACAATCTTAAATTCCTTTTCATTTAAGATGATATAATTTCCGGGGGCGAGTGAATAGATCCCTTCTACCATTGTCCAAGGTTCTTTTAGACCACCATAATCTAAATAAGTCAGCAGGCCATTTAACTCTAATCTCTTAGATATCATCTCTGTGGCCAAAATTCCCCTTACCTCTGAAGCAAAAACAAATAGTTCGCCTTTAAAGTAATAATAAAGAGGCTTAATCCCTAATCTGTCTCTAGCCAAAAATAATTCTTTCTTATCTTTGTCCCATATACAGAAACTAAACATTCCTCTTAATTTATCTAAACAATCCTTGCCCCATTCTTCGTAACTGTGCAAAATAACCTCGCTATCGGCCTGACTTCTAAATTTATGGCCTAGATCTTCCAAATGCCTACGTAATTCTCTAAAGTTATAAATCTCACAGTTAGAGACGAGCCATATATTATTACCTTCGTTAGCCATCGGTTGGTCTCCGTGCGAAGTCAAATCAATAATCTTTAATCTACGGTGTCCTAAGGCAATTTCATCGTCAGAGTACTCACCCTGGCTATCCGGACCGCGAAACCGCATAGAATCTAACATCTTGCGTAAAGCCGCATCTCTATTTTCTAATTTGGACTTTATTCCACCTATTCCGCACATATATTTAGACTTTTGACAATAAACCTATTTAACATTAAGCGGATCAGCCGGATAAGGCTATGTTTGAAAAATAACAAGTTCCTGACTAGAAAGTACGATTGTAAAAAGAGTCGCTATCCTAAGTTCTATCTCTTCAATAATTATTATATATTTTAAGGTAAAAAATATTTATGATATGGTCTAAGAAGATATTTTAGTCTTAGAATTCCTGCCTCATTGTCTCTGAGCCTCGGTTCCTTCTTTCTCAATAGTCTTTAACGAGCCCATCTTTCTGAGTATAAAATAAAAAAGTAATGCGTATTGGAATACATTACCGAAAATAAGTGAAAAATCAGACTCTATATTCAAAAGGTTACAAAATAATAACGTACCTATAAGAAGTCCTCCGTCTCCACAATCGGGATGATTAACTAACGTATACAAAATGCGTAATAGGAGTCCGAAAATAAACATTCCTAAAACAACTCCTGTTGGTCCAAAATTTATATACATTTCCACAATAAAAGGTAGATTATATGATGTTGATTCATCCTCTGGGTTAAGGAGATGATAGCGGTGTCCGAACTCCGAACCCACTTGTTTCTGTGGCTTATCTGGAAATATAAAACGGGGTATCAGACTATACGCTAAGGTGCGATAGGTATATCCTCCCCAATAAGGTATATATCGAGGAGTGAGCTCTACCGTTTTAAGAAAAGTGACTAGGTGACTTGTGCGATAGGAAAGTTTCTTGTATGCCGTCATAGTATAATCTTTTTCCTTAAAAGTACGCTCGCGAACCAGTTTTAAGTAAAGAAATGCCTTTTGATAACTATTGAGATTTCGGTAAGGACCATACCACGTCAAATTACGATAATCATCTCTTGACCCCCAAATAAGAAGATAAAATGAACCTAATAAGATTATTGTTAGCCAGGGAATTCTTCTGCGGCAATAAAGATAAATATAAAACAAAACTGACGTCTCATAAATAAGTGGCCCAATCCCACCACCAGAAATGATATATAAAAACCTATTTGGAATAAGGAATAGCCATAACAAAATTTTCCCTTTCAAATTTAGCTTTCCCCGTAATTGTATAAAATAAAAGATACCTATAGCAAGAAGAGGAAGTTGTTCAATGAAATGTCTGATTCCACCAAGGGATACAAAAAAATAACGAAATTGTACA
>Ga0315285_10003699_pt1 | contig 15915 bp, 16 predicted proteins | sample YL17G09_36_MG_FD_203698 | JGI IMG/M metagenome (GOLD analysis project Ga0315285, IMG submission 203698) | Sediment microbial communities from Yellowstone Lake, YNP, Wyoming, USA - YL17G09_36 | ecosystem: Environmental > Aquatic > Freshwater > Lake > Sediment | place: USA: Wyoming | collected... | reverse complement strand
ATTGGAATTCTAGCTTCAGCTCTAATTCCTCTCATTTCACGAGCCTTTTTTTCTTTTCAAGATACTAAAACCCCAACTTTAATTGCTCTATTTGCCGTGATATCCAATATTATTCTAAGCTTCACGCTGGTCTGGGTTTTAAAGTTCCCTAATTTTTTCCAGTCTTTTATCAGAGAAATTCTTAAGATTAAAGGCATTGAGAACATTTCAGTCGTCGGACTGCCTCTAGCTTTTTCTTTTGCGGCTATTGTACAATTTATCTTGCTCTTAATTTTTCTTCAAAAAAGAATTGGCGATTTTAAATTCAGAGATATTTATCTTGCCTTTCTTAAAATCCTTACCTTCAGCATTATATCTGGCTCCCTTACTTATTTGACGATTCATTTCCTTGATTATTATGGATTTATCAATACTTATACTGTTTTTGGCCTTTTCATCCAGACAATTTCTGCCGGTCTATTTGGGCTGTTTGCTTATTTTGGCCTTTCCTTTTTTTCTAAATCGCCGGAACTATTTATCATTATTGGTTCTTTTAAAAAGCAATTCCGAAAAGAAATAATTCCCATCAAGGAAATAGAAATAGCTGAACCTTAATGTTATATGGAAAATCAACCAAATGTCAGAAATTTCTGTATAATCAGCCATATTGACCATGGAAAGTCAACTTTGGCTGATAGATTTCTAGAGCTGACAGAGACCGTTCCCAAAACGAAGATGCGACCCCAATATCTGGATTTGATGGAACTTGAGAGAGAAAAGGGGATTACTATTAAAATGCAACCTGTAAGAATGGTTTACGCTTTAGATGATGTGGCCTATATTCTAAATCTAATAGATACGCCGGGCCATGTTGATTTCTCTTACGAAGTCTCTAGGAGTTTGGCTGCAGTAGAAGGAGCAATATTATTGGTTGATGCCAGTCAGGGAATTCAAGCCCAGACCATATATAATTTGGAATTGGCAAGAAAGCAAAATTTGGTAATAATACCTGCAATTAATAAGATTGATTTGACTCAGGCCAGGGTTGAAGAAACTAAAAAGGAAATTTCTCAGATTTTAGGTATTAAGGAAGAAGAAATCTTTCGTATTTCAGCCAAACTTGGGACTAATATTGATGAAATTTTAGAAGCTGTAATAAAAAAAGTTCCTCCTCCAAAGAGCGACATAGATTCTCCGTTTCGCGCTTTAATTTTTGACTTAAAATACGATCCTTTTAAAGGAATAATTGCTTTTTTAAGAGTTTTTAATGGAAGGATAGGCGAGGGAGAAAAAATTTATCTGATGAGTACAAAAACAGAAGGTGAGGTAAAAGAAGTAGGCTATTTTAAGCCCTATCTCGTTCCTGAAAAAGAATTAAAAGCTGGAGATGTTGGCTATATCGCCACAGGCATTAAAGATCTTGGAAGAGTAAGGGTGGGGGATACGATTATTAGTTTTAAGTCAAAAGTTCAAAATCTGAGGCTGCCAGAACCTTTACCGGGTTATCAAGAACCAAAGCCTGTAGTCTTTGTTAGTTTCTACCCTGAGAATGCTAATGACTTTAATCTTCTGAAGGACGCATTGAATAAATTGAGAATGACTGACCCCTCTTTTAATTTTGAACTAGAAAAAAAGGAAAGTTTGGGCCGAGGATACCGCTGTGGATTTTTAGGCTCGCTTCATGCAGAAATTATCACCGAGAGATTAAAAAGAGAATTTGGCCTAAATTTAATAATCTCTACCCCATCAGTAGTCTATAAAATTATAAATGCTAAAGGGGAAGAAAAATTAATTTTTTCTCCCATTGACTGGCCAGATCCTAATCTGATTCAAGAAATCCAAGAGCCGTGGGTAAGATTAGAAGTAATTTTTCCCCGTAGTTATTTTGGTAAAGTTTCAGAGGTCCTGGAAAAGCTTAGTGGAGAGTATATAGAGAGTAAATTTTTAGGGGAGACCCGAACAGTAATAATTTATAATGCTCCCTTAAGAGAGATTATTAGTGATTTTTACGATAATTTGAAGGGTGCAACCCAAGGGTTTGCCTCAATGAATTATGAAGTTTTAGGCCTTCGCTCAGCTGATTTAATTAAAATGGATATTTTGATTGCTGGCAAAAAAGAAGAAGTTTTCTCAAGGGTTGTACCGAGAGAAAAAGCTTACCAAGAAGGGAAAAGGATAGTAAAGAAACTAAAAGAATTTCTGCCCCGTCAGCTTTTCTCAGTAGCCTTGCAGGCTGCAGCCGAAGGTAAAATTATCGCCAGAGAAACAATTTCTGCCAGAAAAAAAGACGTTATAGCTCCTCTATATGGCGGAGATTATACCCGGAAGAGAAAACTTTTGGAGAAGCAGAAAAAAGGTAAAAAGAAATTAAAAGAGAGGGGTCAAATTCATATCCCTCCCGACGTTTTCTTAAAAATGTTTAGGAGCGGTCCTCTTTAAAATAAGTGAGAATTTTGATACTATCTTAAGAGAGGAGCGACTAAAAAAAATACCATACTCAGAACCACCATAGATATTATAACCACCCAGATTATCTTTAAAATTTCACGTGATTTGACTCGAGGCATACTTTAATATGATAACAAAAAGAAAAAAATTTCGCAAACACAATATCCAGTCTTCTTCCAGGAAAAAGGGGTTAATAAACTCTTTTAAGGCAGCATTTCTTTATCTCTTTCTGGCATTAATAGTTTTACTCACAATTGGATTTTTATCTTTATCTAACTGGAAGATGAATCAAAAAAGAGAAGAATTAAGAACTAGAATAGAAAATTCAAAGAAAGAGATTGAGGCTTTGGCGAAAAAAAATGAAGAATTGTCTAACCAAATATCTCAAAGTCAAAAAGAAAGTTTCTTTGAAAAAGAAGCCCGAGAAAAATTCAATCTTAAAAAACCAGGAGAAGAAGAAATTGTAATTTTAGCCCCAGAAGAAAGTAGTGCGCCCGTAGAGACAGTTCAGCCTAAGGGTTTCTGGGAGGAAATCTTAGAAAAATTAGGATTTTAACGCGGGATTAGTTGAGCGGTCCAACGTGACCTTCCCAAGGTTAAAAGACGGGTTCGACTCCCGTATCCCGCTTGATAATTCAATCTGCCGAGGTAGCTCAATGGTAGAGCAACGGTATCGTAAACCGTGGGTTGGGGGTTCGAGTCCTCTCCTCGGCTTGATAGTCTAGATAGCACATTTACAACGAAAGGGAGGGAAAATAATGGCTAGAAAACCAAAGAAGATAGAACCCATTCGAATTAAGGGAGAGCTTAGTTGCCCCCGATGCCTTAAATCTCTGAGGTTTATTGGTGACACCTTAAATTACATGAATTTTAGGTGTGACTGTTCTGGAAATGAAGGATGGTGGATTTTACTGAAGACCGAGGAGTTAAAAGAGGCTTATTGGAACAAACAATAAAGAGCCGGTTGAAACCTATAGTCGGCTCTTTTCTTTTCTGTAAAAATTTGCTAAAATAAGAGTTGAAAGAAAGAATATGGCTAATTTTTCCTTAAAAATAGAAGAATTAGAAAAAAGACTCCTCCGTTTGGAGGACTGTCTTTGACTTGGCCAAAAAGAAAGAAAAAGTAGGTAAATTAGAGGAAGAAATAGCTGATCCTAATTTTTGGCAGAAGAAAGAAAAAGCGGTAGAAATTAGTCAGGAAGCAGCCACTTTAAAAGAAGAAATTGGGAATTTTGATTATTTAAGAGGAAAATTAAAGGATTTAGAAGAACTGGGTCAATTAGCTAGCCAAGAAGGAGAAGAGTTTAAAGGAGATCTTGAAACTCTAGAGACGAATATAGAGAAAGAGGAACTCAAGGTATTCCTTTCTGGAGAATACGACCGCAATTCAGTAATTTTATCAATATTAGCTGGTGCTGGTGGTCAGGATTCTCAAGACTGGACAATGATGCTTCTGAGAATGTACGAGAGATTTTTTCTAAAAAAGAGTTTTAAAAGTAAAATTTTACACCAGTCTTTTGGCGAAGGAGGCGGGCCAGAAGGACGAATTGGGACAAAATCTGTAACTTTAGAAATCCAAGGTTCTTATGCTTACGGCCTCCTCAAAAAAGAAACAGGAGTCCATAGATTAGTACGGATCTCTCCCTTCTCTCCGCAAAAACTTCGCCATACTTCCTTTGCCTTAGTTGAGGTTTTACCCGAGATTGAAAGAGAAAAGGATATAGAAATAAAGATTAAGCCAGAAGAATTAAAAATTGATTTCTACCGAGCTTCAGGCCCTGGCGGGCAAAATGTGAATAAACGTGAGAGTGCAGTAAGACTAACTCATTTGTCAACTGGAATTGTTGTTTCTTGTCAGTCAGAAAGATTGCAAGGGCAAAACAGAGAGAAGGCGATGAAGATGCTCTATTCGAAACTTCATAAATTAGAGGAAGATAAACGTCAAAAAGAGCTGTCTAAAATTAAGGGAAAAACTGTTTCGGTCAGTTGGGGAAACCAGATTAGATCCTATGTCTTCCATCCTTATAAGTTAGTTAAAGATTTAAGAACCGGCGTTGAAACTTCGGATGTTGAAAGCGTAATGGATGGAAATTTAGATAAATTTATTGAAGCTGAAATAAAACAATGATAAGTTTCCAAAATATAACTAAAATCTATAATCCTCATACAATAGCCTTAGATAACGTCTCTTTTAAGGTAGATAAGACAGAATTTGTTTCTATTGTTGGCAGGTCGGGAGCTGGCAAAACAACCCTGCTTAAATTGCTTTTGGCCGAAGAGGGTCCTACAAAGGGTAGGGTTTTTTTTGAGGGCCAGGATGTCCAGAAAATAAGAGGAGAAAAAATCCCTTTATTGCGTAGAAAAATAGGTGCGATTTTTCAAGATTATAAACTTTTGCCTTCAAAGACCGCCTATGAAAACGTAGCTTATATTTTGGAAGTTATGGGAGTATCTGATGAAGAAATTAATAAAGAAGTTTCACAGGTAATGGAGATTGTTGGTCTAAGGAATCAAGTTGACCATTTCCCTCAGCAACTTTCAGGTGGCGAACGCCAGAGAGTGGCTATTGCCAGAGCCCTAATTCATCGGCCTGATGTTCTTTTAGCTGATGAGCCAACCGGTAATTTAGACCCTTACCATACCCGAGATATTATCAATGTTTTATTAAAGATAAATGAGATGGGTACAACCGTTATTTTGGCCACCCATAATAAAGAGATAGTAAATAGTCTAAGCAGAAGGGTTATTACTCTAGAGGACGGAAAAGTGATTAGAGACGAGGAGAAAGGACGATTCTTTCTCTAATTTATAGAATTTTAGATTAAATAGTTAAGAACTTTTTATCTTACTAACCTAGAATTAGAAACCCTAAATTAAGCTAATTTTATATGCTAGCTTCCATTAAGAGAGTATTTATATCTGGCTGGTTAACTCTAAAAAGACAAGGCGACCTTGCTTTTGCGACTTTCTTCATTATGGTTATGGCTATTTCCTTAATAACTATTTTATTTTTTCTGCAAGGAGCAACCAATTTCTTAATTACTAACCTTCAGGAGAAAGTTGACATCTCCGTTTACTTTAAAAAAGATTCTCAGGCTGAAGATATTCTAAAGCTTCAAGACGAGCTAAAGAAAGATTCTCAAATAAGTAGTGTTGAATATATATCGCGAGAAGATGCTTTGGAGCGGTTTAAAGAAGAATATAAAGATAACCCTGTTCTAATGGAGTCATTGGCTGAATTAGGGGACAATCCGTTATTAGCCTCTTTAGGTATTCGAGCTCACCAAGCCGCTCAATATGAAGCCATAGTTAATTCTTTAGAAAACGGAAATTTTAAAGACATTATTGATAAAATCGATTATCACCAAAATAAAGAAATAATTAATAGAGTTCTTGATATCTCTCAAAAGATTAAAGTCACTGGAATCGTCCTTAGTTTAATTCTAGGTTTCATTGCCCTATTGGTTGCTTTCAATACCATAAGATTGGCAATCTATAGCTCAAGAGAAGAAATTTCTATTATGAAGTTAGTCGGGGCTTCCAATTGGTTTGTCAGAGGACCTTTCTTGATTCAAGGAATGATTATCGGGGCAGCGGCCGCCCTTTTCACCCTTATAATTTCTACAATCACCATTCTGTTTCTTAACTCCAAAATCGAATCATTTTTGCCCGGTTTTAACATATTGAGTTATTTTAGGCATAATTTATTTTATTTAATTCTAATCCAACTCTCCACCGGAATTGGCCTAGGAATAATCTCCAGCCTTATTGCAATTAGAAAATACCTCAAAGTTTAAATTGCGGGGTGGTGGAATTTGGTAACACGTCTGGCTCTGAACCAGAAGATTCTAGGTTCGAACCCTAGCCCCGCAGCTCTTCAATTTTCACTTCGTTCAAATTTCAGAGTCTGCATTCTCTTGCGAGAAAATTTCGACCATATCGATAAGTAATGGGTTGAAAATTGAAGACACTGAGAAGCGGAGCGACGAAGTGATATAATTATGTATTACGTTTATATCCTTGACTGAAGGGTTCGAGGGACCGAAACGCATCAAAAATCGCCAAGAAGGCGGTTTTTTGATAGAATTTGAATATGGAGAAAGAAGTTATTAAAAATAGAAAGGGGCAAAACATAGCCGTAATTATTGAGAAACCTGAAAATCAAAAGGATCTTGCTTTTGTAATGCACGGGCTCGGAGGGTTCAAAGAACAGCCGCATATTCAAACCATCGCAGAGGTTTTTAAGGAAAAAGGGTATACAGTAATTAAGTTTGATACTACTAACACAATAGGGGAAAGTGACGGAAAGCTTGAATTGGCGACTGTGACCAATTATTACGAAGACTTGGAAGATGTTATACGATGGGCTCAAGTACAGGAATGGTATCAAGAACCTTTTTGCTTGGCAGGTCACAGTTTAGGTGGTTTTTGTGTTTCTCTATATACCGAAAACCATCCTGAAAAAGTAAAGGCATTAGCCCCTATCTCGACAGTTGTTTCTGGGGAATTATTTATTAAAGCGTTTAAGGTCAAAGAAAGTTTGGAAGAATGGGAAAGGTGTGGGTATCGGGAGTGGGAAAGCTTATCTTCGCCTGGCTTAATAAAAAGACTAAATTATTCATTTGTTCTAGATGGCTTAAAATACGATTTATTAAAAAAAATAAAAGAGATAAAAGTTCCTGTTTTACTTATTGTGGGCGAAAATGACGAAGATGTTCCTCCCGACCACCAAAAGATTCTATACAGTGCTCTAAATACGGAAAAAGAATTTCACATTATCAAAGGAGCTGGACATACATTTAGAGACGATGTTCATTTGAGAGAACTGAAAGCTATTCTGAGTAAATGGTTGGAAGGTACAAACAAGTTCTAACATCGTCCAAGCCCCATAGCTAATTAAAATCGCCAAGAAGGCGGTTTTTTGATAGAATCTAATTATGGAGAAAATTAATAAGCAAGATGATGAAGGATTCTTCTCGTGCGGTAATTGCGGTCGTTTGATCCCAGCTCCTAAACTAGTTGGTACAGAGCATCGGAATCATTGTCCATTTTGTCTATGGTCAAAACATTTAGATTTAAGAAAAACTGGTGACAGAAAATCAAATTGTAAGGCTGGTATGAAACCAATTGCCCTGACATTTAAGCAAGAAGGAAAAGATAAGTGGGGAAAGTTAAAACAGGGTGAGCTTATGATAATTCATAAATGCACCAGCTGTGGGAAAATTTCTATAAATAGAATTGCTGGAGATGATAATCCCTACGAGATTTTGGAGGTATGGGAAAATTCTCAGAAATCGATAACAGATTTAGTTGGCCAGCTGCAAGAAGAGAAAATTAAGATGCTTACTAAAGAGGATAAGAAAGAGATTGTTAACCAGTTATTTGGTAAGGATTTTAAGATGACAAAATAATATTTTATTCGATTCTCCTCACGTATTCGCCGCTGTCGGTATTTACTTCAATAATATCCCCCTCTTCAATAAATAAGGGGGCATTTATTTTAGCCCCTGTTTCTAAAGTGATCTGTTTTGTGCCAGATTGAGACCTATCACCTTTTACGCCTGGTGGGGCTTCGGTTACCTTTAATTGAATTTTTATCGGTAAAAAAATGTTAATCACTTTTTCCTGAAAAATTATTCCCTCTACAATCTGGCCCGGTTTTAAGAACTGGACTTCTAATGAGCCGATTTTCTTTGAATTTAAAGAAAATCTTTTAATGGGATCTTTAAGTTCAGTAAAAAAATATTGATTGCGATGCGAATATAAAAATTTTACCCCACTTTTTAGCAGCTTAGCTTCCTCAAAAGTATCTCCCTGGTGAAAATTTCGAGATAAAACATTGCCTGTGATTAAATTTTTTATTTTACTTTGGATTACTACTCGTCGTTGAGCCATCTTTAAGGGATTTGCTTCTAAAATTTCATACGGTTCGCCATCTATGATAATTTCCACTCCTTTTTTTAGGTCGCTGTGGGTTAACATATATTTTATTCTAATATTTGGCCGATAAAATTAGGATAATGTTCTAAAAATTCCTCCGAGGTCATTAATTTTTTACCCTCTAACTGTAATTCCTCAATTATCAAAAAATCCCTTCCTGTTTGAACTGCGATCCTATTATTTGGGGCAAGAAATGTTTTTCCACGAATGCCAAAAGGACCGTGCGTTTTCTGGAGGGAGATCCCTACTTTTAAGATTTTTAGCCTTAAATCTTTACCTTTTTGTGATAAAAAGCAAAAGCTTCCTGGCCAAGGATTAAATGCTCTGACCTGTCTCTCAATTTCGTCAGCTGATTTCCTCCAATCGATTTTTCCATCATCTCTTTCCAAAATTTTTGTATAGGTAGCCTGTGATTCATCTTGCGGCTGGGGTTTAATTTCTCCTTTCAGCCACTTTGGAATGGTTTCCACCAGTAATTTTGCCCCAAGATCTGTTAATTTATCTTCTAATTCTGCATGGGTCCATTTTACATTTTTCTCATTTAATTTTTTAAGACTTACAATAGAACCATGATCTATTTTTTCGTCCATTAAGATTATTGATACTCCAGCCTCGGCATCGCCCTTCAGGATTGTATATTGGATGGGAGAAGCACCTCGCCAGCGGGGTAATAATGAAGGGTGGACGTTTAAACAGCCATATTTTGGAATTTCTAAGATTTCTTTCGGCAAGATCTGACCGTAAGCGGCAACAATTATTAAATCCGGTTCATAGCTTTCAATTGTAAATTTATAATTATTAATCTTTTCTGGCTGTAAAACCGGAATTCTATATCGTTCTGCCAGAATTTTTACCGGTGGGGGAGTCAGAATCTTTTTTCTTCCTACTGGTTTGTCAGGGGCAGTGATAACTAAAATTGGTTGAAAAGGTCCCCGGGAGGAGAGGACAAAAGAGGGCATATACGGTGACAGAGTAAAAGAAGGCATATGCTTAATAAGCTTTTCTAGAATAATCTGCCCAAATTTCGGCGTCCCTGTAAAAATTATTTTAGGTTTTGATGTCATTCTTATATTGCTCTTTTATTTTATAATTCGCCATTCAATCTCTGCCTCTTTTCCGGCAAATTCTAGCCAATCTCCTTTATCATCAATAACATACCATTTCTTCTTGGTTTCTGACCAGACCATTGGATTTCCCTGGAAATAAGGCTTTTTTACAATTTCCTTTGGTTTTAATCTGTCTAATTCCAGCCATTTTTTAAAAACGGTCTCAATAGCATAGTCTAACCCTCTTGATTTTGCCCAATTAGCCACCCTATCAATTGCCTTTTTTGCTTTTCTGACTGAGCCTGCCAATTCAAGTAATTGTTTTGCGGGTCTGGTAAACCGTGAATAAATTATCTTTTTCTTTTTTGCACTTTCCTTGATTTTCTCCAGACTTAAACCCTTAGTATAAAAATAGTGGTTTACAATCTGTTGAATTAAGGTTTCTTCAACCTCTTTTTTCTTTTCCCGCTTCTTATTTCTAATCTTTGATTTTGGTTTTTTAACTTTTGCCATTTGAGAATCTAAGTATATTTTTTAACTGTAAACCTATAAATAATAATTTTTTCTGAATTTTGGTCTATTCCTCCTTTTTGGCAGGCAATAGAAATCTGTTTCTCGACTGTGTCAATTTCTTTCAAATCCGGCAATAAAATTCCTGTTTTTTGATAAGGTCTGGGAGCAGGATTAAATATTATATCAGTGGACGAAAAACCCTGGCTTTTCACTATTATACCAAATTTTTTGGGATTTAATTTGGAAATATCCTTTACAGGTTCAGGTTCTGATAAAATATAAACCTTATAAGAAAGCTCTGGCAGTTCTGTTTCTTCGACAGGGCCGAAACGGTAGTCGTGGGTTGCAGCCGATATTGCGTTCTGAATAATTTCTGCAGCAATGTTTTCTTTGTTTGGTAGATATGTTCCAACACAGCCTCTTAAATTCCCCCTTCTCTCAATTGTAACAAAAGTACCGGATTTTTTCTCCAGAAATTCTTTTGGTAAGTCGTCTGGCGGAGATATTATTTTCCCGTCTTTAATAAAATTTTCAACCGCCGATTTTGCCAAAAAAACACAGGAACTCATAGCTTAAAATTCATTGTTAAATATCCTACTCCAAAAGGACCTTCATAAGATAGGATTTCTGGCTGCCAATTTATTCCCGAGGCTTCCAGGATCCCCAGTAAAAAAGAAAAAGACCTGAGTCCGCATTCACCGGCTTCTGGATATTTCTCGTCAAGCCTTAAAATACCCTCAATATCTTTTTTCTTCAAAGATTCTACTAACTCTTTATCAAATTTTGGACCATCAGAATGAAATCCGTAGGGGCCGTCTTCTTTTAAACAATGGGATAAATCGCCAGAAGCGACTATAGCGTAATTTTTGTCTTTGTCTAGCTCGGAAAAAAACTTTTTTCCTTTTTCAAAATAATCATCTGGCGGTTCAGGTCCCATTAAATGCGATGTAATTTCTCCTTTGAAATATTTTGCCAGAAAATAAAGAGGAACATTAAACCCCCAGTCAGGATGCGGAGAGGAAATAACGATAGCATTGGGATTAAGTGTCCTGAGTTTCCTACCCAAATTTTCCAAGGCAGTTATGGTATTTTTTACTTTCAATCTATCTTTTCTTGAGCCTACTGACGGCAAAATTATTGGCGGATGAGGGCAAATTGAAGCAAAAACTAAAGCCATATTAACTCAATATTAAATCTAGTAATTGGTCACATTTAGGACATTTGCCATTTTTGTCGTAACGGTGGATTGTGTAATTTGTACGGTCAATAACTAAATTTCCGCATTTTGGACAAAAAGTATCTTCTGAAGGTAGACCAGAAACATTACCAGTATAAACATATTTTAAACCCTCTTTCTTCCCGATTTTATAAGCTTTCTCCAGTGTTTCAACGGGAGTATCGGGAAGGTTTTTCATCTGCCAGGAAATGGTTCCTGAAAATTGAGTAACATGCCAGGGAGTTTCTGTCCCTAATTCCTTTTTAATGAACCTAGCGATACCCTCAAACCATTTTTCTTTATCGTTTAAGGTGGGAATAATTAAAGTTGTAATTTCAACCCAAATCTTATTTTTTTTCATTCTGATTAAAGTATCTAAAACAGGCTGAAGCCTGCCGCCACAATATTCCCGATAAAAATCATCTGAAAATCCTTTTAAATCAACATTGGCTGCATCCAAATAAGGCGAGATTGTCTCTAATGCTTCTTTTGAAAGAAAGCCATTAGTAACCCAATTATTTGTTAGTCCTTCTTTTTTCGCCAATTTCATAGTGTCTAAAGCATATTCTAAAAAAATTGTCGGTTCAGTGTAGGTATAAGAAATACTAGGCAGTTCATTTTCTTTTGCCATTTTGATTATTTCTCTCGGTGGCAAATTTTGGCCAATTATCTCTCTTGTTAATTGCGGCTTTTGGGAAATATCAGAATTTTGGCACCATCTGCAAGAAAAATTACAACCGACAGTAGCGATTGATAAAGAATAACTTCCTGGCAAAAAATGGAAAAGAGGTTTTTTCTCAATGGGATCTATATGGCAAGCAATTGCTTTTCCATAATTTAGAGCATAAAGTTTTCCATTTTTATTTTCTCTGACTGCGCAAATTCCCCGCTTGCCAGATGGAATCACACAATAATGGGCACAATTTCTACACTGAACTTTCCCGCCCTTCAATTTTTTGTATAATAAGGCCTCTTTTACCCCGTTAGAAATTTCTGCTGCTTTTTTCATAAAATTGTTTTGTTAGTTTTAACCCCCCGCCAGTTTTATAATTTCTAACGGGGTTCATACTTTAATTTTAGCTATTTTTATGATATTTTACAATCAGAATCATGCTAAAGCATAGAATTTTTATTGCTATTAATTTTCCAGCAGATTTAAAAAAAGCCCTCATTTTTTATCAAAAAAAATGGGCTGAACTTCCGGTAAGATGGACAAAAGGAGAAAACCTCCATTTAACCTTGGCTTTTATCGGTTATGTCGGGGATTCTGAAGTTTTGGATATTTTAGAAGAGAGTAAAAGAGGGACTGAAGGACACCATCCTTTTTCAATAAATTTTAATAGAATTTGTCTTGGCCCGCCCGATAAAGCTCCCCGTATGTTCTGGTTAGAAGGCGAAAAAAATAGAGATTTAGCCGTTCTACAATACGATTTAGAAAAAGAATTGCTGGGTACCCAATCAGAGAAGGAAGTCCGTGAATTTAAACCGCATATTACCTTAGGCAGGATAAAAACTTTTGAATGGCGACAACTTAAAAAAAGACCAAATATTGAAGAAAATATCAATCTAGTCTGTCCAGTAAATTCAATTGAAATAATGGAAAGTCAATTAAAACCAGGCGGGCCAGATTATTTTATTTTAGAATCAATAAATTTAGAATAAAAAGACTGATGAAGAAGATTCACTTTGTAGGCATAGGCGGTATTGGAGTTTCTGCCTTAGCTCAATATTATTTAAAGGAAAACTGGAAGGTTTTTGGTTCAGACTTGGCGCAATCTGAAATAACTGAAAATTTAAAGAAATTGGGGGCAAAGATTATTACCGGAAAACACAAGGTCAAAAACCTGCCCCAAGATGCTAACTTAGTTATTTATAGCCCGGCTGTCCAGAAAAATAATCCCGAATTGCTTGCGGCAAAAAAGCTGAAAATAAAATATCAGAGTTATCCTGAGGCTGTGGGGGAATTAACTAAAAAATATTTTACAATTGCAGTTTCTGGCACCCACGGCAAAAGCACAACAACATCCATGGTAGCTTTAATACTGGAAAAAGCCGGCCTAGATCCCACAGTGATTATTGGTACAAAAGTTAAGGAGTTCGGTTCGTCAAATTTCAGAGGAGGGGATTCCAAATATTTAGTCATTGAAGCTGATGAATGGGGAGGATCTTTCTTAAAATATTGGCCAAATATTATTGTATTAATTAGCATTGAAGAAGAGCATCTTGATTATTACAGGAACTTAAATCATATCTTGAGGACTTTTAAAAAATATATTAGCCATTTGCCGCAAAATGGGGTATTAGTAGCTAATAAAGATGATAAAAATATTTCAAAGTTAATTACTCAGAGAGAAAAACCGAAATTTAAAATCAGAAGGTATTTCCTGAACCAGAAAGAAGCAAGAAAAATTAAAAAAATATTAAAAATTCCTGGCACTCATAACATTTCCAATGCTCTAGCTGCCTTAGCGGTGGCCAGAATTTTAAGAATTCCAGATAAAATTACCCATAAAGCTTTATCAAAATATAAAGGAACTTGGCGCCGCTTTGAAATTTTTACTCTGCGTTTTAATAATAAACCTTGTGTTTTAATCTCAGATTATGCCCATCATCCCACCGAAATTAGAGCTACCTTGGCGGCAGCCCGAGAAAAATTTAAAAGGAGAAAAATCTGGGCAATTTTTCAGCCACACCAACATCAAAGAACTTATTATCTATTTAATGAATTTATTTCAGCTTTTGACTTGGCAGATGAAATTATTTTGAGCAATATCTATGATGTTGCCGGTAGGGAGGCAAGGAAAATTTCAAAAAAAGTTAGTTCTAAAAAGCTAGCTGTCGCAATTAAAAAAACAGGGAAAGAGGTCAACTTTATTGGTAATTTTAGAAAAATTCCAGTATTTCTGAAAAGAAGAATAAAATCAAATGACGTTATTCTAGTTATGGGGGCAGGTGACATTTACGATTTAGTTAACACTTTTCTTAATAAAAATAAGACAAAATAAATATTAATTTTAATATTTTTAACCTTGTCTAAATTCGGTCTCAGGGCTGAATCTAGACTAGAAAGCTAGATGAAAGAAATCATTACTTCGATAGTCGGCATAATCGTGTCAATAGCAGTGATTATTGGGATAGTCTATTTCCTAGTAGGCAGAAAAAGGGGAAAGGCCACAAAAGAACCTCAGGGTTAATTTCTAGATTTTTTAAGGAAGACCCGATTTTTTTAAATTTAATAATCCAAAAGGTGTCTCTTTTAATTTGACCCTAAAATTGTTAAAATAAAAAAGTATGGCAGAAAAATTGTTAGTTGTGGATAAAAAAGACAGGATTATCGGCGCTGAATCAAAGGAAAAGTGTCATCAGGGCAGGGGAATTTTACATCGGGCATTTTCTATTTTAATTTTCAATAAAAGAAGGGAATTGTTGCTTACCAAAAGAAGTAAATTCAAAAAACTCTGGCCTCTCTTTTGGGACAATTCCTGCTCTAGTCATCCCTTGAAAGGCGAGAGTTATGAGGTAGCTGGCCAGAAAAGATTAAAAAGGGAGCTAGGTTTTACCTGCAAACTTAAATTAATTGATAAATTTTTCTACCAGGCGCGATATAAAAACATTGGTTCAGAGAATGAAATCTGCGCCTTATTGATAGGAAAATATAATAATCCAAAAATTAAATCTAACTCTAAAGAAATAGCTGACTGGCGATGGATAAACTTAAAAGAGCTTAAAAAAGACATTAGAAAAGATCCTAAAAAGTATACTCCTTGGTTAAAAATTGATTTAAAAAAGATAAATTATAGAGTAATTGAAAATGAATAATAGGCAAAAAAAATTAATTTCAACTCTTGAAAAATTTACAAAAATCGTTGACCCCGTTATTAAGAAGGCTTTAATATTAAATGTCAGTAAAAAATTTAGGCCTCTAGTTAAATATCCGGTTTCCACCGGAGGAAAAAGACTAAGGCCGGCTTTGGCGATCATGAGTTGTTTGATGTTAGGCGGGAAATTAAAGGACGCTTTATATCCTGCGGCTGGATTGGAAATTTTGCACAATTATACCTTAATTATTGATGATATGATTGATCACGATTTTCTAAGAAGAGGACACCCTACCACATGGGCTCTATTTGGAAATTCGATAGCCCAATGTATAGGAGTAGAATATGCCGCCACCATCTTTCAGGCAGCAAACAATTCAAAAAAAGTATTTTTGCTTTCTGATCTTTTTTCGAAGACTATTAAAACGGTTATTGAGGGAGAAATTTTAGATATTTTATTTGAGAGAGGTGGCAGAGAAAATGAACCCTATGTTGTCAAAAATAGATATCGGAGAGTAAGAGAAAAAGATTATTTTGAGATGATTAGTAAAAAGACAGCAGTCTTACTTCAGGCCAGTTGTGAAGTAGGGGCTATTTGTGCCGATGCTAATAGAAAAGAGCTAAACGCTTTGAAGAGATATGGTTTTAATTTAGGAATGCTATTTCAGATTACAGATGATATTTTAGACATCTTCGGGGATGAGAAGAAATTTAAGAAGAAAATTGGCAGAGATATAAAAGAAGGAAAAGAAGGGAATATTGTTATCCTCCAGGCCTTGAAAGAATTAAAGCCGGCCGACATGAAGAAAATTTTAAATATAATGAAAAAAAATAAAAAAAATAAAAAAGATATTCAAAATACAATGAAACTGATTCATGAGACTAACAGTAGAGAGAAGGCTTATCAATTAGGGAGGCATTTTGCTGAAGAGGCCAATACGAGCTTAAAATTTTT
>Ga0315285_10003698_pt1 | contig 15916 bp, 14 predicted proteins | sample YL17G09_36_MG_FD_203698 | JGI IMG/M metagenome (GOLD analysis project Ga0315285, IMG submission 203698) | Sediment microbial communities from Yellowstone Lake, YNP, Wyoming, USA - YL17G09_36 | ecosystem: Environmental > Aquatic > Freshwater > Lake > Sediment | place: USA: Wyoming | collected... | reverse complement strand
ACAAAATCCAATCTGAAACTTTCAAAATCTCCCGATATTATAGCATCTCTTGATTGATTGACTAAATTAAAAATAAAATACAGATTATGAATTGTAAGAAGCACGCTTGATAGTATTTCTTTGCTTTTAAACAAATGTTTAATATAAGATCTTGTGTAATTTCTGCAAGTATAGCAATTGCATTTTTCATCCAGTGGATTGAAATCACAAGTATATTTTTTATTTTTTATATTTATCCTTCCTACAGATGTAAAAGCACTGCCATTTCTGGAAATTCTTGTAGGCATTGCACAATCAAACATATCTACTCCACTGCCTATAGCTTCCACTATTCCTACCGGGTCACCCAATCCCATAAAATATAGCGGTTTTTTATTATCCAAAAATTCAACAGTATAGTTTAAAATATCAATAGTTTGAGCTCTTTTTTCACCTACACTTAATCCACCTATTGCTATGCCGTCAAAGTCCATCCCGGATATGGATTGGGCACAAAATTTTCTTAAATTCTTTATAAATCCTCCCTGAACTATACCAAATATCCTGGCCTTTTCATCAAAATTTATTTTATTTTTTACCTTTAAAGAGACCTCCGCCCACTTAAGGGTTCTTTTAGCCGCATTAAGAGTATAGTTATAATCTTCATTAAAAGGGATGCATTCATCAAGAACCATAATAATATCCGAGCCTATCTGATACTGCATTTTTATTACATCTTCGGGAGTAAAAAAATGACTTGATCCATCTATGATTGATTTGAATTCCACCCCATTATCAACAATTTTTCTTATTTTGCTAAGGCTGAATACTTGAAATCCCCCACTGTCAGTCAAAATAGTCCTCGTCCAGTTCATAAATTTATGGAGCCCGCCTGCTTTTTTAATTACCTTAATTCCTGGCTGAAGATAAAGATGATACAGGTTGCCAAGTATGATTCCACATCCTGCATCATAAAGCTGCTCATTGGTAACTGCTTTAACTGTTGCTTTGGTGCCTACGGGCATAAATACCGGTGTCCTGATGATTCCTCTTTTTGTAGTCATTATTCCTGCCCTGGCAGATGACTTGTTATCTTTTTTTAGAACTTTAAAAAATGCCATAATTCTATTTTATATAGTATCATAGTATAAAATTATTTTTCTGTAACACATTATATGATATATTGTATTTTTAAAATTTAGTAGTATCATACTCTAATCTAAAAAAAACAATATCAGTACTTTTATCGATTGATAAAATTAAGAAAGGTAAATCTTTAAAAAATGAATATTTTATTATGGTCTGTAATAATTTTTATATCTGCTCTTGTACAAGTACTTATTGGTACTGTCAGGTTAATTGTAATGGTTAAAAATAAAAAGATTTTAGCCACATTGATAGGTTTTTTTGAATCCGCAGCAGGCCTTACAATTGCAATAACAGTGGTATCTCGTGCCGTAAAAGAAGGAATAAATATTTATATAATTTTGTCCTATGCTGCAGGATTTGCTTTGGGTCTATACGTAGGGATTCATATATCACAATTAATATCCAAAGATATATTAAGCATTAACATTTTTTCCAGATTTCACTATGAAGAAATTGAAAATTTCTTGCGTGATAAAGGTTTTGGAGTAACTTGTTATTATGGCAGCGGAAAAGACGGTAATATAAAGGTATTAAATATAATATGCAAAAGAAATAATTTCACAGAATTAAAATCATTTGTAAAAAAAATAGATTCGAAAGTTTTGGTTACGAGCCACCCTCTTGAAGGACTAAGCGGCGGTTTTATTTACGATATCAAGAGTAGAATATAATTACGGTACTTATTTTATAATCAATTTTGTTGAATTTAATGATTCAAGCTTTTCTGCAGATTTAAATCTTTTTTCAGCTTCTTCTAAAATCATCAACAGCATTTTACTATATGATATATTTTTAATGTTAGCCATTTTGGCTAAATGCCCATCCCAGCACCAACCTGGATTGGGGTTGACTTCCAATAGTTTGGGCTCTCCCTTTGATGTCAGTCTCCAGTCCAATCGCGCATAATCTTTACACCCGAGCCTTTCAAACAACTTCAGCGAACAATCAATAATAAATCTTTCGGTATCTGCCGATAATTTAGCAGGAATAGATTTAATTTTCCAGTATGGTGAATCTTGCAGCCACTTTGCTTCATAACCGCAAATCCTGGGTAGTTCAGGTGGCAGTTCTGAGTAATCCTCTTCTATTATTGGCAGGACTTTATAGGAATCAGGAAAATTTCCTATTATTCCTACACTCAAATCTTTTCCTGAAAGAAATTCTTCAATTAGAATAGGTTTATCGTATCCAAGTTTATCCCTTATTTCAGAAATTACATTTAAAGTTTTTTCAATACTATAAACCACATTTCTTTGAGTTATTCCGAAACTTGAATCACCAAAATTTGGTTTAATAATCATCGGGAAGTCAAAAGGAATTTCGAATGAAGTATCTCCAGGCTTTATAAAAAAAGCCTCCGGAATAGTAATTCCCATTTCCTCTGCAATACCCCTCACCAGTGATTTATCATAGCAATGCGCAAGGCATTGTGGTTCAGACCCGGTATATGGAATTCCCAGAATATCCAGCAGAGCTGGCACATGAAGTTCCTTTGTTGCGTCATTACAGTATCCCTCATCACAAAGATTAAATACAAAATCAATCTTTCCTTTTTCCTGCATTTTAATAAGATCTTTAATCATCGTCTCATGATTGGTGATATAATGAAATCTGTAGCTATAATCTTTTTCAATATCTCTTAAAGAATTTTTAAGCTGATCAATAGTATATAAATCATCATCATCAAACATATAAAACGGTTTTAGAATATCAATTTTATTTGGATCGCCCAATAGAACTACAATGTTTTTCAAATGAGGTTTTTTAGTTTTTACAGGTGTCCAATCCTTCTTTGCAATAGCTGAAATAATAATTCGCTTTTCAGTCATACCGAGATCCTGATTTCTTTTTGAATCCGGTGTTATCGTACCATGTACAGTTATATTACTGAACCCTGCTTGCTTTAGGAATTCAATTATTTCCTTCTGAGTATAAAGCCTTTCAGCATAAAATTGATCTGTAATTACACCATTATCAACATCATTTACTATTTCTCTTGAAATTAAACGAGTTTTATCTAAAGATAATGAGCGCTCACGACAGACAAAATACTTTTTATTTATCCATTCCCATGATCTGGATTTAACATTTTCTTTTAAATAATTTCCGTCAGATACATCAATCAAAAACCGCCCCCAGGGTTTTAGCACTCTTAAAACTTCTTTAAGAACCAGCATATCTTCTTTAGCAGTTTCGAAATATCCAAAACTATTTCCTAAAATCATTACAACATTAAAAGTGTCAGGAGAGTAGGGCAGTTTTCTCGCATCACCTTCTCTAAACTTAATCATTAAGCTTTCCCTTTTTGCTCTCTGGATTAAGTAATGAGAACGGTCCAGCCCTTCAACATGCTTAAATCCTCTATTTGTCAGTTCAATACAATGCCGCCCTTGTCCACAACATAAATCTAATATTTTATCTTCCGGGGATAGATTTAGAACCTTTATAAATAAATCTATTTCTTTTTTGGTAATCTGTTTGTCATCTACAACGTCGCCATCAGTTTTTAAATAAGTTGAATTAAAAATATTTTTCCACCAATTCGGGTCCAGGTATTCTTCCAGATTGGATATTGGTCCAATTGTCTTTTTATAGGAATTTGAATTTATACTCTTTTGAGGAGGTTCGCAACTTGAACAATCTCCTTTCATTTACTGCACTCCTTTTTTTAAATTAATATTTTATTTAACTTTTTTCTAATCTTAATACTTTCATTTTATTTGTAAACTAAAAATTTATAAGAATTATTTTTTTAATGTCTATCTTTTACAGCATATTAGACGTCAAATGAAATAAAAGTTTTATAATTTAAAAATTTTAGATCATCTTTTCACTTTTGGGAAACTATCCAAATACAGGACTTAAATTTTTATTTATTTAATTACTTCTTTTTTAACCCTCTTATAAATCCTCCCCGTATCTTGTCAAGCATATAGCTTGCTACAAAGGCACCAGGATCTTGTTTATAAATTAATTTGTTTAGTCTTGAGAGGTTTATATGTGTGCATACCACATTAATAACTTCTACCTCGCCTTCTCTTCCAGCACCTTTATAACAGGTAAAACCAAAGCCCTCTTTCGAAAGTAGCTCTTTTATTTCTTCATTATGTTTTTTAGAAATAATATTTGTACTTACAAGATCGCGGAATAATTTTTCAGATATTAAAATACCTACTACCGTTCCTACGGCAAAACCAGCTCCATAAGCAAGTATTCCATAGATATTATCAATATCTTTAATTATCCTAACTATTATTGATATAAAGATAGTAACTTCAATAAAACCTACAATTGCAGCAATGGTCTTTTTTCTTCTTACTATCATATTCACTCTAATAGTACCCAGGCTAACATCAATTATTCTTGCAAAAAAAATAATTGACGCCCACATCAGAGTATTAATCAAATCTTACCTCCAGGCTATCTCATAATACTTTTGATAATTTTTGTTTTATATAAATAAAAATTTCATTATTAAAAAATAAAGGTAACATTATTACCAATATAATTAAAGCTATTTCTAATATAATCATCCCGGTATTTAGATAATCCTCGCTTACTTTAAAAAAGGTCTTAAATCTAATAAAGATTAGTCACTTTATTAGCATGCAATCTCCAAAACTATAAAACCTGTAGTTATTCTTCTTTGCCTGTTCGTATGCATTTAGAATATTTTCCCTTCCAGCAAAGGCGGATACCATCACCATCAGAGTTGATCTGGGTAGATGAAAATTAGTAATCATCCGGTCTACAGCCTTAAAACTGAACCCGGGGTATATATAAATATCAGTAATCCCTCTATCCCATGTTATTTTTCCATATCTGGACATCAAAGTTTCTAAAACTCTAACCGCAGTAGTACCTACCGCAATAATTTTTTTCCCCATTTCTTTTGCCCTGTTGATCTTTTTAGCCTCAGATTGCCTTATATAATAATATTCACTATGCATTTTGTGTTCTTCGATTTCATTTGATGAAATAGGTCTGAAGGTATCCAGTCCTATATTCAAACCTACTTTTGCTAAAACGACTCCCTTATTTTTTATTTCTTTAATTAAATTTTCAGAAAAATGAAGACCCGCAGTTGGCGCCGCAGAAGAACCTTCCCTTTCTGCATAAATAGTCTGGTAACGGGATTCATCTATATCATTACATTTAATATATGGAGGTATCGGTATTCTGCCGTATTCATTAAAAATTTTCTCTGCAGGTGTATTAAATTCCACAATAGCCTCGCCGTAATCCAGTCTTGCTATAACCAAAAAATAATATTTACCTATAATTACCTTATCTGAGATGTTGAGTCTTTTTGAAGGTTTAAGCAATGCCAGATACTGATTATCCTTTATTTTATTTAGAACAAAACATTCTATATTGGCTCCTGTTTTTTCTTTTTTGCCAAGTAGCCTGCACCTGGTAACTTTGCTTTCATTTACAACTAGAACATCGCCGTTATCGAAGTAATTCAAGATATTGTAAAAAATATCATGTTTTATATCACCCGTATGCCTGTCGAGTACCAGAAGTTTGGAATAATCTCTTCTCTGCAGCGGTCTTTGAGCTATAAATTTTTGGGGAAGCCTGTAGTCAAATAATTCAATCTTCATATCTTAAGTAAATAGTTAAAAGAGCCTGGGTTCATTTTCTTTTTTTACTCCCAGATATTTAAATGCCAGATTGGTAGCTACTCTACCCTTTGAAGTTCTTTTTACAAATCCCAGCTGTATTAAATATGGTTCATAAACATCTTCAATAGTATCCACTTCTTCCCCTATTGATGCTGCTATAGTACCGACACCCACCGGTCCCCCTTCGAACTTTGTAACCAGGATATTCAATATTTTCTTATCAACCACATCTAAACCCAACTTATCTATATCCAGTTTGCCAAGAGATTTTTCGGCTATCTGGTCGTCTATTACACTATCGTTGTACATTAGAGCATAATCCCTTACTCTCCGGAGCAGTCTATTAGCAATCCTTGGTGTTCCCCTGCTCCTGCCTGCAATAACTTCGGCACCTTTTTCAGTTATCTTTATATCAAATATATCAGCTGATCTTCTAATAATCTTGACAATACTCTTTTTATCATAATAATCCAGCCTTAAATTTACTCCAAATCTATCCCGCAGCGGTGGAGCTACCAGCCCAATTCTGGTAGTAGCACCAATAATAGTAAAAGGCGCGATGTCAATTCTAATTGACTTTGCAGAAGGACCCTTTCCTATTATTATGTCCAGTTTATAGTCTTCCATAGCCGGGTACAGGATTTCTTCCACACTTCTGTTCAACCTATGAATCTCATCTACAAATAAAACATCAAAATTCTCTAAATTAGTCAATATAGCAGCCAGATCTCCTGCTCTTTCAATAGCGGGGCCAGAAGTAATCCTAAAACCAACCCCTAATTCATTTGCAATTATTTCTGCAAGACATGTTTTCCCCAGACCGGGTGGACCAGATAGGATCACATGATCCAGTGGTTCTTTTCTTTTTCTGGCAGATTTAATAAATATTAGAAGGTTTTCTATTATCTTTTCCTGACCTATAAATTCAGATATAAATCTGGGACGCAGACTCTTGTCCAGCTCAGTATCTACCTTTATATGTTTGGGATTTACATCATTATTTTCTTCATCATTGTTTGTCATTTTACCTTTTTCACCCACCATTTTAATTAAATCTCCTTAAGAGCTATTTTTAGGATATGCTCAATTTTTTCTTTCTTGATAACGTCAATACTTAATTTTGATATAGCTTTACTTATCTCTCTGGAATCGTAGCCCAGGGTCTTTAAAGCCTGTTCAACTTCATATATTTTTTCATTTTCCGCTAAACCTGCAAGCGCTGCTCTTTCCACTTTATATTCTTCCAGTTTATCTTTAAGTTCCAGAATCATTCTTTCAGCAAGCTTGAGGCCAATTCCGGGAATTCTTCTTAGCAGGTCAACTTCCCTGTTTGCAATTATTCTTTTAAGCTCCTGTCCGCTATAAATGGATAGAGAACTTAACGCTATTTTTATTGATATTCCTGAAACTCCCAGGAGCTTCAGAAAAAAATCTTTATCGTCGGTATCCAGAAAACCCACCAATTTTAATTCATCTTCTCTCACATGGGTATATATATCAAGTTCTACTTCCGAACCCTTTTCTGGTATCTTTTCAAAAGTCCTGCTTGAAATCAATACTTCAAATCCTATTCCCCCGGCTTGCACTATAATGCTTGAGGGTGACTTTTTAATTATTTTTCCAAATATTTTTGCAATCATAGCCAGCCATCTGAATTATTTAAAAGTTTTAACCTTATCTTGAAACTTTTTATTATTAGCATGACATACAGATATCGCCATTGCATCCCAGGCATCATCTTTTTTAGGGAAAAAGTTATCCTTAACTTTAAGTATTATTCTTAACATATATTTGATTTGTTTCTTAGTTGCATTTCCATATCCAACAATAGCCTGTTTTACCTGTAAGGGAGTATATTCGTATATCTTCAAGTTGTTAATACTTCCAGCCAGTATTGATACTCCCCTTGCCTGACCTACATCCATAGCAGTTTTTACATTTATGCTAAAAAAGATTTCTTCAATAACCATGCAGTCAGGACAGTACTTTTTAATTAACTGGTTAATCCTTGTATAAATCTCTTCTAATCTTTCACAAATGGGTTTGTTCTTTTTTGTAACGATGAAATCACAAAATACGGGATAGTATTCCCCTTTTTCTACATCCAATATGCTTACCCCTGTAGTTTCCAATCCGGGATCTATCCCCAGTATTCTTATTCTATCAGTTGTCATTTTTAATTATCTATATTCACTCAATATCTCATCGGATATTTCCAGGTTCGAATTTACATTCTGGACATCATCGTGTTCATCCAATGCATTAATTAGTTTTAATGCTTTAACACTTTCCTCTTTTGATAATTTTATGGTAGATTTTGGTATAAGTCCTATTTCGCTTGATTTTATTTTTATATTATTTTTTTCAAGAGCTTCCTTGACTTTTATAAATTCCGTAGGAGGAACTTTAATTTCATATACATCATAATCTTCATCAATATCTTCTGCTCCACTATCAATCACATTAAGCATAAATTCTTCCTCAGCTTTAACTTTATCCCGCTCTACTATTATTACACCTTTCCTCTCAAACTGCCAGCTAACACTCCCGCTCTCACCCAGGGTTCCGTTATATCTACCCAAAATGTTTCTTATGTCCGAAGCAGTTCTATTTCTGTTTTCGGTCATCACTTCTATTATTATAGCTATGCCCCCGGGACCATATCCTTCGTACAGGATGCTCTCATAATTTTCTCCTTCTATCTCGCCGGTTCCTTTTTTAATTGCTCTCTCTATATTATTCTGGGGCATATTATATTCCTTGGCCTTGGCAATTGCGTTAGCAAGAGCCATATTATCCCTGGGATCGCCTCCCCCTCCTTCTCTTACTGCAACAATAATACTCCTGCTTAGTTTCCCAAATATATTTCCTCGTTTTGCATCCTCTTTTGCCTTTTTATGCTTAATTGAATGCCATTTTGAATGCCCGGACATATCAATTATCTCCTTTAATATTTTTAATAATATTTATAAAATACTGGTGTATTCTTAAGTCACGAGTCAACTCGGGATGAAAAGTGCTTGCCATTACATTATTATCTCTCACCAATACAATATCCTCTTTAAACTTTCCCAGAATCCTGACCTTTTTTCCAACATTTAATATTTTTGGTGCCCTTATAAAAATAGATTTAAATTTACCGCCATTCTGATTGTTATCAAGGCGGATATCCAGCAATTCCTCAAAACTTTCAATCTGCCTTCCATAAGCATTTCTTTGTACATCAATATCTATATAACCAAGACCTCTGCCTTCTCCTTCAATATTCTTTGCAAGCAAAATCAAGCCTGCACAGGTCCCGAATATAGGATTTTTATCCCTGTAAAATTTATCAAGGCTTTCTTTAAATTTATATTTTTCCAGTAATTTATTTATAGTAGTACTCTCACCGCCAGGAATAATTAGTCCATCAATATCTTTAAACTGTTCCGGAAATTTTACTTCTGCTGCAGAAATCCCGCACTCTTTTAATCTGCTTATGTGCTCTTTGAATGCCCCTTGAAGTGAAAGTACACCTACTTTAATACTCATTGCTCCAGTCTTACCACCCTCTGTTGGAGATTATTTTCTCTTTTGTAAGTTCTGATACAGCAATTCCGCTCATTGGACTTCCCAGACCCCTGGAAACTTTTGCCAAAACCTCAGGATTATTATAATGAGTTGTTGCTTCAACAATAGCACAAGCCATTTTTAATGGATTTTCAGATTTGAAAATACCGGAACCTACAAATATACCCTCAGCACCAAGCTGCATTATCATAGCGGCATCAGCAGGAGTAGATATTCCACCAGCCGAGAAATTAACTACCGGTAATTTTTTATTCTTATACACATATAGTATCAGATCATAAGGAGCACCTAATTCTTTAGCAACAGTCATCAGTTCTTCTTTTGGCAGTGAAGAAATTCTTACTATCTCATCTTTTATGCTTCTCATATGTTTTACCGCTTCTATAACATCTCCGGTACCAGCTTCTCCTTTAGTTCTGATCATTGCAGCACCTTCACCTATTCTTCTTAAAGCTTCACCTAAATTTGTGGCACCACAAACAAATGGAACTTTAAAATCCCATTTATTTATATGATATTTTTCATCTGCCGGAGTCAGGACTTCACTTTCATCAATATAATCAATTCCTATGGCTTCAAGTATTTGTGCTTCTGCAAAATGCCCTATTCTTACTTTTGCCATAACCGGAATAGAAACAGTATCCATGATTTTTAATATAATTTCAGGATCGGTCATTCTGGCTACACCTCCTGTTGCTCTGATATCAGCAGGTATCCTCTCCAGGGCCATTACTGATACTGCCCCTGCTTCCTCTGCAATTTTAGCCTGCTCGGGGGAGGTTACATCCATTATTACTCCACCTTTAAGCATCTGAGCAAGCCCGGCTTTTACCTTTAACGTTCCTTTCTCCATCTTGTTAAAACACCTCCAATTATTTTATTCCCACTCCTAAAGACATATTTTCAAGCCTCCTGATTCTTTCTTCTGTAGGAGGGTGTGTATTAAACAAACTTTTAAACATAACCTTAGATTTCTCACCAATTGGATTGGCAATAAATAAATGTGCAGTTGCGCTACTGGCAGTTTTTACTTCACTATGCATACTGATTTTTTTAAGTGCATTTGCCAGCCCAGCAGGATACCTGGAAATTAAAGCTCCTGTTGAATCTGCCAGGAATTCCCTATTCCTGCTTATAGCAAGTCTTATTAAAGTAGCAATTATAGGAGACAATAATATAAGCAATATCCCTACTATTATTAAAATTAATGATAATATTCCGCCGCCTGAGCCTTTTGATGACCTTCTCCTGCTCCCGCCTCCGAATATAAGGGACCTAAATATAATATTACTTATTATAGTAATCATTCCCACCATAACAACAACTATCGTTCCCAATAGAATATCGTAATTTTTTATATGAGATAATTCGTGCGAGATAACCCCTTTTAATTCTTCATCATTAAGATTATCAAGTAGACCCTGAGTAAAGACTATTACTCCTTTTTGGGGATTTCGCCCGGTTGCAAATGCATTCATACCTTCATCGCCTATTACATAAATTTTAGGTACAGGCAGTCCGGCAGCTATTGATAGCCCATCTACCATATAATAGACTCTCGGGTTCTCTTCCCTTGATATAGGTCTGGCTCCGGTCAGGCTCAGTACAATTCTATCGCTATAATAATAACTTGAAAAACTCATGATAACTGCCAGTATAAGTGCAAATATCATAAGTATTATCGAATAGTTATTGCTAATGCCACGCCAGTCAAGATAATAGCCAATAGCAAATCCTACCAGAGTTATAAATATTATAAATCCAATAATTATAAATACAGTTTTTGCCCTGTTGCTGGCAATTTGTTCATACATTACTCAATCACACCTTTTTTTATAGAAAAATCACCTGTTATTAAAACTTTACTTTAACCGGTTCCCTGGCTGAAACTTCTTCTATCTCAAAATAATCTCTTGACAAGAAATTAAACATTCTGGCAAATATATTTCCAGGAAATGTTTGTATTCTGGTATTAAATTTCATAACCATATCATTGTAAAATTGTCTTGCATAAGCAATATTACTTTCAATGCCATTAAGCTGTTCCATTAATCTTAAAAAATGCTGGTCCGCTTTAAGGTTAGGATAATTTTCAGACAACGCAAATAACGACTTTAAGGTATCGGTTATCATATTTTCGGCTTTTGCCTGCTCTTTTACTGTTTTTGCGTCAATACCCATCTTCCTGGCATTGATAACATTCTGCAGGGTTTCCCTTTCGTGTTTGGCATATCCTTTCACTGTCTCCATCAGATTTGGTATTAAATCGTATCTTTTCCTGAGCTGTACATCAATCTGATGCCATGAATTGTCAACCTTATTTCTTAAAGATACTATGGAATTATACATACCTATTCCAATAAGAATTAGCAGTATTACTATTCCTGATATTACTGCTATAAGAGCAATTACTCCTTCTACCATAATGACCTCCTGACTATTTTATTTTGTTTACCTCTAAAATAGAATATTTTACATTTTTCCATATTAAAAACAAACAACTTTAGATTATATCATATAAATAATTGCAAAAATATAATCCTGCTTCAAAGCTAATTTCCTGGCTATTGCAACGGTCAATATTGTTTTTTACACAAAAAAATTTTTATGGTATATTTCTTCTATTGCCTTAATTGTATTTAAGTATAATCAAATAAAATCTAACGCTTTTGGGGGGTGTTAATGAACGGTAAAAGTTGTTCTAATAATAAAGTTATTGGTCTTATTTCAGGAAATGGGGCCGGGAAAACCTCACTTGCAGAATGTTTCTTATATAATTCTAAAATTACTGATAGGCTGGGAACTATAGATGCGAAAAATACTGTTTCTGATTTCAGTCCGCTGGAAATTATAAAAGGATTTAGCATAAGTTCAAGCATACTTAATTACAAATGGAAAGATTCTAATATAAATCTAATAGACTGCCCTGGGTATATGGACTTTATAGGACAGACTCAGGCAGCAATTAAAATAATAGACAGTGCGCTCTTAGTTGTTGATGTAAAATCAGGAGTGCAGGCTCCCACTGAATTGGTTATAGAGCTGCTGGCTAAAAATCCCAAACCGATGTTCTGTATACTTAATAAATTAGATCAGGAAAATATAGATTACTTTAAAGTTGTAGAAGATATAAAAAGTGAATATAATTTAAACCTTGTCCCAATAACTACTCCGGTTAATAGCGGAGAAAATTTCTCTAAAATTGTAGATATACTTCAAAATCAGGCTTACGAATATAAAGAGAAAAATCCTACAGGTAATAAGACCTCTGTAGATGAAAACATTAAAGATCAAATTGAAAGTCATCATAATGAACTAGTTGAATCTATAGTTGAAACAGATGACGTATTGATCAGTAAATACTTAGAAGGCGAAGAAATTGACGATAAAGTAGTAAGTGAGGTATTTAAAAAAGCGGTAATAGCCGGAAAGGTAATTCCTGTATTTGCCATATCTTCAGGCAAGAATTTTGGCGTAGATATTTTAATGGACTATATAAATTCTCTTCTCCCTTCTGCTCTTGATATACCTTCTATTAAGGCAAAGGATTTAAACAAAGATTCTGAAATAGAAATAAAATCTTCGCCAGATGGTTCGCTGCTTGCATATGTTTTTAAGACCATGGCAGATCCTTACATAGGAAAGTTATCTATTTTTAGAATTTTTTCTGGAATCATTAAGATAAATGAAAACTACTACATATCCGGTCCAGAAAAAACATATAAATTTACAAATTTATTTAAGCTCCAGGGCAAAAGTCAGAGTGATGTAAACGAAGCTTCATGTGGAGATATTGTAGCTGTATCCAAAATTATGGATATTTCAAACGATGATACCATTTCAAGCCATGATCAGCCATTAAAAATACCTGAAACAGAATATTTTTCCCCGACCTTGTCCAGAGCAGTTATACCCAAGAGTAAAGGAGATGAAGAGAAAATAAGCAGTAGCCTATCCAAATTAATACAGGAAGACCCCACCATAAGACAGGAATTAAATTCAGAAGTGCATCAAAACATTATCTGGGGAATTGGAGAACTGCATATTTCAATATCCAGGGATAAATTAAAAGAAAAATTCGATGTCGATATTGATATACTTGTTCCAGATGTCGCTTACAAGGAAACAATAAGAAAGGATGCAAAAGCTGAATATAAATATAAAAAACAATCTGGCGGCAGGGGCCAGTACGGACATGTTTTAATTGAAATCAAACCACTTGGTAGTGGCGGAGGTTTTGAATTTAAAAATAGTATTTTTGGTGGAGCAATTCCTAAAAGTTATATACCAGGAGTGGAAAAAGGTATCAGGGAAGCTCTACTAAAAGGAGTTCTTGCTGAATACCCTGTAGTAGATGTTAGCGTAAATCTGTATGATGGGTCATATCATACTGTAGACTCTTCCGAGATGTCCTTTAAAATAGCAGCGTCTATGGCTTTTAAAAAAGGAATGCAAGAGGCTTCTCCGGTCATATTAGAACCTATTACAGAATTGGAAATTATAGCACCTGAAAAGTATATGGGTGATATAATCGGAGATATAAACTCAAAAAGAGGGAAAATTATTTCAATGACCCAAATTGAAAATAAAAAACAACTAATAAAAGCCACTGCCCCCCAATCTGAAACTTTCAACTATGCAATTGATCTAACATCTCTTACCCGGGGAAGGGGACGTTTTATTCAAAAATTTTCACATTATGAAGAATTACCTCCAAATTTAACCCATAAGATAATAGAAGAAAGGAAAAAGCAAAAGGAATGAAGAAAAACTACAAAAGGCGTGTATTTGTATTGGATAAAGTTCCCTATATCCTGTTCGGAGCAATATTGATAATAGCCATAATCATATTTCTCCCGGTCAGAAGCTGCATGCCATTGAATTTCTTTTCAGGGGTACAGGAAGAAACTGAAAAAGAATCGGAATATTCCCTTTTTATAGCTTCTCCGACCAATGACAAAGTCTTTCCCTTCATCAACCAAAATGAAACCGTTCCGGTAGAGATAAAGGCAAAAGAAGTGGAAAGTACAAACTACACCATAAAGGTGCTGGTAAACGATAGTGAAATAAAATCATTCACCTCCCCTCCTTACGAATACAACTGGAATCCGGGGAGCTCCGGTGAATATGAAATGATAGCCCAGCTTATAGATGATAGCGGCAATATAATTACAAACTCAAACAAGGTTTCCTTTACGGTTGAATATAAAGTTGAAACTGCAGAAAATAATGTTATAAGTGTGGATATAGAAGAAAAGAAAAACAAAATACTCAGCCAGCCCATTTTCAGGTCCCAGAGGTCCCAGAATACCATACCTACCGGAGTTCCTTTATTCTCCTATAAGTGCTATATCCCCCCGGTTATAGAGGGCAGTATCCAGGAATGGGATAAATTTGAGAGTTTTTCAGCTTTTGAACCTACATTTAAAATTATGAAAGAAATGATTATCCCTCCTAATGATCTCTCCGGCACATTTTATTCCTGCTGGGATGACTACAATTTTTATTTTGCGGTACAGGTAGTTGATATTTTGTTCAGCCAGAACTATACCAGGGATCAGCTTGACAAGGGCGACAGTATAACCATTGTATTCGATACCGAACTAGAAGAAGATATGCAGACAACATTTTATAGTGGTGACGATTATCAGATTGATTTCTCACCGGGTAATCTTTCCGGTATTTCTGCGGAAGCATTTATGAGCTGGCCCTCAAATGCATCACTAAGAGGAGTTGTTGTTAAATCCGCCATACTGACAAATATGTATATGATAGAAGCAAGCATTCCCTGGGATAATTTTCCAAATTATTTTCCAAATGATGAGGATGTGCTTGGTTTCACTATTTCTATACTCGATACTGACTGGTTGGAAACAACAGAACTTGTAATTTCCTCTTCAAAAACATTTGAATTTAACAATGTTTCCACTCTGGGTACCATTGTACTGATAGATGTCGGTAATATACAGAGCACTGAAGAGTGACCCGCTGCTGAGGAAAGTATTGATCAATACGCTTCTTAAGTTTAAATAAATGATCTATAAGCCGAGTTCTGTTTTAAATGATAAAAACATATAATTCGTTGAGCCTGTTGCCTATTGTGCTAATGTTATAGCTAAATATATTAATATTTTTAAAAGATGTTGCTTCTGGTATTATGATTAACGGGAGTAAGATTTAAGTTAATCTTAAGTATATGTATTTATTAGCTATTACTTATACCCGATGAGAAGTAATCTGAAGGGATGTGGGAGATTGAGAGAATGAGGAGAGACTTGATGTACCCAATTTATCCACGGCCTATGAGCTTTGTGGAGCGTTTTGCTGTCAAGGTCGGATGGACAATAGGTTTCTGCCCTGTGTGCGGGCACCTAGTTATAATGGTTTTCTGGGGAAGCAATTTTCGCGAAACCGGTTTATGTATCAATTGCCGCTCAACCTGTCGGCAGAGGCAAATAGCATATATACTGTGTAAAAGTCTTGCCTCATGGAAAAATCTTTCTATCTCATCGCTTTCAAGTCTCCGTAAATATAGCGGATTAGCAATTTACAACACAGAGGCATCTGGAAGTATTCATCGTCAGTTAGCG
>Ga0315285_10003695_pt1 | contig 15925 bp, 16 predicted proteins | sample YL17G09_36_MG_FD_203698 | JGI IMG/M metagenome (GOLD analysis project Ga0315285, IMG submission 203698) | Sediment microbial communities from Yellowstone Lake, YNP, Wyoming, USA - YL17G09_36 | ecosystem: Environmental > Aquatic > Freshwater > Lake > Sediment | place: USA: Wyoming | collected... | reverse complement strand
AGACCTGAACGACGGCCATCTTGTCGCTTATTTCAAGGACCTGTCCTCTACGCTCGGAGCCGTCAGGAACGGCGATCCTAACGAGTTCCCCAAAGCCAACGCCCGTGACAGCTTCCACGAACAGGAGTGGCCCCGCGATCTTCGTGATGGTTCTGTATTCTCTCAACATGAGACTCATGCGGGTGATCCCTCCGAGCTGACTGCCTCAGCAGTAAGCTGCCTGAACTGATCCTCCAGTCTCTGCTCGATCCCTTTCGCAACTTCCCCGAATCCTTCCGATGGCTCGATCTTGCATCGAGCGATGTCGTGCCTGACGGGGATGTCGAGTATGCGTTGCAGGGGCACTCCTTGCTCAACCGCCTTCGTCATTCTCTCATGGAACTTCAAGATCAGGCGGATCATCTCGGTTGTTTTCTCAGGCGAGCAGTAACTGTCGATTGGGTGCTGCGCGCTTTGCATGAGGAAATCCTCTTTGATCATGCGAGCCGCTTCCAGTGTTGCCCTCTGACTTTCCGACAGAGCATCTGGGCCGACGAGCATTACGATCTCTCTGAGCTCTTCATCCCGTTGCAAGAGGGACATGGCATCTCGTCGCAGATCCTTCCATGGCTGCTTGGTCTTCGTCCGATACCATTCCTCTACCGAGTCGAGGTAGAGCGAGTAGCTCGTGAGCCAATCGATGGCTGGGAAGTGACGTCGCTCCGCCAGCGACTTGCTCAGAGCCCAGAAGACTTTGGTGATCCGAAGTGTATTCTGTGTAACCGGCTCTGAGAAGTCTCCGCCGGACGGCGAAACTGCCCCTACTGCGGATATTGAGCCTGCTCTTGACTCGCTGCCAAGGACTTCTACTCTACCCGCGCGCTCATAGAATTCGGCCAGCTTGGATGCGAGATAGGCGGGGTATCCTTCCTCACCCGGCATCTCCTCAAGTCTGCCGGAAATCTCTCTGAGCGCTTCTGCCCATCTGGACGTGGAATCCGCCATCAATGCGACATCGTAGCCCATGTCTCTGAAGTATTCCGCCATCGTGATACCCGTGTAGACACTGGCCTCTCGTGCCGCTATCGGCATGTTCGACGTATTCGCGACCAATATCGTCCTAGCCATGAGCGGCTGCCCGCTTCTAGGATCCTTCAGCTCCGGAAATGTCTCAAGGACTTCGGTCATCTCGTTGCCGCGTTCACCACATCCCACATACACTATGATCTCGGCATCTGCCCACTTGGCAAGCTGCTGCTGCATCACAGTCTTGCCGGTCCCGAACCCTCCAGGAATGGCCGCCGTTCCACCCTTTGCTATTGGGAAGAGGAAATCCATTATTCTCTGGCCGGTGACGAGCGGTACGACTGAGGCAAGCTTGGACTTGATTGGTCGAGCCTTTCTGACAGGCCACGTGTGCATTAACTGTAGCTTCACGACTCCATTCTGTGTCTCGACTTCAGCGACGTCGTCTGTGACTTTGTAGTCGCTCTCTTTTGCGATCGTTTTGATATTGCCTGCAACATCTGGGGGTACGAGAATACGTTGGGTGACCAGTACAGTTTCTCGCACTTCACCGAGAATGTCGCCTCCAATAATCTTCTGGCCTGCCTTGACTTTCGGTACGAATGCCCAAGTCTTCTTTCGATCGAGCGCCGGAGACGTGACGCCGCGCTCGATGAAGGTTCCTGCGATCTCTCTGAGTGTTGGGAGAGGTCGCTGTATTCCGTCGTAGATCTGGTTGATCATGCCAGGGCCTAGTTCCACGGAGAGAGGTTTGCCGGTTCTTTCTACATGCTCGCCTGGTTTGATTCCGACGGTCTCTTCGTAGACCTGAACGGTCGCTCGGTCGCCCTCTACTCTTATGACCTCGCCGATGAGGCCTGCCTCGGCGACTTTGACGAGTTCGTACATTTGGGCGCCCAGCATATCCCGAGCTACAACGACCGGCCCCGCGATCCTCTCGATTATCCCTGGCTTGTACAACTGCATCGACCGAGCCGAATGCTGCGCCCCAGTGAAACGGTGTTGGTACGATTTGGACCGCAATTAAGCGTTTCCAGAACCAGAATCCGAGCGGTCAGCTCCAGTACTTTGACCCGTCTCTCTTGCTTATACTCGCCGTACCCCAGTTCTTGACTTGATGCAGACGATGATATCACTAAATGAGATCAAGCGAAATAGCGAGCAGCTCGTCGAATGCACAGTCAGAATCGAGCAGATGCTTGCTCAACTGAACGCGATTGAATGCTGACGCGCTCTACAGCAAGTGGCGGCCTTTCTCCATCAGCTTCCTGTTGTCGACCCAGAGAGTTGCATCTTTCATGATCGCGTCGATGTGGGTCTTCGATTCCCAGTCGGCTCCTGTATCGTCAGGGTAGGGATCTCCAAAGGCAACATGGACATATGGAATCTTCTCGTCTTGGAGCAGTCTTCCGATCAGTTGCTTCACGTATATGTTCGTCCCGATCGCGAACTCTCCTAGTCTGTTACTGTTCTGATCTGTTTGTAGGTACTTGACCAAGTCTTCTCTCAGTTCTCTATTGGAGCATTCGATAGTTTTCAGGTTCGCTCGCGAGTCTTGGACACTTATCCTGACCGGCGATTTCTCTAGGACACCGTATTTCTGATCGAACCAGTCGCCTAGCTCATCGGCTACTACGGTTCCGTTGGCCGTCCAAGCTGCTGTGTGGATTTCGCCGTCTGGAAGGTTTCCCCACTTGCCCTTGGTATGAAAGAGGCCGTCGGACACCTTCCACCTCCATTTGGGATTGAACTCCACAGACAAGTCCGATCCTGCCGGGCTGGTGACGCGTGCTTTCTTGGCTGTGGCCACGATCTGGTGGATTCGATTGGTAATGTCAGAGATCTTCCCGTAGTCGGCACACATCCCCTCCTGCATGATCTGCTCATTTATGGACGGCATGTGCCCGTGCCGCGCGTACTGCTTTGCAAGCTTGATCAGTGGTATCCTCATGGCCAATTCGCCGCCTATGCTCCGCGCAGCATAGAAGGTCACGTTTGCCCACGGGACGAGTCCCTCCAGAGGCTTCGGAAGTGAGGTCAATGGTCGCTTGCCGAAGTCTTCGAGGAAGACCGTTTTCACATTCCCCGGAGACGCTTTCTGTGCGGCTCTGTCCAGCGCCTCACCAATTGTGCGAGTGAAAGAATCAGTGACTACCAGCACGTGCTCGCCTGGCTTGACGGCCATGCAGACCTCAACTGCCACGCGTGCACCTTCATCTACCGTACCCAATGCAGAAGACCAAATGTTCCATGAAACGAAATAGTGTATTAACGCTTGCCGGCCGAATGCGCACTAGTCGTCAGAGCATCGCAGAGTTATATCTTCACGACTAGTGAGAATTCTGAGACGAGGACTGCTGCCACTTGATTCCAATCGAATTCCTCGATGACTTGGTGCGTCTGAAAGCTGTTCCGAGAAGCGGCTGGATATCCTACAAGATCAGCAAGTACGACGTTGAATCCGTTTCTTCACATTCATACTCGGTTGCTGTGATAGCGCTGACAATGTCTGAGACGATGCGATTGACAAATCACGTTGTGAGTGTGGAGCAGGTTCTGAGGATGGCAATCCTTCATGACTTGTCGGAATCTCTGACCTTTGATATCAGCAAGGCGTATCTCCGATATCTCGGCAGAAAAGGTTCTCAGCTGAAAGAACACATCGAACGCAAAGCCATCTCACATATCTTAGCAGGTCTTCACAACGAACAGCTTGAACGAACATTCAGGACGACCATCGGAGAGTATCACACCTCGAAGTCGCTCGAAGCAAAGATTGTTCACTGCGCTGATGCCTTGGATCTCCTGCTGCAGGTCATAGAGTACGAGAGAATGGGATACTCAAAGACCACACTCGATCCCATTTGGAAGGAAACCAGAGCCAAACTGGAGAGCTATCAGCTCGGACTTGCCAATCAATGGTCGAGAGAACTGGAGCGAGTCAGAAGAGGGCTACATCGTAGACATAGACGAGCGAAGTGATCGTCTGTTTCTGTCAGACGATCCTGATGTGTTCGTTTGAGACTTGTACGATTCCTGCGTCGGGGTCAAGCGCCCAGATCCCGAACTCGTTTATTTCCGGGTCAGCAACCAAGGCGACAACGAACGGTGAGAACTGGAGTAGCTTGCCGTGCGTGTCCAAGTCTGTCTCTGACATGAATAAGCCGAAACCTGGGTGAGAGTGATACCAGCCGACGATCCTGCCTTCAACCTTCCCTCGTACAATATCATCTGCTATTCGTGCTAACTTGTCGGGGGAAAGGACGCAAATTGTGTCCGAGTCTTCGTTTCCTCCAGGGACGACATCGTTGATCCAGAGCCCATCGTCGAGCATGAAGCCGATGAGCAGCCCGATACGCTCGTACGGACGCCTCACGTCAGCTCCGATTCGGTCAAGCACCGTGCTGGTAATGTTGATGTTGAACAAGCCGTTCGCCGTCTCGGGATGTCCTGCAGTACTCTGATGTACTGAGATAAACCTTGACGCTGAGACGGCCTTTGTCACAGTGGTGAACAGTTCGATATCTACGGGAGATTTGAGTGCATTCGAAACTTAGAACACCATGTTCCAATCCCTGGATTCATATCATGGCCGCTACAGTATGCGGCAAGCATGCAGCAGACGACGGAGGTGAGTTGAATGACCGAAATCCAAGAGAAGCGGCTGTACGCGCTTGTTCTAGTGCTCATCGTGGTGGTGGCCCTCTTTGGCAGCTTGGCACTTTATGCATCATACAGAAGCCCGGGACTTGTGGGTCCGCCTTCCACACCTGAACAAAAGACAATCTCAGTAAGCGGCATCGGAACTGTCTCCATGACCCCCGACATCGGCTGGTTTACGGCCTCTGTCGTAACGCAGGCAGGAACCGCAGCGGAGGCCGAGCAACAGAACAACGACGCGATGGCAAAGGTCATCTCCGCACTCATGAACGCAGGAATTGCCGAGAAGGACTTGGAGACTACTGACTTCTCACTCAGCCCGATCTACCAAGAAGCCAAAGAACCTGGAAAGATGCCGATACTTGTCGGTTACTCTGTGAGACACACGATCCGCGTTACCGTAAATGACGTGAAACTAGTCGGTAAGATGCTTGACCTCGCAATCTCCAACGGAGCAAACGAGATGGGCGGAGTCTACTTCGGACTCTCCAATGCGAAGGCAGAGCAAGCTCAGACGGAAGCACTCGGCCTAGCCGTGAAGGATGCCAGCAATAAGGCCAGAGCAATTGCAGACGCAATGGGTACCTCACTCGTAGGCCCAGTCTCAGTCAGCCTAGGCTACTACTATGAACCTGTTCGAGCGGACTACAAACAGGCCGAGGCATCGCAAGTGCCCATACAGCCGGGACAACTGCAGTACACCATCAACGTCCAGATCGTCTATACCTTCAACTAGCCAAGAATCCCCCCCTTTCCCATTTTCTACTCATTCTTGAAACCAGTCTGCCGGACGCCCCTTAGAGGGCAACCTTCATAATTCATCACGGGCTAGATCGTGGTGAGGCATGATCGATGCCAATGGCTTTTGTTTTCATGAACATAGACGCCGGCGGCGAACAAGAAGTCCTGAAAGAGCTACGGAACATCCAGAATGTCAAGGAAGCGCACCTCGTCTATGGAGTGTACGACCTTGTCGCAAGGATCGAAGCTGAAACGATGGACAAACTCAAGGAGATCGTAACCTGGAAGGTGCGCAGACTCGACAAGGTCAGATCCACCCTGACCACGATCGTGATGGAATCCGTCTGACACGAATCACGCACTCTTTCGTCTGGCTACCCCTCTGACGATAGACCCATCTCTCACCTTGGAGTGCATGCCTATCTCAGCGAGCTGAATCAATCGTGTCCATGAGCAAAGTCGCAATCGTGAGAGGCACAGACCCCCCTGACATGACAGTCAGAGCTCTAGAGATGGTCAATGCTAGCGAAGCTGTCTCTGCCGAGAAGCCCATTCTGATAAAACCAAACTACGTCAACACCGAACATCCGTCTACAGGAATCACGACGGACAGCAGAGTCATAGAAGGAGTAGTCGCGTTTCTGAAAAAACGCGACACGAAAGAGGTCATCATTGGTGAGGGAACCGGGTATGGAGATACCTTTGACGCCTTCAGAATTGCGGGAGTCCACGATGTCGCCGAGAAATGGAAGGTCAGGATGGTTGACCTCAATAAGGACGAATTCATCGAAGTCACACCCGCAAATCACGTGACCTTGAAGAAAGTGAAGATAGCCAAGACCGCACTCGAAAGCACGATTATCAGTGTTCCGAAACTCAAGCCACACAGGTGGACCGGTGTGACCTTGAGTCTCAAGAATATGATGGGCACGATGACCCCGAAGGGATCAATGCACAGGCATCTGAACCAGAACATTGTCGACCTTGCCTCAGCCGTAACGCCGAGGATAGCGGTCATAGACGGGATAATCGCCGGCGAAGGTCACGAGACGAGCGGCAACCCCGTAGAAATGAATCTGGTCATCGCAGGAACAGACCCCGTGGCGGTTGACGCTGTCGGCGCAGCGGTCATGTGCATAGCTCCGGAAGGCGTGAAACATCTACGCTTGGCAGAAGAGAGAGGACTCGGCACACATCAGCTAGAACACATACAGATACTCGGCGAACCCATAGAGAAGGTTAGAAGAAAGTTCAAGACATCGCTTGTAGCGAAACTGTCGCCCCTGTAACTCTGCATTTTCTTCGATTCATTTCACATTCGGAAATACTTCGCCTGCAAGTAGACGAAGTGACTCAAGTTCCACTGCATCAGGGGCTCGAAGGATGAAGTATCGGACTCCTGCCTGCTCTACGTAATCGTTGAACTGACTTGCACATTCGTTTGGGGCTCCTATGATTCTCGATTTGAGGAATGCTTCCTCGCTCATTCCTGATGGTTTCGATTGGAGTGCTCTTGAGCGCGCCGCTCGTCCGTCGCGTGCAACGTAGACTTCTCTGTGCAGTGTTCTCTCGATGGTGCTCGGGTCTCTTCCGAAATCTCGACAGTGCTGGTCAATGATTCCGAATTTTCGAACGCACTCGTCCAGTGTTATGGCTGCACTGAGGTCTGATCGATCGGCAAATTGTGCGACAGCCTTGAGAGTCAGCTTCTCTCCGTTGCCTCCGATCATTATCGGTGGATGTGGTTTCTGAATCGGTTTGGGACTGTTGATTGCACCGTCTACTGAGAAGTACTTTCCATGGAAGGTAGCTTTCTCTTCGGTCCACATCTTTCGGATTATCTGAACGGCTTCTCGCAACTGGCGTATCCGTACGGATGGACTTTCAAAACGGTATCCATATGCTTGGTATTCGTGCTCATACCAGCCGGCGCCGATTCCGAACTCCAGTCTACCTCCCGATATCACGTCAAGTGTTGCGGCCATCTTCGCGACGAGCGCGGGGTTCCTGTATGAGGTGCAAGTTACAAGCTGCCCCAATCTGAGCTTCGAAGTCCGCATAGCAATCGCTGCTAGGCTTGTGTAGCATTCGAAGCAGGACTCCGTGGTTATGGTTGGATATGTGATTAGGTGATCGTATAGGAAGCCAGAGTGGAAGCCGAGCCTCTCGATCTCCTCAGCGATCTTGATCATGAGCTCGAATTGCTCAGTCGGTGATCTGTCTCTCGGGAGATCCAGTCTCCAACCCTGAGGGATCATCAAGCCAAACTTGGCCAAGGCCAGTCTCAACTCTGGATGCCCAGACCAAGTTACGCTGGTAAGTAGCTCTTCCGATTCTTGTGCGTAGATTAGCGAGCCACGATCATTAGATTCAAAGGCAGGATGCTGGAGAACTTAGGTTCCCGCCATGAGGGAAGACTTTGGCTCTCAGGACCAGTTCGCGACTAGTTGATTCTCCGACCGTATGGATGGCGATAGTTCTCGTGATCATCTACCTGACCCAAGCAATACTGGGTGGGAATCTCCTCGAACCCGATCTGGGTGCAGTCTACCCCTTCCTGCAAGTGAACGCGGAAATCTGGCATGGCGCAGTATGGATGCTCTTCACTTCGATGTTCCTTCACGCGAACCTGCTCCACCTTGGCGGGAACGTGTTCTTCCTTCTCCTCTTCGGAACGGCGTTGGAAGAACAAGTGTCGCCGGCGCGTTGGTTAGTTGCCTATCTCGCGAGTGGCCTCGCAGGCAACATCACGTTCTTGATCCTTGGTGGTGACGCAATCGGTCTCGGTGCCTCAGGAGCCATCTGGGGACTACTAGCAGCCGCAGGTGGACTTCGAGGACTCGTCGGGATGGTCTTCTACGGCGGCCTCAACATATTCTCGGGAGGAGGATTCCTTGCACATGCTGGAGGACTTGTGGCAGGGTTAGCTATCAGGTCCTCTTGGTTGAGAAGAAACCGCTAACGCCTACACGCGCAAAACACAGCGGCTTTCTATATACTTGGCCACGCGGGTGTGCTCCACCCAATTGCGGGTGGATTCCACCCCAGTAGGCAGTTTGCCGGCCCTCAACTTGCTCTTTTTTCACTGTGGAGGGGCTATGGAGAGTAAGTATCTCGGGTGGGTCCGGGAAGCGGTTGTACATACAAGGGCTACAGTAGTATGGGGTGGTATATGTAGACCAATACGAAAAATACTAGCCTAGGAAAATCGGGGTCCAACTCAATGGGTATCACTTCGCCTCAGCCGCTCGTCGCCCATCAAGCAGTCTCCAACCCGCCCAAATCTATGACTGATACAGTGCAGCACGCGAGCTCAGCGACAAAACCCGCTAGGCGTCCTCTGAGTCCTCCGCAGATACTCAAGCTCAGGGACGCAGACATAGTTGTGCTCGAAGACAGATGCAAGGGATGCTCATTCTGCATAGAGTTCTGCCCACGAGATGTTCTGGAACAAGACACGAAACTGAACACCAGAGGAGTCCACGTCCCCCGCGTCAAAGACGCCGCACTCTGCGTCGGATGTGGAGTGTGTGAGGAAGTCTGCCCCGATTTCGCCATCTTCCTCGTGGAGAAGGGAAAGAAACACTGAGAAGAGACGTTCTGACTGGCACGTACTTTGCACTTGGAGACGTAGCGTGCGCTGAAGGCGCACTAGCTGCTGGTTGCAGATTCTTCGGAGGTTATCCAATCACACCAGCCACTGAGATAGCTGAACACATGTCGAGGAGGCTTCCAGAGGTTGGGGGCGTCTACCTTCAGATGGAAGATGAGATCGCTTCAATGGCGGCGGTCATCGGCGCCTCATACGGTGGCATAAAATCCATGACGGCCACCTCGGGCCCAGGCTTCAGTCTCATGCAGGAGAACATTGGACTCGCGGCCATGACTGAGACCCCATGTGTTGTAGTGGATGTCATGCGTGCAGGACCAAGCACAGGTCAACCCACCAAGACCGGCCAGCAAGATGTCATGCAGGCAAAATGGGGGTCCCACGGAGACTACGAGATAATCGCGCTGGCTCCATCATCCGTCCAAGAGATGTTCGATCTCACAGTTGAAGCATTCAACCTCTCTGAGAAGTACAGATGCCCCGTCTTTGTGATGACAGATGAGATCATCGGTCACCTGATGGAGAGGCTTGAGATTCCAGAGCCTGAGAAGATCCGATTGGTCGACCGCAAACGGCCGACAACACCTCCTTCCAAGTATTTGCCTTTCCAAGCAGGTGAGGATCTCGTGCCAGAGATGGCCAGTTTCGGTGAAGGCTACAGATTCTATGCCACCGGACTGACCCACGATGAGACCGGCCACCCACGAACCGACAGCGCAGAGCACCACGCGAAACTGGTTCAGAGAATCTGCGACAAGATCCGCAATAACGTCGGAGAGATCACGAAGGTTGAACGAGTATTCCTTGATGATGCTGATGTGTGCATAGTTGCATACGGAAGCGTCGCCAGATCCGCACTTGCCGCTACAGTCGAAGGGCGAGAAAGAGGCATCAAGATTGGACTCTTGAGACTCGCCACAATTTGGCCATTCCCAGACGAAGTTGTCGAGCAGGTGGCAGCTCAAGTGGACAAGATCCTGGTGCCTGAAATGAACTATGGACAACTCGTCCGAGAAGTCGAGAGAAGTGCAGGCCGGAGAAAGGTGACATCCATTCCAAGGCTTGGAGATGCTCTCCACACACCCGAGGAGATCCTAGCTCAGGCAGTCAACTAGAACATGAAGGTACACAACATGTCGAACCTCCATCATCCGCTGGAAGACTATACGAGGAGTGGTATGATTCCTCACATATGGTGCAACGGTTGTGGCAACGGAATCATACTTGGGGAATTCATCAGGGCCTTGGATGAGCTGAAGTACGACCGAGACAAGGTTGTCGTAGTGTCAGGAATCGGCTGCATAGGAAGGATCTCTGGATACACGAATACTGATTCTTTTCATACGACGCACGGTCGGGCATTGGCCTTTGCTGTTGGAGTCAAAGCCGCGAGACCGGACTTGAAACCCATCGTTATCAGTGGAGATGGTGACCTATTCGCGATAGGCGGCAATCACTTCATTCACGCTGCCAGAAGGAACATCGATGTTACCGTAATCTGTTCTAACAACTTCAACTACGGCATGACCGGCGGCCAAAGCGGTCCTACGACACCCTTCGGCGCATTCACAACGACGACTCGATACGGCAACATCGAGCACCCATTCAACCTAGTCCATCTAGCTGCAGCTTCCGGAGCAGTCTACGTCGCGCGATGGACAGCGATTCATGTAAAGCGGATTAGGGAATCAATAAAGAAAGCCATTGGCAAGAAGGGTTTCAGTTTCGTCGAGATAATAACCCCATGTCCCGAAGAGTATGGTCGAAGAAACAAGATCGCGGATCCCATTCTTGGCATGAAGTGGTTGAGGGAGGTCAGCGAGGTTCGGTCCAATATCGCTCCGATCGAGGCGGTGATCGGACCTGAAAAGATCGTTGTCGGAGAATTCGTCGATACTGAGAAGCCAGAGTTCAGCGATTTGTTGTGGGAGAGAAATCGATCCGTTCAGGCAGAGCTTGAGAGGGTAGGACGACGCACCAATGTCGCGATTTGAGATAAGAATCGCCGGCCTTGGCGGTCAGGGAATTGTGACCGCCGGAGTGATGATCGGACGAGCCGCCTCAGTGTTCGGCGGCAAGAACGTGACCCTAGCACAGTCCTACGGCCCTGAGTCTAGGGGAGGAGCCTCAAAGGTCGAAGTCATAGTCTCTGACGAGAAGATATTCTATCCAAAGATCAGGAAGCCAAGCCTAGTCGCAGTCATGTCTCAAGAGGCCTATCTGAAGAACATCAATGACGTGAATGGAAGCGCAATCGTTGTCATCGACCCTGACATGGTCCAAGAGGACCAGTCGAGCCACACCGCAAGGACCTATCGAGTGCCGGCTACACGCATAGCCGAGAGCTTGGGCAGAAAGATTGTCTCGAACATGGTTATGGTTGGCGCAATAATCGGCCTGACCAACATGATGGACACAGCGGCGATCGAGAAAGCAATTTCGAAGTACGTACCGCGAGGTACTGAGCAACTGAATCTCAATGCCTTCAAGAGCGGCTACGATTTCGCCCGCAAGCTACTCCAAGAACAGAAGGTATCCGCATAGATCCGGTGGCAAGTCAAGCTATGGACTTTGATTTGCTCTGTCACCAATCGATGACTGCAGGTTCAGTTGATGTGGTGAATTGAGAGTGCAGAAAAGAGAGCACGGTGATAGGGGATAGCAGAAGTGCATGTCCTGATTGTCTATCCGAGTTCTGTCGAATATACAGTCGGGTACGTAAGTAGGACCGGGCTATATTCTGCACGAGTCCACGTTCAGCTTTGTTTCACATCACTGTCCGAAGGGATAGTAGATGGGCGCTGACAAGTCAACTGTAACAATCTACGTTTTCGGCAAGCAGTATCGTGTCCCGCAAAACCTCACAATACTAACCGCTATGGAACACCTTGGCTACAGGCTGTTGCGAGGATGTGGATGCCGTAGCGGATTCTGTGGCGCCTGTGCAACGGTCTACAGAATTCGCGGAGACTTCAGACTCCGCACCGGGCTCGCATGTCAGACGCCCGTCCGGGATGGCATGGTGTTTTCGATGCTCCCGTTCCACCCGTCCACAAAGGCGCGATATGATATCAAGAGCTTACAGCCGGATATCAATGCACTCTTACGATATTACCCCGAAATCCTGCGATGCCTACAATGCAACTCGTGCACTCGAGCTTGCCCACAAGACCTGCCTGTCATAGACATAATGGCCGCTGCCATGCGCGGAGACATCGCCAACGCAGCGGACCTTTCGTTCGATTGCATCATGTGTGGACTCTGCGCTACGAGATGTCCAGCCGAGATCGTTCAGTACAATGTTGCGATTCTCTCAAGAAGACTCTACGGAACCCACCTATCTCCGAAAGCAGGACATCTGAAGAAGAAGCTCGACGAGATCAGAGCTGGACGCTACGATGAAGAACTCTCAAAACTGGCTAAGATGAGCACCGCTGAGTTAACGAAGCTGTACAATTCCCGAGAAATCGAACCGGAGGAAGCATAGATGACTTCGGAACAGACCAAGCAGTGGCGAACAGTAATCACCTACAGCGAAGACATGCGACACTCGATCGACAAAGTAGCGGCGAATCGAAAAGGACGCACGAAACAGTCCTTCCCAAAGCTTACACCGGACGAGAAGAAACAACTGTTAACGAAGTATCATCCCGACTACAAGCCAGGGACGACACGGAAACTACTCGTAGGACCGAACAAAGGAGAACCAGTCGTCAACGAACTCGGCGATATTGTGGAAGCCTACAGCCGAATAAGCCCAGAGAAGACCGATCTATCAAGAACTGACATCCAGACTGATGTTCTAATCATTGGTGGAGGCGGCGCAGGTGCGTCAGCAGCTTTGACCGCCCAAGAGGCCGGCGCCCATCTCCTGTTATGCACCAAACTGAGATTTGGCGACGCCAACACCATGATGGCACAAGGCGGGATCCAAGCAGCAGACAGGGAGAACGATTCACCAGCAATTCACCATCTTGACGTTATGGGAGGCGGCGGTTTCACAAACATCCCCAACCTTGTTCAGACGCTTGTCAAGGACGCTCCTTCCATCATCGAATGGCTTGAAGACCTCGGTATGATGTTCGACAAGAAACCCGACGGTACCTTTGTGGAGATGCACGGAGGCGGAACAAGCAGGCGACGAATGCATGCCGCTCGTGACTACACCGGAGCGGAGATTATGCGGACGCTCCGAGATGAGGTCATCAATCGTGACATCCAAGTTATCGAGTTCTCTCCTGCAATCGAGTTGCTCACAGATGCCGATGGCAACTGTGTCGGAGCTATTCTGTTGAACATGGAGACCAACGAATTCGTGTTTGTCAACGCAAAGACCACCATACTGGCCACCGGCGGCTCCGGGAGGCTCCATTGTCAAGAATTTCCTACAACAAATCACTACGGTGCGACGGGCGACGGGCTCGCATTAGCCTATCGTGCTGGGGCCAAGCTGGCCTTTGTGGATACGATCCAATACCACCCGACAGGAGTCGCATTTCCCGAACTGATCTCAGGGCAACTCATAACTGAGAAAATGAGGAGCATGGGCGCTCAGCTTGTCAATATTGACGGAGAACGTTTCGTGAACGAACTTGAAACAAGAGACGCTGTCGCATCAGCAATAATCAGAGAATGCCAAGAACGCAACAAAGGAGTTCGCACGCCCGGCGGATTGGTAGGCGTGTGGCTTGACACACCACTTATCGACGTACTGAAGGGTTCGGGCCAAACCCAGAGACTCGCACCAGCAATGGTAAGGCAATTCAAACGATTCGGAATCGACATAATCAAAGACCCGATTCTCGTCTATGCGACACAACATTACCAGAACGGGGGAGTGCTGATAGACGAGAACGGACGAACAAACATTCCAAACCTGTATGTCGCGGGTGAAGCCGCTGGTGGAATTCACGGAAGAAATCGTTTGATGGGCAATTCACTACTGGACATTCTAGTGTTTGGAAGGCGCGCCGGAGGAGATGCAGCCAAGAGATCAAATGCCGCACCCGGTGGCAAGCCAATCCTCGACCATGTGGTTCGATTCCACAAGGAACTGAAGAAAGCGGGCGTCAGCACGGACCGGCACAGCCCCGTACTTCTTCCTGACTACCGCAGCAAAGAGGCGAAGATCGAGCTCGAAGCATTCGCGGTCAGAGGGTGGGAGTAAAGTGGCGTATCCGATCTCAGCTGAAGTGCTCACGAATCCGCTACTGCACAAGATCAAAACGATAAGCGGTCAGAATCTCTCACTCTGCTATCAATGTGGGAAATGCTCGGCCACATGCCCTTTGGCAACGCAGATGGATCTCATGCCTCATCAGATTGTACGCTTCCTCCAGCTCGGCCTCGAACAGGTCTTCGATGCCAAATCGTACTGGTTGTGCGCAACCTGCTTCTCCTGCGAAACGCAATGCCCCAGGGGCTTAGACGTGAGTAAGATCTGCGAAGCTCTGCGGACCATCAAGCTCCGAAACGACCTTCGAGACCTGAAGATTGAGAAACTGCCGCCTGAGATGCCCCAGCAAGGACTCGTGAGCGCATTCAGGAAACTCAGCCCATACTGAGTTGGGAAAATGCAGTCCTACTTGTATTTTCCAGGGTGTTCTCTCCGAACCGTAGCAAGGGACTTCGACGACTCTGCACAAGCCTGCGCTCGTGCTCTCGGCGTAGAACTGAAGGAAATGCAGGGGTGGCTGTGCTGTGGAGCAGTATTCTCGAATGTTGCAGACAATATCATGACGAATGCCGGACCCAACCGAATCCTCGCTAGAGCACGCAGCGAAGGTGATACGCTCGTGACTCTCTGCGCGGGATGCCATAACGTCCTCAAGAGAGCTAATCTTCAAGCTGGACGCAACGCGATCAAACAAGAACAGATCAACGAATTCAATGAAGAGAAGTACGAAGGTGGACTAAGCGTCCTCCACTTCTTGGAAATCCTTAGAGACCGTGTGGGTTTTAGCGCCGTCAGAGATGCAGTCAAGGCGCCCTTGCAGGGCTTGTCCGTCGGCGCCTACTATGGCTGCCTGCTGCTTCGTCCATTTGACGAGATGAAACTCGATGATCCCCATCGACCATCAATATTCGAAGATCTCCTCGTCAGCATTGGATGTACACCAGTCGACTATCCATCACGAACCGAGTGCTGCGGATCGTATCTTGGTGTCGGTTCTCCAGACGCCATGGCACTATTGTCTCGCAATGTAGTGCAGTCTGCTCGTTCTAATGGAGCGAGAATGCTTGCTGTCAGCTGCCCACTGTGCAAATACAATCTCGAAACATCTCAGAAACAGGATCTTGGAGTCTCCTCTGACTCACAACCATTGCCAGTAGTCTACTTCACCCAGCTGCTCGGTCTTGCGCTCGGAGCAGAGCCAGAGAGCCTCCGACTCGACCCGCTGCAGGTCCAAGCGATTCATGGCGGTATGCATACCACTCTTGAAAACGTGAGTCAAACATGAAACGCGTGGGAGTATTCGTCTGTCATTGCGGCTTGAATATTGCCGGAACGGTTCGTGTCAGCGAAGTGGTTGATCAAGCCAGCAAGACTCCCGATGTTGTCATCGCGGCTGACCACAGGTATCTTTGCTCGGAACCGGGCCAAACGCTGATCAAGGATAGCATAAAGCAGCACAGACTTGACGCGATAGTTGTTGCTGCATGCTCGCCTGCGATGCATGAAGTCACTTTTAGAAATACTGCGCGAGCAGCGGGTCTCAACAGACATCAATGCGAGATGGCGAATATTCGCGAACAATGCAGTTGGGTTCACGATGATATCAAAAAGGCAACCGAGAAGGCGCACGTTATCCTACGTCAGATCATAGAGAAAGTCAAACTCAACGAACCACTTGACCCGATCATCGTCCCGGTCACTAGGAGAGCTCTTGTCATAGGAGGAGGCGTCGC
>Ga0315285_10003693_pt1 | contig 15932 bp, 15 predicted proteins | sample YL17G09_36_MG_FD_203698 | JGI IMG/M metagenome (GOLD analysis project Ga0315285, IMG submission 203698) | Sediment microbial communities from Yellowstone Lake, YNP, Wyoming, USA - YL17G09_36 | ecosystem: Environmental > Aquatic > Freshwater > Lake > Sediment | place: USA: Wyoming | collected... | reverse complement strand
TGTACCGCTAGCCTGGTCAGTTGTGCTCGATCTTCGTTCCGAACCCGATCTGCTGACCGCCGCGCTCGTGGACATCCCCAGCGTGTCGCGCGACGAGGCCCGCGTCGCCGACGAGGTGGAGGCGGCACTGCGGGAGCAGACCGGCTACGAGGTCGTCCGCAACGGCGACGCGGTGCTGGCGCGCACCGACTTCGGCCGTGGATCCCGGGTGATCCTGGCCGGCCACCTCGACACCGTGCCGATCGCCGACAACGTCCCCTCGCGGCGCGACACCGACCACATCTACGGCTGCGGGGCTTCGGACATGAAGTCCGGTGACGCGGTGTTCCTGCACCTGGCGGCGACGGTGCCGGCACCCGTGCGCGACGTCACGCTGATCCTCTACGACTGCGAGGAAGTGGAGGCGAGCGCCAACGGCCTCGGACGCATCCAGCGCGAACTGCCCGAGTGGCTGCGCGCCGATGTGGCCATTCTCGGCGAGCCGTCGGGCGGCTACATCGAAGCCGGCTGCCAGGGCACCCTGCGGGCCGTCGTCTCCACGACTGGAACGCGAGCGCACTCGGCCCGATCCTGGTTGGGCGACAACGCCATTCACAAGCTCGGCGCGGTACTCGACAGACTGGCGGCTTACCAGGGCCGGGTGGTGGACATCGACGGGTGCACCTACCGGGAGGGCCTCTCGGCGGTCCGGATCGACGGCGGAGTGGCCGGCAACGTCATCCCCGATGCCGCCTCGATGACGGTCAACTTCCGCTTCGCCCCCGACCGCAGCCCCGAGGCCGCACTGGCCCACGTCCGCGAGGTGTTCGACGGTCTCGCGGTTGATCTGGAACAGACCGACGTCGCCGCCGGGGCGTTACCCGGCCTGCACCACCGGGCGGCGGCGGCGCTGGTGGATGCCGCTGATGGACTGGTGCGCGCCAAGTTCGGCTGGACCGACGTGGCACGCTTCGCGGCGCTGGGCATCCCCGCCGTCAACTACGGCCCGGGCGATCCCAACCTGGCGCACCGCCGCGACGAATGGGTCTCGGTCGCCCAGATCAACGCGGTGACCGCCACCCTGCGCCGCTACCTCGGCGGGGTGGGTTAGCCGCCGACTTCATCGGCCTGCCGTGCTGCGTCAGTGGCCGCCCCGGCGAACCCGGCGGCCGCCAGCCGGTCGGCCGCCTCGGCCAGTCCGGCGGCGTCTCGCGCCGCCAGTGCCTTGGCGTGCGCCAGCGCCATCCTGGAGTAGGCGCAGTCCACCGATCCGGCGATCGGGGCTAGAGCGTCGGCGGCCCGGCGGTCACCCAGACGCGCCGCCTCATGCCACGCCCAGACTGCGATCGCCAACTGGCCGCTGCGCTTGGCCGTCCGGGCGGCATCGCGGGCGGCGGTGATCGCCGCCGGCCCGTCGCCGAGGGTGGCCAGCCGCCAGGCGCGCGCGACTCCCAACTCCGGGGCGAACAGCGCCGACTTGGTGCCGTGCCGGGATTGAGCTCGCGCCAACGCTTTTGCCGACTCTGCGATCTCACCCTGGTGAGCCAGCGCCGTCGTCAGATACATCAGCGCCAGCGGTCCCCACGAGTAGCCGGTGCGCGCCAGCGTCGCCGCCGCCGGCGCCAACAACTCGGCCGCGGCGGTGGCATCGCCGCGAGCCAGCAGCACCTGCGCCAGCAGCACCTCGCCGATCGCCCGGCCGGGTTGTGCCAGTTCGGCGAAGTCGGTGAACCCGCGCGCGGTGTCGTAGGCCGCCTGGGTATCGCCTGCCATCAGCAGTGCGGTGGTCTCGGCCAGGCCGATGGTGAACCGCAGCAGGCCGGGATACTCCGAAGCCAGCGCGCGCTGCACCGCCGGGGCGACGGTGTCGAACCGCCCCATCCGGGCCGAGCACAGGGCCGCGGCACTGGCCGCCCACGCCACCGCCATGTCCGGGGCGTCGGCGTGGGCCAGCACCTCGTCGGCTACCTCGATGGCATGCCGGACGTTGCCGGCGTTCATCGCGAACGTCGCTGACAAAGCGTCGAGGGTGATGTGCGACGACGCCTCGCCGACCCGCCCGCGCACGTTCTGCAGGAACGTCGTGGCGCGCTCGGGTTCGGAAAGGTTCCAGAACTGGTTGGCCGCCCGCGGCAGCGCCCAGGCCATCGTCTGTTCCTCGGAAAGCGCCGCGGTGTCCACGGAGGCCAGCACCGATTCGGCCTCCCGGCCGCGGCCCTGCCAGGCCAGTGCCGAACTCAGGGTCAGCCGGGCGTCGAAATGCTCGGCCCGGTCCAGCGCCCCGCGTGACAGCCGCTCGGCCAGGGCGATGTCACCCAATTGCAGCGCCTCCTGGGCCGCGGCCACCACGGCATCGCCGTCGACGGGCCCGTCGCCCTGCAGTGCCAGCAGCGTCCGGCCCAGCCGGTCGGCCGGGGTGCGGGCCGGCGTCGCCGCCAGTTGTGCGGCGACCGCGGTGCGCAACCCCTGCACCTCCGCCTTGGTGAGGATGGTGGCCAGCCGCTCCAGGAACAGCGGATGCCCGCTGTAGACCGGCGCGGCGGCCGAGGTGGTGTGCACCTGCGCCGCGTTCCCCGCGAGCGCCGACTCGACCGCCCCCTCGCCGGCCAGCGCGGCCAGGTCGGCGCGGGACAAAGGCTCGTACACGCAGAGATACCCCAGTACCTCGCGGACCTGTGGGGCCAGCCCGTCCAGATAGCGGTCGATCGCCGCGGCAAGCGTCTCCTCGCTGCCGCCGGTTTCGATCAGCATCCGCAGGTGCAGCGCATTGCCCGCGCTTCGGCGGTACAGCGTCGCAGCATCGGTTCCGCCGACGGCGTCCACGACGGCGGCGGCCTCGTCGGCGTCCAATGGGATGACGTCGAAGCGCTCCAGCAGCCCGTCGCTCCACAGCGCGCTCACCACCTGGGGGACTCTCAGCACCGAACGCACCGTCACGATCAGCGGGCCGGCCGCCTCCTGCGCCAGCCGGTAGACCAGGCTGGCCGACAAGGGGTCGAGCAGGCGGGCGTTGTCGACGATGATGGGAGCCGAATCGGCCTGAGCCAGAACGCAATCCGCCGCGGACTGGATCAGCGCCGCCGGCTTGCCGGCATCGTGGACGTCGAGCAGCGGGCCGAACGCGCCGAACGGGACCGAGGACTGGGCGAGGGTGCCCACCACCCACAGCGGATCACCCCGGCCCAGCCTCTCGGCGGCCTGAGTGGCCAGGGTCGTCTTTCCGACCCCCTCGTTACCCAGCAGTGCCGCACCGCCGCCCCGGGTGGCGTCGAGGATGTCGGCCACGCGGTCCAGTGCGCGTCGTGGAACGAGAGGCCAGCCGGTTCCGTTGAGTGGCATAGCCATCGACTCTAGGTGGCGCTCGGACCCTCTGGTCTAGGTTTCGTGGTGTGGTGCAGCATCCGTGTCCGGAGATTGAGTGGGCGGTGTGCGTGTACTGCGCCGCCAGTCCCCGCCATCCCGAATTGCTCGGACTGGCGCGCCGGGTGGGGGAGGCGGTCGCCGAACGCGGCTGGACCCTGGTGTCCGGGGGCGGCAACGTCTCGGCGATGGGCGCAGTGGCAGCCGGCGCCCGTTCCCGCGGCGGGCGCACCGTGGGCGTGATTCCCAAAGCGCTGGTCCACCGCGAACTGGCCGACATCGAGGCCGACGAGCTGATCGTCACCGACACCATCCGCCAGCGCAAGCAACACATGGAGGACCGCAGCGACGCCTTCCTGGCGCTGCCCGGCGGAATCGGCACGCTCGAGGAGCTTTTCGAGAGCTGGACCGCCGGGTATCTCGGCATGCATGACAAGCCGCTGGTGTTACTGGACCCGCATGGCCATTACGAGGGACTGCTGCGCTGGCTCGACACCCTGGTCCCGGCGGGCTACGTCGCTCAGGCGGCGTTGGACCGCCTGGTCGTCGTCGATGACGTGGACCGTGCGTTGGACCTCTGCGCGGGTCGTGACGGGACCCGGGAGCAGTGATGGGGATGGCCGGTGACTCTGCTGCCAAACGCTCCGTCGGGCTGTTCGAACTGGCCACCCGGCTGCCCGCGGTGGTGATGGACGCGCCGGTGATCCTGCGCGGCGTGATGACCGGCCTGCTGGCGCAGCCGAACTCCAGGGCGTCGATCGGCAAGGTCTTCCAGGAGCGCGCCGCCCGGTACGGGGACCGGATCTTCATCCGGTTCGGCGACGAGCAGATCAGCTACCGGCAGGCCAACGAGACCGCCAACCGCTACGCCGCGGTGCTGGCCGAGCACGGCGTGTGCCGTGGGCACGTGGTCGGAATCATGCTGCGCAATTCGCCGGACGCGGTGCTGATGATGCTGGCCACCGTCAAGTGCGGGGCGGTCGCCGGGATGCTCAACCACAACCAGCGCGGCGACGTGCTGGCGCACAGCATCGGCCTGCTCAACGCCACGCTGGTGGTCGCCGAGGGCGATCTGGTCGAGCCGATCCTCGACAGCGCCGCCGAGGTGGCCAACGTGTTGACGGTCGAGAGCATGGTGAAACTGGCCGAGGGCAAGCCGGTCGGCAACCCGCCGTCCGCCGCGCAGGTGCAAGCCAAGGACCCGGCGTTCTACATCTTCACCTCCGGGACCACCGGGCACCCCAAAGCCAGCGTGATGACACATCACCGGTGGCTTCGGGCGCTGGCCGGGTTCAGCGGCCTGGGCGTGCGACTGCGGGGCAACGACACCCTGTACTGCGCGCTGCCGCTCTATCACAACAACGCGCTGACGGTGGCGCTGTCCTCGGTCATCGACGCAGGCGCGACGCTGGCGCTGGGCCGGACGTTCTCGGTCTCCCGGTTCTGGGACGAGGTGATCGCCGCGCATGCCACCGCATTCATCTACATCGGCGAGGTGTGCCGGTATCTGCTCAACCAGCCGCCCAAGGCGACCGACCGCGCGCACAAGGTGCGGGTGATCGTCGGAAACGGCCTGCGCCCGGACATTTGGGAGGAGTTCACCCGCCGGTTCGGCATCAGGCGGGTCGTCGAGTTCTACGCGGCGAGCGAGGGCAACACCGCGTTCATCAACATCTTCAACATCCCGAAGTCCACCGGCATCAACCCGCTGCCCCTGGCTTACGTCGAGTACGACCCCGAGACCGGCGAGCCGGCGCGTGGGTCGGACGGCCGGCTGAGCCGGGTGCCACCCGGTCGGCCTGGTCTGCTGCTGAGCCCGGTCAGCCGGCTCTCACCCTTCGACGGCTACACCGACAAGGCGGCCAGCGAAAAGAAGCTGGTGCGCAACGCATTCAAAGACGGCGACGTCTGGTTCAACACCGGTGACGTGATGAACCCCCAGGGCGCCGGGCATGCGGCCTTCGTCGACCGGCTTGGTGACACGTTCCGGTGGAAGGGCGAGAACGTTGCCACCACGGACGTCGAGGCGGCGCTGACCGCCGACGCAGGCGTCGAGGAGTGCACGGTGTTCGGGGTCGAGGTGCCCGATACCGGCGGGCGGGCCGGCATGGCAGCGGTCAAGCTGCGCGAGGGCACGAAGTTCGACGGCCGCACGCTGGCCGACACCCTCTACCGCGGGCTGCCGCCCTACGCGGTGCCGCTGTTCATCCGCCTAGTCAAGTCGCTGGAGACCACGACGACGTTCAAGAGCCGCAAGGTCGAGTTGCGGAACCAGGCCTACGGCACCGAGGTCGCCGACCCGCTGTACGTGTTGTGCGGCCGCGAGGAGGGCTATCTGCCGTTCTTCGACTCCTACCCGGCTGAGGTGGCTGCCGGGAGGCGTCCAAGGGGCTGAGGGACGAGGCCCCGCTGGAGCGTCGACCCATCTGCCGGGAGGCGTCCAAGGGGCTGAGGGACGAAGCGGCCAACTAGCCTTGTGCGGGTGAGCGCGACCTTCTGCGGGCGGCGGGTGGCCGGTGACCGTGCGCTGATCATGGCGATCGTGAATCGCACGCCCGACTCGTTCTACGACCGAGGGGCCACCTTCACCGACGAGGCGGCGAAGGAGGCGGTGCACCGCGTCGTCGCAGAGGGGGCCGACGTGATCGACATCGGCGGCGTCAAGGCCGGGCCGGGAACCGTCGTCGACGCCGATGAGGAGAACGCCCGGGTGGTGCCATTCATCGAGTGGGTTCGTGCGGCCTATCCCGAGCAGTGCATCAGCGTCGACACCTGGCGGGCGTCGGTGGCCAAGCAGGCCTGCGCGGCCGGAGCCGACATCATCAACGACACCTGGGCCGGCCACGACCCCGCGCTGCCCGAGGTGGCGGCCGAATTCGGGGCCGGGTTGGTGTGCTCGCACACCGGTGGCGCGGTGCCCAGAACGCGCCCGTTCCGGGTGAACTATGGCACCTCGGTGACCGGAATCGTCGACGCCGTCATCGCCGAGGTCACCGCCGCAGCCGAGCACGCCGCACGGGTGGGTGTGCGCCGCGACGGGATCCTGATAGACCCCACTCACGACTTCGGCAAGAACACATTCCACGGGTTGGCCCTGTTGCGGCACGTGAAAGATCTGGTTAACACCGGATGGCCCGTCCTGATGGCCCTGAGCAACAAGGATTTCATCGGGGAGACTCTGGGGGTGGCATTGACCGAGCGCCTCGAGGGCACCCTGGCAGCGACCGCCCTGGCGGCCGCCGACGGCGCGCGGATGTTCCGGGTGCATGAGGTGGGCCCGACCCGGCGGGTACTGGAGATGGTCGCCTCGATCACGGGCGACCGGCCGCCGGCGCGCACCGTCCGGGGGCTGGCATGACGGACCTCAGCGCGAAGCCGGGGGCGGATCGCGCATCCGGCCTCGCCGGCAACGCGGCCGGCACCTGGCTCGGCGGGCACACCTGGCAGCACCCGACATGGACGGTCGCCGAATTGGAGGCCGCCAAGCGCGGTCGCACCATCTCGGTGGTGCTGCCCGCGCTCAACGAGGCCCAGACCGTCGGCTCGGTGATCGAGACGATCACCCCGATGCTCGGCGGCCTGGTCGACGAACTGATCGTGCTGGACTCCGGCTCCACCGATGACACCGAGGCGCAGGCCCTGGCCGCCGGCGCACGGGTGGTCCATCGGGAGGAGGCGCTGCCCGACATCCCGCCGCAGCCGGGCAAGGGCGAGGCGCTGTGGCGATCGCTGGCCGCCAGCACCGGCGACATCGTCGTCTTCATCGACTCCGATCTGATCGACCCCGACCCGATGTTCGTGCCGCGACTGGTCGGCCCACTGCTCACCGAGGACGGCGTCCACCTGGTGCGGGGCTTCTACCGGCGGCCGCTCAAACTCGGCGACAGCGAGTATGCCAACGGCGGTGGTCGCGTCACCGAACTCGTCGCCCGGCCGTTGTTGGCCGCCCTGCGCCCCGAACTGGGGTGCGTGCTGCAACCACTGGGCGGGGAGTACGCGGGCACCCGCGAACTGCTCACCTCGGTGCCGTTCGCGCCCGGCTACGGGGTGGAGATCGGGATCCTCATCGACACCTACGACCGCTTCGGCCTCGACGCCATCGCTCAGGTCAACCTCGGTGTGCGGACGCACCGCAACCGGCCGCTGAGCGAACTCGGGCCGATGAGCCGGCAGATCATCGCCACCCTGCTCACCCGGTGCGGGATCGCGGATTCCGGGATCGGTCTGACCCAGTTCTTCCCCGGCGGGGACGGAGCAGACGGCGTGCGGGCCGTGGGGGGCGTCCCAGTGGACGTCCCAGTGGATTACGCCACCCGCACATCCACGGTGTCGCTGGCCGATCGGCCGCCGATCAACACCCTGCACTGACTGCGGTCCCCGTCCCACTCCGGGTGCCGGGTGGGGCAGGATCGCATACGTGACGCTGATCCTGATGTACCTCGTGGTGCTGATCCTGGTATCCATCGTCTTGTTCGGGATAGCCAGCTTCATCTTCGGCCGCGGCGAGCAACTGCCGCCGTTGCCCCGGTCCACCACCGCCACCGTGCTGCCGGCCTCGGGGGTCACCGCGGCCGACGTCGAGGCGGTCAAGTTCAGCCAGGTGCTGCGCGGCTACAAGACCAGTGAAGTCGACTGGGTCCTGGACCGACTCGGCACGGAACTGGATCAACTGCGCGCTGAGCTCGCCACCGTGCGCGCCGCCACCGGCTTTGCCGATCCGACCGATCGGCATCTCCCGGCCGTGCACGCCGCTCACCATGTCGATACCGACCCGGTGTGACGGTGGCCGTCGACGATGACGGCCGCACCAGGTGCCCTTGGGCGGCTGGCGGGCCGGTGCTGTATCGCGATTATCACGACCACGAGTGGGGCCGGCCGATGCGCGGCCGGACCGCCATGTTCGAGCGGCTGACGCTGGAGGCGTTCCAGAGTGGCCTGTCCTGGCTGGTGATCCTGCGTAAGCGAGAGAACTTCCGGTCGGCGTTCGCCGCATTCGACATCGAGACGGTGGCGGGATACACCGAGCGTGACGTGGAGCGGCTGATGGCCGATGCCGGGATCGTTCGCAACCGGGCCAAGATCGAGGCCACGATCGCCAACGCCCGGGTGGCCGCCGACCTCGACATCGACCTGTCCGAATTGCTGTGGTCCCACGCGCCAGCGCCCGGGCGGCGACCGGCAACGCCGGCCGACGTGCCCTCGCAAACACCGGAGTCCCTCGCACTGGCTCGCGACCTCAAGGCCCGTGGGTTTCGTTTCGTCGGCCCTACCACGGCTTATGCGTTGATGCAGGCCATCGGGATGGTCGATGACCACCTGCAGGGCTGCTGGGTTAACACACATGGTCGCTGATAGGGAAGAATGGAGACCCTAGAATCATGGAACCCGGCACCCCGGCGGTGCCGGTGGCCCTGCTCGATCTGGAGGGAGCACTCGATGGCGGCGATGAAGCCTCGGACCGGCGACGGTCCGCTGGAAGCGACCAAAGAGGGTCGCGGCATCGTGATGCGGGTACCGCTTGAAGGCGGCGGACGGCTCGTCGTCGAGTTGACCCCCGCCGAAGCCGCCGCCCTGGGTGACGAACTCAAAGGCGTAACCAGCTAACTCTCACAGTGACGAAAACCCCGCGCGGACGTGCGGGGTTTCGTGCTGCCGGTCGCCAGTTACCCGGTCGCCGGTTACCGGGCGACCTTGCGATAGATCTCCAGTGTCTGCTCGGCGATCCGTGCCCAGGAGAACTCGTCGATGCAGCGCTGCCGGCCCGCGGCCCCGTAGCGCTGCGCCTTGGCCGGATTCTCGACCAAGGCGTTCACCGCCTCGGCCAGGCCGGCCTCGAAGGCCCGGGGGTCGTCCTCGTCGTAGTGGACCAGGGTGCCGGTGACGCCGCCGTCGACCACCTCCGGAATGCCGCCGACGTCGGAGGCCACCACCGCCGTGCCGCACGCCATCGCCTCGAGGTTGACGATGCCCAGCGGCTCGTACACCGATGGGCACACGAAAGCCGTTGAGGACGAAAGTATTTCGCGGATCTCATGCACCGGAAGGAAATCCCGGACCCAGAACACCCCACTGCGCTGCGCGGCGAGGGCGTCGACCGCGGTTCTGACCTCGTCGGCGATCTCCGGGGTGTCGGGCGCGCCCGCGCACAGGACGAGTTGCACCTCCGGATCGAACCGGTGCGCCGCCGCGATCAGGTGCGGCACACCCTTCTGCCGGGTGATCCGGCCGACGAAGGCCACCATCGGCCGGGACGGGTCGACGCCGAGTTCGGCCAGCACGGACTCCTCGGGATCAGGGACAGTCGGGTGCCATACGCCGGCGTCGATGCCGTTCTTGACCACGTGCACCCGGCTGGGATCCAGCGCCGGATAGGACCGCAGCACGTCCTCGCGCATTCCCGCGCTCACCGCGATCACCGCGTCGGCGGCCTCGATAGCGGTGCGTTCGACCCATAGCGACACCTGGTAGCCGCCGCCGAGTTGTTCGGCTTTCCAGGGCCGCATGGGCTCCAGGGAATGAGCGGTCACCACGTGCGGCACGTCATGCAACAGCGAGGCGACATGCCCGGCCAGGCCGGTGTACCAGGTGTGCGAGTGAACCACCGTCGCCGGCCGGTCCGGAGTTGACGCCGCATGCGCCATCCGCAGGTCGACCGAGAGCGTGGATAACGCCGGGTTGGCGTCGGTGAGCGCCGGATCGGGCTGATGGGCGAACGCCGTCTCGCGCGGAACGCCCATGCAGTGCACGTCGACCTCGCACAGGCGGCGCAACTGGGCGACGAGTTCAGTCACGTGCACACCGGCCCCGCCATAGACCTCGGGCGGGTACTCCCGGGTCATCATCGCCACCCGCATAGCGCTGACCGTAGTGCACGAGCCGCACTGCAACAGGGGTTCGGCGCGAGGCCGGCCGGGCGACGCATTCACGGTGAAACCCTGATTGCCCTAGCCCCTGCCACCGAGGGTGGTTAGGTTACTTTCATGAGGGAGTTGCCACACGTTCTGGGCATCGTGATGGCCGGGGGCGAGGGGAAACGGCTCTATCCGCTGACGGCGGACCGGGCCAAGCCCGCGGTTCCCTTCGGCGGCGCCTACCGCCTCATCGACTTCGTGTTGTCGAACCTGGTCAACGCGCGCTACCTGCGCATCTGCGTTCTCACCCAATACAAGTCACATTCCCTGGACCGGCACATCTCGCAGAACTGGCGATTGAGCGGCCTGACGGGGGAGTACATCACTCCGGTCCCCGCCCAGCAACGTCTCGGGCCGCGTTGGTACACCGGTTCTGCCGACGCGATCTATCAGTCGCTGAACCTGATCTATGACGAGGATCCGGACTACATCGTGGTGTTCGGTGCCGACCACGTGTACCGGATGGACCCCGAGCAGATGTTGAAGTTCCATGTCGACAGTGGCGCCGGCGCGACGGTGGCCGGGGTCCGGGCGCCGCGCAGCGAGGCGAGCGCCTTCGGCTGCATCGACGCCGACGAGTCCGGCCGGATCCGCAGTTTCGTCGAGAAGCCGGCCGACCCGCCCGGGACGCCGGACAACCCGGAGCAGACCTTTGTGTCGATGGGCAACTACATCTTCACCACGAAGGTGCTCATCGACGCGATCCGCACGGACGCCGACGATGACACCTCCGACCACGACATGGGCGGCAACATCATTCCCCAGTTGGTTGCCGAGGGGATGGCGGCGGTATACGACTTCGACGACAACGAGGTCCCCGGGGCGACCGAACGCGACCACGGCTACTGGCGCGACGTCGGGACCCTCGACGCGTTCTATGACGCCCACATGGACTTGGTGTCGGTGCATCCGGTGTTCAACCTTTACAACAAGCGCTGGCCGATCCGCGGTGAGTCGGAGAATCTGGCCCCGGCGAAGTTCGTCAACGGCGGTTCGGCGCAGGAGTCGGTGGTCGGCGCGGGCAGCATCATCTCGGCGGCGTCGGTGCGCACCTCAGTGCTGTCGAGCAACGTCGTCGTCGACGACGGCGCGATCGTCGAGGGCAGCGTGCTGATGCCGGGTGTCCGGGTGGGCCGCGGAGCCGTGGTCCGCCGCGCGATCTTGGACAAGAACGTCGTCGTCGGCCCGGGTGAGATGGTCGGCGTGGACCTCGAGAAGGACCGCGAGCGTTTCGCGATCAGCGGCGGTGGGGTGGTCGCCGTCGGCAAGGGTGTGTGGATCTAGCCGGCCTTCCCGGCCGCGAGCAGACGCAAACTCGTCTCAGTCGGCCACGAATCGCGCGACTTTACGTCTGCTCGTCTACGAGGATTCGTTTCTTTCGCCGCCGGCGCCGCAGCAGCCAGACCGCGCCCCAGATCAATGCGATCAGCACAACGATCACAAGCGCCGGGATCAGGATCGCGATGAAACTCAGGCTGAGACTGGTGAAGTCCTCGATGGTGCTCAGCACGGGCGCCGCCACCCCGGCGGTGGCCACATTGGCCGCCGGGCGCACCGCCGTCTTGGTCAGATGCACCACCAGTGCGGTCACCACGCCGATCACCACCGGCACCCACTGACCGGTACGGGCGAACTCGGCCGGGTCGGACACCGCGGCGGTCTGGGCGGCGGTACCCGACCCGAACACGATGCCTCCGGCGGTCGGCCGAACGAGCGTCTGCACGGTGTCGTTGACCGAGTCCAGTGCCGGAATCTTGTCGGCCACGATCTCCACCGCCAGCAATACGGCCACAATCGCCAGCACCCAGCCGTTCTCGAGCCAGGACCAGCCTGGCGGCAGGTGGACGAGACCGGTGAACCGACCCATCAGGCCCATCAGCAGCATCGGGATGTATGCGTTCAGACCTGCAGCGGTGGCCAGACCAAACCCCGTCAACAGTTCCATCGGGTCAGTCCCGCACCGCGATGAGAATTCCGTCGCCCAGCGGAACCAGCACCGGGGTCAGTCTGTCGTCCTCGGCGATCAACCGGGCGGCCTCGCGCACGGCCGTCACTTCGGCGTCGTGGGCGGCCGGGTCGCCGGCCCGTCCGTCGAGGGCGGCGTGGTGGATGACGATCACCCCGCCGGGCCGCAGCAGCCGGATCCCTTCAACGACGTAATCGGGTTGGTCGGCTGCGGCGGCGTCGACGAACACCAGGTCGTAGGACTCGTCGGCCAGCCGGGTGAGCACATCCTGGGCCCGGCCGCCGATGAGCCGGGTCCGGCCGGGACCGATGCCGGCCTCGGAGAACGCCTGCTTGGCCAGCCGCTGGTGTTCAGGCTCGATGTCGATCGTGGTCAGGACGCCGTCATCGCGCATGCCCGAAAGCAGCCACAGTCCGCTCACGCCCGCCCCGGTGCCGACTTCGACCACCGCCTTGCCGCCGGACAACCGGGCGAGCAGGCCCAGTAGTGCGCCGACCGCGGGCGTCACCGAACCGGCGCCGGCGTCGATAGCACGTTCGCGGGCGGCGGAGACGATCGCGTCCTCCGAGATCGACCCCTCGGCATGGGCGAGAATCTGGTCGGCCCGGCTAGCAGCAGGTTCGTCGGTGGTTGACATCTCTAGCAGCGTAGATCAACTCTGGCAGCGCGTGGGTAGACGCGCCAAGCCGCCGGGGACGTCCGACCACGGCCCGCCACCTCGCCGAGCAAAGCTAGACTAAGGAAATTGCTCAGAAATGACCGATTTCTGACGTTTGTGCTAGTGAAAGGTATTACGAAAGCATTTCTCAGTAAACATATAGTTTGCTCACAGTGGTTGCACACGGCGGTGCGGAAAGCTCACGCGTATGGAAAGCCGGAGCGGCGAGGCGGGGAATACCCCCGTTGTCGCAACTGTTGCTTCCCTTGACGCGCCAATCGGCTCCCTGCCGGGGGCGCACGAAATTCAGGAGGATCCGACGACCACCACACTGGCGGCTCCGCTCACGATGTCCCATATCGGACCGAGCGGAGATGCAGACTGGGCTGAACCGTCCGAAGATCTGCAGGGCACGGCTGTGTTCGACGCGACGGGAGACCGGGCGGCCATGCCGTCCTGGGACGAACTCGTTCGTCAGCATGCCGACCGGGTGTACCGGCTGGCCTACCGGCTCTCGGGAAATCAGCACGATGCCGAGGACCTCACCCAGGAGACCTTCATCCGGGTGTTCCGATCGGTTCAGAATTATCAGCCCGGCACGTTCGAGGGCTGGCTGCACCGGATCACCACGAATCTCTTCCTCGACATGGTCCGCCGGCGCGCACGAATCCGCATGGAGGCCCTGCCCGAGGATTACGACCGGGTGCCCGCCGACGCGCCCAACCCCGAGCAGATCTACCACGACTCCCGTCTGGGCCCGGATCTGCAGGCCGCTCTCGACTCGCTGCCGCCGGAGTTCCGCGCCGCCGTGGTCCTGTGCGACATCGAGGGACTCTCCTACGAGGAGATCGGGGCCACGCTCGGGGTCAAGCTGGGCACCGTGCGCAGCCGCATCCATCGCGGCCGACAGGCACTGCGGGACTATCTCGCCGCCCACGGCCGCACCGAGGCCGAGTCGGCCTGAGTTACCCGCGCGCAGCACGGGATGCCATGTCATTGCGTCGTCGCCGCGCTACATTCGACTTAGGCACTTCGCGGGCCGGTGGTTCAGTGAGGGCTGAGGCGGAAGAGGAGCGCAGTCGATGGTCGATCCCGGGCATGTGTTCCGTCGAGCGATGTCCTGGCTGCCGTCGAACTTCGTCGCGGTCGACGAGGCGGCGCTGAACGCCCCGCGGCAGTTCAGCTCTACCGATCACCTGTCGATCGAAGCCGTCGCGGCCTACGTGGACGGCGAATTGCCGATGAAGGCCCACCTGCGGGCCGGTAGTCACCTGTCAGTGTGCCAGCAATGTGCCGCCGAGGTCGAGGCTCAGGGCCAGGCCCGGGCCGCGCTGCGGGACTCCTGCCCGGTGGCGATGCCCAGCACGTTGATGGGGCTGTTGTCCCAGATCCCGCAGTGCACGCCCGAGGAGCCGGCGTCCCCGCCGGACGACCAGCCGGGCGACGCCACGCCCCGTGGCTGGCGCAAGCGCCGGTAGGGTGAAGGCGATCACCGGGCGGCGGTATGCTCGCCGGCCCGCTGCTGAGCGTTCGGATAGAGGTTGATTTGAGCCCCAACAAGGACACGTCCGGTGGCGGTCGCCGGCTGGCGCCCCGCCCTGTCTCCCGGCCCCCGGTGGATCCGGAAGCCACCCGCACCTTCGGGCGCCCGCGCGGCGTCGGCGGATCGTTCGTCGCCGAGGAGTTGCGGCCGGCCCGCTACCTGGACTCCGAGAATTTCTCTCCCAGCGCCAAGCCGGCAGATCCGGTACTGCAGGAGGCCTTCAGCCGCCCCTACCCCGGCGGCGAGTCGTTGCAACGCCACCCCACCGACGCCGGCGCGCTGGCGGCGGAGACTCAGCAACCCGATCAGCCCGACGATCCGTGGCGCGACCCCGCCGCGGGCGTGGCATTGGGGACTCCGGCACTGGATAGAGCGGCCCCCGTCGTGGTGGGCCCCCCGCCCGGGAAACTGGGTGTACGCGAGGTCTTGTTCGGCGGCCGGGTTTCGTATGTGGCGCTGGCCGTGCTCGGGATCACCGCACTGCTGATCGGCCTTGTCGGAGGCTGGGTTGGCCGTAAGACCGCCGAGGTGGTGGAGGCATTCACCACCTCCAAAGTCACCCTGTCGACCTCCGACCGCGGGGAGGTGCCCGCTGGGCGGTTCGCGCAGGTCGCGGCATCGGTGGCCGATTCGGTGGTCACCATCGAGGCCAAGAGCGACGAGGAGGGCGCGCAGGGTTCCGGAGTGGTCGTCGATGGTCGCGGTTACGTCGTGACCAACAACCACGTCATCTCCGAGGCCGCCGCCACTCCGAGCAAGTTCACGATGACGGTGGTGTTCAACGACGGCAAAGAGGTTCCGGCCAACCTGGTCGGGCGTGACCCCAAGACCGATCTGGCCGTGCTCAAGGTCGACAACGTCGACAACCTGACGGTGGCCCGACTCGGCGACTCCGACAAGTTGACGGTCGGCGAGGAGGTGGTCGCGGTCGGCGCCCCACTCGGCCTGCGCAGCACGGTCACCCACGGCATCATCAGCGCCCTGAACCGGCCGGTGCCGCTGTCGGGTGAGGGTTCCGACACCGACACCGTCATCGACGGTGTGCAGACCGACGCGTCGATCAACCACGGCAACTCCGGCGGTCCGCTGATCAACATGAACTCAGAGGTCATCGGCATCAACACCGCCGGAAAGTCGTTGTCGGACAGCGCTAGTGGGCTCGGCTTCGCCATCCCGGTCAACGAGGTCAAGGAGACCGTCGAGACCCTGATCGAGGACGGCAAGATCGCGCATCCGACGCTGGGTCTCACCGCCCGCTCGGTCAGCAACGACCTGGCCTCCGGCGCCCAGGTGGCCGACATCAAGCCCGGCGGGCCCGCCGACAAAGCCGGCATCAAGGAGAACGACGTCGTGGTCAAGGTCGGCGACCGGGCGGTTGCCGACGCCGATGAGTTCGTCGTCGCGGTCCGTCAACTCAAGATCGGGCAGGACCAGCCGATCGAGGTGATGCGCGAGGGTCGCAAGGTCACGCTGACGGTGAACCCGGCGTCGGACAAGGGTGCGGACAACTGACCC
>Ga0315285_10003692_pt1 | contig 15932 bp, 18 predicted proteins | sample YL17G09_36_MG_FD_203698 | JGI IMG/M metagenome (GOLD analysis project Ga0315285, IMG submission 203698) | Sediment microbial communities from Yellowstone Lake, YNP, Wyoming, USA - YL17G09_36 | ecosystem: Environmental > Aquatic > Freshwater > Lake > Sediment | place: USA: Wyoming | collected... | reverse complement strand
GCGGCGAAGGAAGTGGACGTGGTCACGACGGCCACCTTCGGGCCCATGTGCTCCTCGGGCTGCTTCTTGAACTTCGGCCATTCCAAGCCGCGCATCCGCATGACGCAGGCCTGGATCGACGAGGTGGAGGCCTACTGCGGCATCGCGGCCGTCGACGTGTACCTCGGCGCCACCCAGCTGCGGAGGAACGATCCGGCAAACCTCTCCTACCCCGGCGAGTTCCGCTTCGGGGGCGGGCACGTGATCGAGAAGCTGGTGAAGGGAGAGAGGCTGGAGCTTCATGCGCAGTCCTATGGGACCGACGAGTACCCCCTGCGGGAGCTTCGCACCTGGTTCGACATCGGAGACCTCAACCAGGCCATCATGGTGAACCCGCGCAACTGCTACCAGAACTACAACGTCGCGATCAACTGTTCCGAGCGGCCGCTGCACACGTACCTCGGGCTGTTGAAGCCGAACATGCAGAACCTCACCTACTGCTCGGCGGGGCAGTTGTCGCCCCTGCTGAACGACCCCTTGTACCGGACCATCGGGATCGGCACGAGCGTGTGGCTTGCGGGGGCGCGCGGCCACGTCTACGCAGAGGGGACGCAGCACGCGCCCACCTGCGCGCGCGGCGCGAACGATGTGCCCACCGAGGGCGCCGGAACCCTCGCCCTCACGGCGAACATGAAGGAGATGAAGGCGAAGTTCGTCCGCGGGGTGAGCCTCGTCGGCTACGGCGTCTCCCTCGCCCTCGGCGTGGGCGTCCCGATCCCGATCCTCGACGAGGAGACCTTGCTGTACACCACGGTGCGCGACAGGGACATCCTCGCGCCCGTGATCGACTACTCCAGCGACTATCCCAACCGGACCGGGAAGGTTCTCTGCAGGCTCTCGTACGAGGAGCTGAAGAGGGGCGAGGCGAGCGTGCTGGGCAGGACAGTCGAGGTCGGCTCCCTGTCCTCGTACGCCACCGCCCTCGAGATCGCCCATCTGCTCAAAGACGAGATCAGGCGGGGCGAGTTCCTCCTGTCCCGGCCGTCCCAGCCGCTCCCGCGCGTCCAATCGATGAAGGCGCTGGCCGTGAGGAAGAAGAAATGATCGTCACGAAGAAGCTCATGTTGTCCTTCCCGAAGAGCGAGACCGAGAAGCCGATCGTCTACCACCTCGTGAAGGACTACGGGCTGGTGGTGAACATCTTCCGGGCGCGCGTGACCCCCGAGGAGCGCGGGTACCTTGTTCTCGATGTCACGGGCACGGAGGAGGACATCCAGCGGGGAGTGCAGTTCGCGCGGGGGCTGAAGGTCGACGTGAACGAAACGTCCGTCGGCGTGGCGTGGAACGCCGAGGCGTGCACGCACTGCGGCAACTGCCTGCCCCACTGTCCGACCGACGCGCTTCGCATCGCGGATGGCGCCACGCGCGAGATCAGCTTCGACCCCCGCGCCTGCGTCGAGTGCCTCGCCTGCCTGGAGAACTGTCCCTACGGAGCCTGCTCCTCCCTGTTCTGAGGGCGGGAGGGGGGCCGCGGCGTGCGATCGTACAGGACGTTCGTCTGGAAGGAGGCGAGCCTCAGGATCTGCTCTGCGCGGAGCGAGCTCATCGTCGATGAGGTGAAGCGGCTGCGGCAGGTCCTCGAGGACTATATCGCCCGGCAGCCCAAGTTCCTGTCCTCCCTGGTTCCCCTCGACCTGCTGCCAGATGCGCCCGAGATCTGCCGTCGGATGGCGGAGGCCTGCCGGCCGTGCGGCGTGGGGCCCATGGCAGCGGTGGCGGGCGCCGTGGCCGAGATGTGCGTCGAGGCCGCCCTCGCGGCGGGGGCGGAGGAGGCGATCGTGGAGAACGGGGGAGACATCTTCATCGCCTCCCCGCGGGCCGTTCTGGTCGGGTTGTACGCCGGCGCCCATGCACTCTCGGGAAGGCTCGCCTTCCGCATCGAGCCGGATCGGCTTCCCCTCTCGGTTTGCTCCTCGTCCAGCCGGTTCGGGCACAGCCTGAGCTTCGGCGACTGCGACCTCGCCACGATCGTCGCGCGCGACGGGGCCCTCGCGGACGCCGCGGCCACCCTGACCGGGAACTCCGTGAAGACCGTCGACGACGTGGAGCCGACCCTCGAGAAAGTGATGGGGATTTCCGGCATCCAGGGAGTGCTGATCATCAAGGACGACAGGGTCGCCCTCGCGGGAGATCTGCCCCTGCTCGTGCGCTCGGCCGACCCGACGTTCGCGGGAAAGACCTTCCACGCTCAGTAGGCGAGGAAGATCTCCTCCTTTTCGACCCTGTGGGTCAGCTTCAGGTACAGCGTCCGTGTCTGCCCGTCGTAGATCCAGCCGTCGGAATACTGCGGGTAGTCGGGGGCCGGGCGCCAGGCAATCCCGTGCAGCTCGAGCGACGAGATGGGTTTGATGCCCTGGATCACGAGGTAGTGGGGAAAGCCCACGGGGAAGGCGAGGGAGATCTTCGCTCCCTCGCTTGAGCTTTCGACCGCGACGCCCTCGGCGGCCGTCCAGATCCAGCAGCCGGGACCCAGCGGATTGTAGAGGGGGATTTCCCTCGGAACCGGCAGCTCCAGCGGCAGGAAAGCGTAGACCTCCTCGGGGGCCAGGCTTCCCTCCTGCGACATGAGACGGGTCGATGTCAGTCCGAGAGAGGCGGGGAGCAGACCAGCCTCTCGCGCAAGCCCGAGGGACGAGGCGAGAAGGCCGCGCCCGACCGCCGCGATGAGGGGCATGTCCATGCTGGTCCCCGCCCGCACGAGCAGCGACCCGCAGCGGATGGACTGGCGAACGTCGATGCGGCCCGGGGCTTTGGCTTCGAGGAAGATCCCCTTGTCGGTTTTCCTGACCTGGGGCAGCAGCTTCCCCTCGATCATGTCTCTACACTTCCGGTTGCCCGCGTCGGTTTTCTCGACAAGCGACCAGTAGTCGAGAAGCACTTCGAGCAGGCCGAGGGACGCGGGCAGCCCAAGAGCGGACACGTTCCTGGCCGCCGCGAAAGCGTACAGCTCGGGCACGAGCGAGAAGGGACCGTGGTCGAGGAGGTACGGCACGAGCGCCGGTGTCTCGAGCAGCGACACATCGGAGCGGGCGAGAAGGCCCCGGATCCTCTCGACCTCGGCAGATTCACCCGCGGCGAGCCGCCGCGTGTATTCCCGGAGGTTCCCGACGTACACGCTCGCCGAGAGCCTGATGGACGAAGAGGACCCTGCGCGCAGCTCCCGGGCGAGAGCATCGGCGTAGAGGACGCGCAGTCTCTGGTAGGTCCCGCGCGAGAGGCTCTCCGCCAGCAGCCCGTCGCCGATCCTCTCGTCGAAGGCTTCCCTGCCGTCCGGCATTTTCCAGAGGCTCCCCTCTGCCGCGAGCCGGGTCTCGCTCCAGCCCCGGTAGGCGGCATCCGAGTAGCGTGCGAGGGCCTGTTTCAGCTCCTCGGGCCCGACTCGCGAGGCCTCCTCGGACAACCACGAGGCGTAGGGACTCTGGATTGCCCCCGCCGCCCGCGAAAAGCGCAGCTCGGGGGAGCGGGCAGCGGTTCCCGCGGCGAGCGCGATCGACCCGGCGCCGGGGTCGACCCGTGAACCCGGAGGCAGCGTGAGGAGGAAACCGCCGCCTCCCCGTTCCCACGAGAGAAGGGGAGCGTCTTCCGTCCGCTTGAGCGTGCCCCGCAGCCGGTAGGGGATCTCGAGCTGGACTCCCTCCCCCTCCTTCCGCGGAACGAGCAGGGCGAGGGTGAGAGAGCCGTCGGCAGCGGCGAGACGCAGCCGGGCATCGCCCTCGAAGACGATGTCCGCGCCCGCGGAGTAGCGCTCGACTGCCCGAAGGCCGCGGAAGACGGCGGGCGCGGCAGCCTGCTCGGAGGCCCCGACGCGCAGGGGCATCCTGCGCGAGAAGCGAAGCGAGAGCCCGTTGTACGAGACGGTGACTTCGCTCGCCTCGCGCGAGCCGAACAGGGGAAGCGGGGCGTAGCGTCCCGAGAGGCGCGCATCGCCGACGGAGAAGGAGAACCCCCGGCCGAACAGCGCCAGGGCAAGGAGCGCGAGGATGACCCCGACGTAGAGGACGGGAATGAGAAGGTAGCGCCTGCGGGGGGGCTTCGCCATCGGAAGCTGATTCTATCAAGGGGGCTTGAAAGATTCAACGTGTTTGAAAGTGGCGCACGATCCTACGATCTGAACTCCGATCGACGCCGTGTGTGCGGGGTTCACGATCCTGTGATATACTCGTGCATAGACAATCCACATTCAGAAAGGGGAGAGAATGACAAGGTCCATGGCGTGGATGGCCGCCGCGGTCCTGTTGATGATCAACTCGGCTGCATCGCCGGCTCAGGAGCAGACCCCTTTCTCCCTGAGCGTCGTACCAGGGTTCGAGATTCCATTGGGCCCGAGGATGGCCGCATCCGCCGACAAGCCGCCGTATTCGATTGGCTATTCGGCAGGGCTCGTCGGCGAGTACAAGCTGCCTTTCTCATCGATCCTGCTTGCCAGAGGCGCCATCGACTATTGCCTGCTGCCCGTGGTCAACGGCGAAACAGTCGAGACCGCCGATCTCTCTCTGGTTTCGTTCGGCCTGGGGACGGGGGTTTCCTTTTCCCCCATTGAGAGGGTCACCGTCAAAGCCTCGGCCATGGGCGGATACTACGTAGGCGTCATTGGAGGGCAGACCGGGGGCAACCTGTTCCTTTCCGCGGGGGCAGGGATGAGCTATCGAGTCCTCCCCGCGCTCAACGTCGGCCTCGAGGCCACCTACAAGTACTATCTGACTCCGTCATCCGCAGACGCGAGCCTCCCTCGACACCTCTACGATGGCATCAGCGCGCAGATCGGCGCGACGTACAACATCGGCGTCGGAAGCAGGCGATCGAAAGTGTAGTTCAGCAGCGTCCAATTCGACCCGATCTTTCCCGTCCTGTCCAAGTACTACGACACCCACCCCTTCGGCGAAATCGTCGTGAAAAACGGGGAGGCCGGACCCATCAGGGATGTGAAGATTTCCTTCTTCGTCAACCAGTACATGGACGCGCCGCGGGAGTGTGCCGAGATCGGCGAAATGAAGCGGGACGAGGAGCGAAAGATTCCCATCCATGCCCTGTTCACGGACAGGATCCTCGAGATCACCGAAGGCACGAAAGTCACAGCCCGACTGGCCGTCGAGTATACCCTTCTCGGATCCGAGCGCACGAAGGAGACAGATCGAACTGTCCAGGTCCACTACCGAAACGCCATCACCTGGGACGACGACCGGAAAGCGGCCGCTTTTGTGACGGCAAAGGATCCGCAGGTGCTGCGATTCGCCAAGAGCTCGGTCAGCGAGATCAGGGAGCAGGGACCGAATGCGGTGAACAGCAACTTCCGCCAGGCGCTCTGCCTCTTCGAAAGCCTCCGGCTGCAGGGGGCATCCAGGTGCAGTGGACTCCCCCGGCGGAGCGCGTGCTCATCCTGCGCTCGACGGCTGGCATTTCCGACGCGCCGGCAGCAGGGGTTTCGTACAGCATCGGAAACAGCATCGGAAGCTCCATCGTGGTGTACATGGGGACAGCGTCCTCCTTCACCGATACCGGTGCGGGCGAGGGCGTGAAGTACTACTGCGCTTTCGCCAGTGACCTTGCACTCAACTGTGCGGCCGCGGGCAGCCAGCTCAATACCGTCGGGTACAACGGGATCGTCTATGTGAAGATTCTTAGCGGCAGCGATGCCAACCTGGGGATTTCCACCTCACCCATGGCGAGCATCCAGGCCGGAGTGGACCTAGCCTACTCCCTGGGCATACCAGCGGTCCGCGTGGCTCAGGGATCGTATCTGAAGAGCGGCCCGGTCGTCACACTCAAGGAGGGGGTCTCTCTCTATGGAGGGTACAGCGATGCGGACTGGAACACGCGCGCCCCTCTGACCTACATCACCACGATCAAAGACACAAAAATCTCGGGGGTGGGAACCACCTTCACCAGCCCGAACCATGCAGTGCAGGCCGGGACCGGCATCACCTCAGGGACGGTGGTCGACGGCTTCACGATCGCAGGTGCGGCGATTCCCAGCGACAACGACATGTATCAAGCCGCACTGTTCATCACCGGAGCCCCGACGATCCAGAACAACGTTCTTGACGCCGGCAGCGGCCCAAGCCTCGTCCGTTCGATGGCGGTTGTCGTGAGCGAGTCTTCACCCGTCATTCAGAACAACACGATCGTGACCGGCTTTAGTGGAACCAACCATGCCTATCCGGTTAGCACAGGCAATCCGGATTTCGCCGGATTCAGATGCGCCTGCTTTCGGGCCCGACCCCGCGTGGTTGAATGTCGTCAGTGCGGCCAACAGGACGGGCATTCGAAGCCTTTCGGCCACCGGATCCGTTCCATGTGGCGGGCGCAGGCCGTTTCATTGGGGAAGAGCTGCTGGAACTCCAGCAGGGTCTGGGGCAAATCTAGCATGCGCAGGTCATGCCGCAGAGGGCCAACCTGTGTCAAACGGATAGGCATGGAACCAACCATGCCTATCCGGTTGGTTGCCAAACAGCGAAATCGTGACGCAGCGCGATTGAAGAGAAGCGGTACGGCTCACCTCGACAGCTGCACTTCGGGTAGACGAACCCATACGGCCACCGCTGGCGCTCCAAGTACGCCTCGCACGCCGTCTCATCGGGGAAAAACGCGCTGGAACTCGGGCAGGCTGGTCGGGAAGCCTCGAGGGTTCCTGCCACCCTGCCAACATACAAACTCGCCCTGATCGCTTGGCAATCAACCGGATAGGCAAGGAACCAACTATGGCCTGTATCTGAGCAACTCCAACGCAATCATCCGGAACAACTCGATCGATGGCTCGAACGAGCTCTCCAACAATTCATACGGAATCCTATCGACGGCGAACGGATCTCCCATAATCTACAATAATGGTAATAGTTCAGCCCTTTCTTAGGTATCTGGGCTTGCCTTCCACGAGAAATTGATATATCTTTTCCCCATGGGAGGGGAGAAGATCATCTACGGCATCTGCGTCACAGCCCAGGAAGTCGATTATATCCGGAAATTGATCGAAGACAACCCGCACGACAGTAGACGCCAACTATCCTACAAGCTTTGTGACGCGTGGCACTGGATTCAGCCAAACGGTGCCCGCCGAGACATGGTCTGCCGCAGCTTTCTTCTGGCCCTTGAACGCAAAGGCTACATCAGACTTCCTGAGAAGCGTTTCACACCTCATAATCCCTTGGCGCTGCGTCGCCCACCAGAGCGCATCGAAGTAGATCAATCTCCGATCCGGGCATCTGTTGGGGATTTGCTTCCTCTGCAGGTGGATCTTGTCCGTCGAACGCCCCGAGAGCGGCTGTACAATAGCTTGCTAGCCCAGCACCATTATCTGGGATACTGCCATCCTATAGGGGAACAACTAAAATATCTTGTCTCCTGGGGCGACAGGCCGATCGCCTGTATGGGATGGTCCTCGGCGGTTCGGCATCTGGGATGTCGGGATACGTTCATCGGATGGACTGCTGAGGTGAGGAAGCGGAATCTGGCTCTGGTCGGCTATCAAACGCGCTTTCTCATCCTCCCATGGGTAGAGGTAAAAAACCTCGCCTCCTACCTGTTGGCGTTGATTGCTCGACGGATTTCCGCCGACTGGAAGGGACTCTACAACCACCCTGTGTATCTTTTGGAGACTTTCGTCGACCCGGACAGATACCGCGGGACCTGCTACCGTGCGGCCAATTGGATACAGCTGGGGATCACCACGGGGCGGGGGAAGAACGACAAGACCCACAAGCCCAACCGATCACGGAAAGCGGTATGGTGTTATCCCGTGCACCGCAACTTTCGCCTGTTGATGCAACATGGATAGACAGGAAGCGGAGCGGCTCTACGATTCCGGCAAGAACCCCACTGTAGAGAAACTACTGGACTACGACAGACAGAATACGCAGCTCAAGGAGAAGATTGCGCGGTTGGAGAGCAACTCCCAGTCATCCTCCAAGCCTCCCTCAAGCGATAGCGCCCGTGATCGGAAAGAGAAGAAAAACGTTTCCAGGGAGCCCAGAAAGCGTAACCCTGGCGGGCAGCCTGGACATCCGGGGATGAATCGAGGATTGTTGCCTCTCGATCAGGTCGATGTGGCGATCCCCTGCTATGCCGTGGAGTGTCTCAGTTGCCGCCATTTTGAACACTGCGCCAAACATCCCGTGGGCGAACAACCAGCATCGCGTTGGCAGGTGACGGAAATCCCTTCCGTGAAGCCCACCGTGACCGAATATCAACTGTACACCTTGTCCGGCAGATGCGGGGAAGTGCATCGGGGAACGATACCCTCGGAGGTGGCACGGTCGAACTTTGGCCCACGACTGACGGCGATGATCGCCTATTTCACCGCTGTTCTCCATCAGCCGCGCAGGGTTGTCCAGGATTGTTTTCACACCGTCTTCGGAATCACTCTGGCCTTGGGCTCCACCCAGAATCTTCTGGCTCAAACCTCGCAAGCCCTTGCCCCTATCGATGAGGCGCTCAAAGATGCCCTTCCCCACCAACCGGTGATCAACGCCGACGAGTCGGGATGGTATGGGCGCTGGGTATGGATCTTCGTGACCTCGACCTTCGTGTATTTCCACATCGCTTGCAGCCGAGGCTCCGATGTGCTGAAAACCGTGCTGGGGGAGATCTACCAGGGTATCCTGGGTGTGGACCGATGGGGAGCATACACGAAGTATCACAAAGGGTTGTTGCAGTTGTGCTGGGCTCATCTGAAACGGGACATTCGCGGAATCAAGGAGATGGGAAAAACGGTCTCATCGAAGCAGGCATGCGCATTTGCCTGCCGCATGGAGTATCTTCGCAAGAGGCTCATGGCGCAGTGGTATCGCTACAAGACGGGAAAGATGCAGCGCAGACGGCTGATCCACTTATCGAAACCCATACAGCGCCGCATCGAGAAGTGTCTGCGCGACTACTGCGATTGTTCCGATCGAACAGTCCGCTCCTTCGCGCGTCGGCTGTACAAGCTGAGAACTCACCTGTTTACCTTCATCTTTCACGAGGGAGTAGAGCCGACGAATAATTCCTCGGAGAGGGGCATTCGGGTAGCTGTTCTGTGGCGCAAGATCTGCTTTGGCAATAAGACGGATGCTGGGGCGATCGTGTCGGGGCGCTTGTTGACAGTTACGCGTACGTGTTGGCTCCAGAAACGGAACGCACTGGAGTTTCTTGTGGAAGCGATCACGGCGCATCGCAAAGGATTTCCTGCGCCGCTGCTGTTGTCTGCGTAGCCTAAAACAAGGTCAGAGGGCTGAACTGTTACGAGAATTCTTCACTTCATCCCCTCGTACTGGTACACCGGCACGCTGAAAAAGGTGCGGGAAGCCGGCGCAGCCGCGGTGATCTTCGCCGAGACGCGTGTCGACTCTCCCACGGGAAATGCGGTAGGGAGCGCCGGGGCAATCAAGGACCAGAAAGGGCAGGCGCCGGAGCTGTTCCCGCTCCCTGTGCTCAGCATCGGAAAGAGCGACGGCGCATTCGTGAAGGCGCAGCTGGCACGGGGTCCCGTGAAGGTCCGGATCAACCTCGAATACAGCCTCGTCCCGGGCAGGGCTGTGAATGTGGTTGGAGAGCTTCCCGGCAACGGCAGCACCGGCGAGTACATCGTCATCGGCGGCCACTACGACAGCTGGTTCAACGGCGCTGTCGACAACCTCGGATCGCAGGCGAGCCTCATCGAGATGGCCCGCTTCTGCGCCGGGATCCCGCAGGAGAAGAGGAGCAGGACCATCATCTTCGCGTCACTCTTCGGCCACGAGGTGGGCAACGAGGCCATGGGCCATGCGGCGTTCGTCGAAAGACACGCCGACACGCTGGACAAGATCGCATGTTTCCTGAACGTCGACGGCTCGGGCTCCTGGGGGTGGGAGGAGAAGGACGACACGGGTGAGATCGTCCCTACCGGCTTGGACGACAAGAGTGGAATTTTCGCCACGAGCTGGGCTCTCAGCGCCCTTGCCCGCGAGGCCGTTTTCCCCCAGGCGAAGGGTCCCTGGGGAGAGTACCCGCTGAACTCCTTCGTGGCCGATCTCGCCGGTCCCCTCGCCCAGGCGGGTTTCCCCACCCTCCTCCTCATCTCCAAACACATCTACTATCACAGCCCCCTCGACACCCTCGACAGGATCGATCCCGACCAGGTCTATCGGCGGACGCTGATGAACGTCGCAATCGTCAAGGGCCTACTGGATTCGCCGACAGGATACTACATCGGCGTGGACACCAACCCGTCACGAAAGCTGAAGGAAGGTGAGAAGCGGCTGGCCGATCTCTCCCCACAGAGTATGCCGAAGAATCCTCTGCCCTGGATGGACGGCGCGCCGGAGGATCTCTCGTTCCAGGTGATTCCGGCCCGGGTGAGGGTGTTCTCCCCTGTGATCATGTGGCCCGGGTTCTGGCGTTCGGACGACATCCTCCTGCCCGACAGCATCGAGTGGAGGTTCGGCAACCTCTTCGGGGGCGCGAAGAAGATCGCCACTGGCACGATGTACCTGCTGCCCGGCAGGAAAAAGATCACCATGACCGTTACCGACGGGAAGGGGCGAACCACGTCGGTGAGCCGGGAAATCACCGTCACCTGGTAGGAGGGAAGGGAGCTCGAGGGCAGTCAGGAAAACACGCCTGGGCGATCATGATCGGGCGGCGGCGCACCTTCTCGTGCAGCCCCCCTGCATGTCCATAGATGTGGAGGCTCAAGCGGGGAGAAAAGAAACGGCCCCTTTCTGGGGCCGCTCTTTCATTCCCTGACTGGCGAAGATCTGTTTGGTTTTCGGAACAGCCTTTATCGCTCCCCCTACTGGACGAGCTTAGAACTTTCTGCTACGAGCACAAGATCGAGGAGATACCTGCGCTTCTTGCCGTCTGATGATCTTGTTCGAGCCGGTTTCGGCTCCCCCGGACGGACTCGAACGGCCGACCGGGTCGTTCACGCGGTCCCCTGTCTCAATGATCGAGGACACCATCTGCTTCTTGCACGTCACGATGCGTAATCAACAAAGAGCGAAGTCGCATTATCCAAGGTCACCTGTCTGCAACCTTATACTTGCAGCATCGGTACTTTGCAGACATTGAGTCGTGCGCGGTTTTTCTGTAGTATTATCTGTTGGAGGATCTCAATGCCGGACCAAAATAGGATCACACAAGATTCTCGAGTAATGGGCGGGAAGCCGTGCGTTCGCGGCCTTCGAGTAACTGGTGGCACGATTGTAGGGCTTCTCGCCTCTGGTCATTCCCATAAAGAGATCCTCAAGGAATACCCTTCTCTTGAAAGAGACGACATTCAAGCCGCTCTCTCGTATGCTGCTTGGCGCTCTGAGGAAATTGAAGTATCGCCCTCTAATTCATGAAGATCCTTATCGACATGAATCTGCCTCCACGCTGGGCGCGTGAGAAATGCTGCATTGTCCTTACCCATGACCTCGATTTTGGAGTTCTGCACGCATGACTGCAGAGGCGGGACCAAGTGTCATTCAGGTCCGCACTCAAGACGTGATACCAGCCAACATCGGCGCACTCGTACTTACCGCACTGGAGAAGCATAAGGACGCGCTTGATCGAGAAGCGCTCTTGAGCATTCAAGGCCAGACTTCGCGTGTCTGGCTGCTCAACACGAGGTCTGGTCAAGAAGCATGTTCTGGCGATGCCCCGGCCTGGTAGGCCAATCTTTCGCCAAGGCCATCCTCACCATATGATTCTCTGGACGATCCAGAGTCTATCGGCGTGGGAAATCCTGCAATCGAGAGGCTTCCTTCAGGCAAGACGGCCCTATGTGGAGAAACTTTTCCGCCCCGCCTATCGATGGATGCAGGGCCAAATGCGCAAGAGGTTAGGGCCGCCGCCCTCTTCCGCTTGTTTCCCGTTGTGGGCGTGGTTTCAATGGCAAGGCAGCAATAAGAAACGGCCGGACCTGCGTTTCTCAGGGCATCTCCCACGCGGCGATACCGGTGTACTCATTGAGTTCCATGCAGACGCGGCGGAGGTGATCCTCTCTGACTTTGAGCTTTGGCACTACGTTCTTAACTATTGGTATCTGCCAAATTCCATCGCAGACGAGGCACGATTCGATGCCATCCTTGCATCCTTGGCCGCTAACACTCCTTCGGAAGTGACGATCCGAAATCGATCTTTCCACTCGGATATCCAAAAGAGCTGGGAGCGAATCTTCAATATTCAATGGTCCAAGCCGGACATCGCATCGGAGTTCACAGAAAAGCAAATCCAGGCAACACTTTGGCGGCTGAATCGAAACAAGGTGAGGAATTTCACCATCTTCAGAGCGCATTAGTTGCGGTCTCACTGAAAATCGCTCCAATCCCAGAGCGGCCAGGTCGAGCCGTGTTGGGTGGCGGGTGCTTGCCTGGATGGAAACCCCTCAATGGGACACAATAGCTAGAAAAGATGCCACTCTACCTCGACACGTCAGTGCTGTCGGCTCTGTTCGATACCCGCAATCCGGAAAGGGTGGAGATCACACGAGAATTCTTCGTGGCAAGGCTCTCAGACCGATTGCTTGTGTCCGAGCTGACTTTCGCAGAAATTGTCGCCACGCCGAGCGAGGCTTTGAGAAGAGCGATGGCGGAGGTGGCCGGCCGCTGCGAGACTGTCGCGGTGGTGACTGATGCCGATCGGCTGGCGTCGCAGTCCACTGGGGCTGGAGCAGTTTCTGAAGCGTTTCGGCTGATGCATACCACATTGCAATCGCCGTAGCCTGCGGCGCCGATATGGTCGTCAGTTGGAGCTTCAGACACATCGTGCGACGGAAGACGCGGGACGTTGTGAATATGGTCAACACGATGCACGGCTATGCGCATATTGAGATAGTGGGTCCCGGGGAATTGCTGTAGGTTGGAGGTAGGTGATGCCGACTGAGGACAAGAGGATCGATAGACGCAAGGAGTTTCCCGGTGACGAGGCTCTTCAGCAGATCCACCTTGCGCGCAAGGCGCTGCTTGCCGCTGCCAAGCGAAAGAGAGTGACGCTTGGGGCATACGTGCGGTCGCTGAAGCTTCGGTCCAAGAGCTCGACTCGCGCATGGCGCCAGGCATTCGACTGCGGAACCAGCGATGCCGCATGCTGTCCATCGGACAGCCGCGGTTAGTCCGGGGAGATAGTAGCCGCCGCTGCTAATCCCGCACATCCTGCTTTGATATAGCGCGCGGTCTATTCGACTCTGTCTTCGCTCCCCCGGACGGACTAGAACCGCCGGCCGGGTTGCTCACAGGGTTGTTTGTCTTAATGATCGAGGACGCCATCCGCTTCTCACTCGTCAAGTGTCGGAACAAGGAGAAAGAGGAGCTGCGTCGGGCAAGATCGCCAATATGCAACCTCGCGTTCGTGGCTTTCGCTTTGTGCGGTCATCGAGCCGCGCTGCCCCCTCATGCCGGCGATTGCGATCCAGGAAACCTCCGCAGCACTGTCTTTTGGAATTGCCTCGGCGGACGCGTGTGCAACGGGAGAAAGGAGGATGGAGCCCACATTGTCTATTCTGCGGCAGGTATAGTAGACTATGGTCAGGAGCGAATCTATGCCCGACATGAAAAGCGTTGAAAGGGAGATCGACCAGATTGTGAAAGCCAGGCTGTTTCCTGATGAACAGTCCGTTCTGAGAAGCGCTATGAGATCTTTGTTCGAGGCTAAACCGGAGCTCAAACGGAAAATGGTGGTCACGGCATACACCAATGGCGAAATAAGTCTCGGCAAGGCTGCACAGATCATGGGTGTTTCCCAGGAAGAGATGAAAGATATCATCCGCGAAACTGGGGGGCAGATCCATTTGGGCCCTCTCACCATCGATGAGCTGAAACAAGACGTCGCCAATGCCCGACTTCATATTTGATAATACGGTACTGTCAAACTTCGCTGCGATCGGCAAGGTGGATCTGCTGGCGAAGCATTTTGAGAACAATGCGTTCACAACGATCGAGGTGATGGACAAGCTGAAGCGAGGCATTGAAAAGGGCTACCATCCCCCGGCGGGGTTGCGATCTCGGAACCCCGCGGGCGGCTCTTGGCTGCGGACTTCCCGGAGGGTCAGTCTGTGCACACTCCGCGCGCGGTGTTATCTTCCGCATGAAGGAGGCTATCCATGAGCGCTGCGCGGATCGTATCCAATCCAGACGTGATGCTCGGCAAGCCCGTGGTCGAGGGGACCCGCATCACGGTCGAACTGATTCTAGAGAAACTCTCAGGCGGCGAGTCCGTCGACCAGATACTCGATTCCTATCCAACGCTGACTCGGGAGGGTGCACTGGCGGCTATCAAGTACGCCGTCGACATCCTTCGCCTTGATGTGGTCTATCCCGTAGGCGCTTGAGTGCGCTACCTCGCGGACGAAAGCGTCGAGCGCCAGATAGTGGACGCACTTCGTCGCGCGGGCTATCACGTTGACTACATTGCCGAGCTGGCCCCCGGAGCTGCCGATCCTGACGTGCTGGAGCGAGCGAACCGTGGTTCGTCGGTCCTCATCACCGGCGACAAGGGTTTCGGCGAGCTGGTGTACCGCCGCAGACAGCAGAACACCGGCGTGGTGCTCTTGCGCTTGTCCGGACTGACCCAGGAAAGGAAGGTTGCGATTGCCGTCAAGGTTTTCGCTGATCGCGCAGCGGATTTTGCTGGAGCCTTCGCCGTGGTGACCGAGATCGGAGTCCGGGTGAGACGGCAGGTGTAGGTCGGTTCGGACATTTTGTCTGTGCGCCCGCAGAGGCGCGGCTACGCAAATGTTGAGATTGTGGCTCCTGGGGAACTGGTGGGAGCAGGACGCGGCGAATGCCGAGTTCAGACAAGAGGATCGACATCAAGAAAGAGCTCCCCAGCTCGCTCTCAGGACGAGCGAGGCCTTCGAAGTGAGAATCGAAGGCACAACAAGTCGGGCGCTCCACCGACTCGGCGCGAGGCACCCGTTCGACTCTGTCTTCGCTCCCCCGGCCGGACTCGAACCAGCGACCGGGAGGTTACCACGGCTTACTATCCCGTTGATCGAGGACGCTATCCGCTTCTCACACGTCAAGATTCGGAATCACCTACAGAGGGCGCCGCGGCGTTCAATCTCGCCTTTCCACAACCTTGCACTATTGGCTTTCGCTTTCTGCAGTCGATGAGTTGCACAACGCATGGATGTGCTCAAAGAGAGCGATTGATTCATGAGGCTAGCGCTGCCCCTTACCCGCAAGTGGCCACCGGGCACACTCATCCATCCTCCAGCAACGCGAACCCCGCGCACATGAACTGAAACTCGGTATAGCCCTGCCAGAGCAGCTGATGGCCTGGTGGTGGGTCGTTGTTGCGTCCAAGGTATCCTCCGATCTTCGCCACCAGTCGCACCGCTTCACCCAGGAGCACGGGTGGCGTCAGGCCTCGCTTCTTCGCGTAAGCTTTCAGGGTTCGCAACTCGATGTCGGAGAACAGCACCTCGGCAGGAAGCTCCGGGGTCTCTCGGCCCAGGAGAGTCATCAGCATGATCCGCCACGCGATGACAAGGTTGATGGCGATGGCTCGCCGCAGACGCTCGGCGCTCTCATGAGCGAGATCCTCGATGCGGCACCCGGATTTCAGCACCCGATGCCAGTCTTCGATACGCCACCGCAGACAGTACCAGCGCAGACATCGCTCGGCGTCTTCGGCCGATCCGATCTCCATCGTCGTCAACAGGAACCACTCCACCGCTTTGGTATCCGGCGCAGGACTTTCCTCCAGCGCGTGAACAATCCACAGATCAATGGGGTCCTTGCCTTCCTGATACTTTGGAGCACGCAGCTGGATACGCATGTAGCGTACCGACAGATCCGCTGTGCGGCCGGAGCGCTTGGGGCGTGCCTTCTGTTTGCTTTTCTTCGGCCTGGCGCTCTGCCGTGGAATATGAACGCGAACCACACTTTGAAGCGGCGTCTGGCGAACCGCCGCGAACAGCTTGAACGGCTCCTCGGTGATGTTGCGGTCATGCTTGG
>Ga0315285_10003691_pt1 | contig 15933 bp, 28 predicted proteins | sample YL17G09_36_MG_FD_203698 | JGI IMG/M metagenome (GOLD analysis project Ga0315285, IMG submission 203698) | Sediment microbial communities from Yellowstone Lake, YNP, Wyoming, USA - YL17G09_36 | ecosystem: Environmental > Aquatic > Freshwater > Lake > Sediment | place: USA: Wyoming | collected... | reverse complement strand
TGTTTGAGTTTATCTGGCCAATTTGAATCTTTTAGATTAACTTCTGTTATATTTTTTATCATTAACTCTTGATTCATAGAACCAATTAACCTCTTTTTTAACAATTTATCTTTTTCTAAATTAAAGAATTTGGTACATTTGAAGCATACTAGTTATCCCTTCAGTTATGAAACCAATAGCTACTGCAGTTAAGAATATCGCTAAAACTCTGGCTATCACGGCTGCTCCAACCCTTCCCAAGAACTTATATATAGGTTCGACGAACTTGAGGACTAACCAAATTATGAAGAAATTTACTAGAACTGCGATTAAAGTAATAAACAAATTCGTTGTTTGTAACAATAGAATGGTTGTTGCTATCGTACCAGGCCCTACCAATAGTGGGCACGCCATTGGAACAGCACCTATGTCAGGTGAATATACGTGTGCTCTTCTTTCCCCAAAAACGATAACCTTAATCGAGATTATTAGTAGTAATACACCACCTGCAATCATGAAAGCGCCCAAAGAGATTCCAAATATGGTCAGGATTTGTTTACCGAGTAAAGTGAAAACGAGGAGTAGCGCAAATGATACCACAGTTGTTGTGTGGTAGATTCTTTTTCTTTTTTTTGGGTTCGAACCTTCAGTTAAAGTTATGAATATAGGAATATTCCCTAAAGGATCGATTATTATGAACAGAGTGATGATCGCTTTAATCAACCCAATATCTTCAAGCATGATTATTATTTGTATTTTTATTAAAAATAACCTTTACTATATCAAAATTGAGGGTTGTGCATATCTTAAAAACTTTAAATTCTAATAACAAATAATGAAATAGAGGGGTGAAAACATGTTCAGTCATAAAAATTCGAAAGGACAAGAATACTGGTTACATTCGAAAGATGTAAAACTTAGAGGGGGAAAAGTTCAGAGAATTTATTATTTCTCTAAGGTTTCTAGCGGTTCCACAGACATGCCCGATGGATACAAAGTTATTGAAAGCAAGAGAACAGCTCTTCCTTTGCTGAAGAAAAAGTGATTATGAATTAATCACAATTTTTCCCCATTTTTTATTTTTCACATTTTTTAGAAAATTCTATTGACTATATTCTTTCCCAGTTTCTTATTTCCTCTTCGCTTTCTACTCGTATGCCCTTCTCGTACTTAGTTTTAGTCTTTTTTTCATCACTGCTTTTTTCCATAATATCACCGAAAATAAAAGATATGAAAACCCTTTAAGATACTTGTGAAATAAACTTTTTAAGTCTTTTTAGAGAGAGTAAAGTTGCGATGAACACATCTTACAAATAAACTAAATTATTAGAAAACTAAAAACAATTAGAGTTACAAGACAATTAGTGGTGTCATGCCGAACAATAAGAAGAAGGGCTATAGAGTTGAGAGGAAAATAAGACTTTTGTTTGAGAAGCACGATTGGAAAGTCATAAGAGCTGGAGCAAGTCTAGGAGAAGCCGACTTGATATGTGTTAAACGGGGCAAATGCATATTCTTGCAGGTCAAATCAACCAAGAATAAAGTCTTCTATTTTTATGAATACATGGACAATAAACTGGAAGGGTTGCCTTTCTACTTAGTCGTTGATTTCGGTTATGGTAAGATGAGGATATTGCACCCCAAAAAAACTGTCGGAATCGATGACGGAATGCAGCTAGAAGACTTTTTTCGAAATGATGCAGTTTAGTAACTTTTTATTATCAAAAAAATAAAGTTATATTATGGAAAGGAGATCCTTACTCCCATTCGTTTTAGGATTGATAATAATTCTTTTAGTCCTATCAGGTGTTGTTACTTTAATTTTCATAATCGTTGGGGCTATAATAATTTTATTCGCGTTTGTGAAGAAGCTGTTGTTAATTTTGTTACTCCTTATAATCTTAATCATCGTGTTGTTAGTAATTTTTTTCATACCGGGATTCAGTATTCCGATTTAATCCAGATTTTTCTGATTATTTCATATTTTAGTTAGATTTTGTGCTAAGAATGCAATAAACTATTTCAATTAATAGTCCGAAATAAAAACTTGAGGTAATTTTATGGGTTGCGGATGCTGTGGTTCGAGTAAGAAGAAAAAGAAAAAGTAGTCCAATTTTTATTGTGAAAGATACTTAAGTCTTGTCGTAAATATATGAAACATGGCCATCTCAGTAATTATAGGTATCTTGATTTTAGGCGTAATAATTTACACGATGCTAAAAATAGTCAAGAACGTTGTTGTTGGCATAGTATTGATATTTTTTGCTTTGGTGGCTGGTTATCTAATCTTGGGTTCTATCCCAAGTCCTAGGTCAATACCCGTTATAGGTCCTCTATTCCCAGAGATACCATCCGAACCTTTGAGTATAATTTCTTACGTCAAGAAGATATTTAGAAACATAGAAATAGCGGATGTCTCTAGGGATGATGAGAACAATTTGTTGATAACTGTTGTCAATGCAGGCAAACTACAAGTTTCTAACTTCACTGTCTACGTTGATGACAAAAAAACGAACATAATTAACAAACCGGAAGATCCTTTAAAACCAAGTCAAATCACGGTAATCCAAACTGACTGGGCTAAAGATTTCATGAAAATTTTAGTCCAAACCTCAAATATTAATGCAACGTATTCAAAGTCAGATTAAGTTTATCTGGTGATTAATATCGTGGAAATAGGCAAGACTTGTCCTAAATGCGGTACATTCTTTACTGAAAACACATGCCCGAATTGTGGATGGGGAGTTTTGCCACTCCTGCCAAAATCCGTGAAACAAAAAGTAAAAGGAATATCGCGTTAAAAGCGTCCATAAATAACTTAAAGAATTCTAAAAATATACTAAATAGGTTAATACGGTGATTTAAGTCGCAGAAAAAATAATCGTAACTTCAGCCTTACCTTATGCCAACGGTGAGATTCATTTAGGTCATGTTACATCCACCTATTTACCAGCAGATATTTTCACTAGGTTTCAAAAGTTGAAAAAGAACGATGTGATACATGTCTGTGCGACAGATGACTTTGGAACGCCCATTATGATAAAAGCTGAAGAAGAAGGAAAAACTCCTAGAGAATTAGTAACGTATTGGAATGAAACTGATAAGAAAGATTTCGATGATTTTGGCATTTTGTTTAATATGTTCTACAAGACTAGTTCAGAAGAAAATATCGAAATGACGCAACATTTTTTCAAGAAACTTTTGGAAAAGGGTTACATATTCAAAAAAATAGTGAATCAACTTTTTTGTGAAAGATGTAAAAAATTCTTGCCGGACAGGTATGTTAAGGGAAAATGTCCTTATTGCGGAGCAGAAAATCAATACTCGGATGGTTGCGAAAGTTGTGGTAAAACATTACAAACTGGAGAGATACTGAATGCCCATTGTGCCATTTGTGGATCAACGCCTGTGAGTAAAGAAAGTGAGCATTATTTTTTAAAACTCTCTGCTTTCTCGAGCAAGTTGAAGAAATGGTTGACTGTGAACAAGAACTTACAAAAAGAAGTCAAAAATTATGTTCTGGGGTGGATAAAAGAAGGGTTGAAAGATTGGGATATAACACGAGATATGCCATGGGGAGTACCGATTCCATTGGAAGAAGCGGAGGGAAAAGTTCTCTATGGTTGGTTCGATAATCACCTATGCTATATCTCCACTGCATTGAAGTATCTTTCTGAGAATAAAATCGACGGAAAGGAATTCTGGAATTCTTCTAGAGTATATCATTTTATCGGAAAGGACATAGTTTATCATCATTATTTATTCCTTCCAGCAATGAGAATCGGCGTAGGCGAATACAAGTTACCAGATTTTATTCCAACTAGAGGCCATCTGTTATTGCAAGGAAAAAAATTTTCCAAGAGTAGAGGTTGGTACATCAGTCTAAAAGATTTTTTGAAAGATTTCCCAGCGGATTACTTGAGATATTATCTGTCATCAATAACATCTTACGGACAATCCGATATCAATTTTGATTGGAGTGATTTTTGTTCAAGAATAAACAATGAGTTAGTCGCTAACATCGGTAATTTTGTTCACAGAACTTTGACTTTCATATCGTCTAAGTTTGACGGTCAAGTTCCAACACCAGAAGAAGAATACAGTGATGTAGATACTGCTTTTGAAGAAAAGATTTGGAAAATGGAGGATGATGTTGCGAAAGACATGGAAAGATTAGAATTCAATAGAGCGTTGAAAAAAATCTTAGAATTTTCTGTTCATTGTAATCAGTACTTCCAGAAGAATGAGCCATGGTCGAATAAAAAGAGAGCGCCAAATTGTCTTTATCTTTGCATTAATGCAGTTAGAGCATTAGCCATATTACTAGAGCCTTATCTACCATTCTCAGTTGAGAACTTATGGAAACAGTTAAACCTTGAAGGCTCAATTCATGATCAAAATTGGGACTCAATATCGAAGATGCAAATCGGTCCAGGACACAAAATTAACAAACCACAAATATTATTTAGAAAGATAGAGCCTGAAGAGATTAAAAAACAAATGAATAAACTGATAGGAGGATGATTATGATAAGCTTCAAAGAATTCAAGAACTTGGAGATGAAGGTTGGGACTATAAAAAAGGTTGAAGAAATACCGAACTCAAAAAACCTCATAAAATTGAAGGTCGATATAGGCGGGACGATAAAACAGGCTGTTGCAGGTTTGAAGGGCCATTATCCAATCAACGAACTGGAAGGAAAACAATTCGTGTTCGTCACTAACCTAGAGCCAGCAAAACTCATGGGTGAATTGTCAGAAGTCATGATTCTGGCTGCAGAGGACACAGATAAAGTCATACCGATTAAGCCAGAAAAACCCATCAGCAACGGGGCAATCATAAAGTAAATTAATTTTTTATTGTTGCAAATCAATTCTCTAACCATGAAGACAGTAAAAGACTTCATGAACAGGAATGTTATCTATCTTTCACCAGATGACACTATATTCGAAGCAGCAAAAATACTTTCCCAGTGTAACATAGCGGGCGCTCCTATAGTTGATAAAGACAAAGTGGTCGGAGTCATAAGCATTTCTGACATAATTAAATTCGTTGACATAAAACTTGGTGTATTGCCAAAGATTGATACGCCGGGCCTTTCATCCTTACTTCTTGCTTTGGTTCAAATGCAAAAAATGCATCACGATTTTCAAAAAGAATTGCAAAAAATTACGAGTTCAAAAATTAGACAAGTGATGTCAAAAGCAGTTATTACAGTATCACCATCGACCACATTGGTTGAAGCCGCAGAAATAATGGAAAAACATGATATTAATAGGCTCCCTGTCGTGAGTGAGGGAAAGCTTGTAGGAATCGTAGCAAGAGCCGATTTAATTAAAGCACTCGTATACTAAAATTTTAAAAACAAGAAAGAAAAAACCTTTGTTGACATTAACATCTTAATTAATTTATATTTTTTTACACCCCAAACAAAATTGGGCTATCAATCTTCAGAATCTTCTCCGGTTCCTTCGTCATCCCATCCTTCTTCTTCGGCATCCTCTTCTTCATCCCAATCTTCGTCATCCCATTCTGCCATGACTACACCTCTCAAAGAGATTTTATTATTATTTAATTTCATGTGTGTCACTTCTATTTAAAGATATTTAATTCGAAGAAAATGTAGAGTTAACTTTTTATATCTTTCGGTCATTTTGTTTTTAAATCACATTTTTTTATTAGAATAAAATTATAATTATGTCTTTAGAGTGATTGATACGGCTGAGAAAGAAAAATTGCGCTTGAAGTTTAGGGATGAATGGGAAAAACATTACAAGCTAGACTTTCTCGTTAATCAAGGGTTTGTTAGAAAGGTTTGTCCTAAATGTGGAAAGGGTTTTTGGACTTTGGATGCGAACAGGGAAAGTTGTCCAGATCAACCTTGCCAGTTTTATGAATTCTTAGGTAATCCACCTACGAGTAAAAGGTTTGATTACATACAGAGTTGGAAGGTTATCGAAGATTTTTTCAAGAAGCATGGTCATGCAAGCGTGAGACGTTATCCCATCGTTTGTAGATGGAGACCTGATTTATTCTTCACTATAGCATCGATAATCGATTTCCAAAGAGTGGGAAAGAATGGTATAACGTTTCAATTCCCGAACAACCCTTTGATAGTTCCACAATTCTGTTTACGTTTTAATGACATACCTAACGTCGGGATAACTGGAAGACATTACAGTTGTTTCTGCATGGTAGGTCAACATTCGATTTATGATGGAAAACAAGGCTATTGGAAAGATAGATGCGTTGAATTGGATTTCAGACTTTTGTCTGGCCCGTTCGATATAAAACCCGAAGAAATAATTTTCGTCGAAGATTTGTGGGTCGGTCCCGGAGCATTTGGTCCTTCAATGGAATACTTTGTCAGAGGATTGGAGATTGGTAATGCGGTCTTCACAGAATTCAAGTCGAACAATTCAAACGTCGAACAGATGAAAGAAAAAGTCATAGACATGGGCGCTGGTCTGGAAAGGTTTGCATGGATTACTCAGGGAACACCAACTTCTTACGATGTGACATTCGAACCAATTTTAAGATACATGAGAAAACAGACTGGGATTAAATACGATACAGAATTTTTCTTGAAATATTCCAAACTTGCTGGTTCATTGAACTTAGATGAGATCAACAACATAAAAAAAATAAGAGAGGGCATAGCATACCGATTGAACGTTACTGTGGATGCATTGGAGAAAAATATCAGACCACTAGAGGCTATGTATGCTATAGCTGATCATACGATGGGGTTGACATTTGCCATAGCTGATGGTTTATTGCCATCGAACGTGGGCGGTGGTTACAATCTTCGTATAATACTCAGAAGAGCTTTAAATTTCATCAGCGAGTTAAGATGGGATATAGATTTGATTGATGTTTGTGAATTGCATGCAAAGCACCTTAGTTTGATTTGTCCAGAATTATCAGAGCACATGAACGAAATCCAGAAAGTATTGGATGTTGAGAAGAAGAGATACAACAACACAAAATTGAGGACTAAATCAATAGCCGAGGCTATAATCCAAAAAGGGGAGCAAATAGATGAAGCAGTGATGATAAAACTCTATGACTCCGAAGGCATCACGCCAGAATTAATAAAAGATTATGTTCCAGATTTGAGAATACCGGTTGATTTTTATACCAAAGTTACTGAGATGCACATGGGCGAGAAGAAAGAAGTTATTATGGAACAGATAAACGTGAGTGGCGTACAGCCAACAGAATATTTAGTTCATCAAGATCCTAAGAAAATGGAATTTCAGGCAAAAGTCGTGAAGATGATTGAAGATAAGTTTGTTGCCCTTGACAAGACTTACTTCTATGCTGAAGCTGGCGGTCAAAAATCAGATGTCGGTTTTATCGGGGATTTGCCTGTTTCTGATGTTCAGATGGTTGGTGGTGTTGTTTTACACAGAATCATAGGCAAGTTAGAAGAGGGAAAAGTTGTTAATTGCAGAATTAACACTTACAAAAGAGAGATATTGAGAAAACATCACACTGGTACTCACATCGTTAACGTTGCTGCTCGTGAGATCCTTGGCAACCACGTATGGCAACATGGTGCTGAGAAAACTTCTGAGAAGGCTAGGCTTGACATAACACACTACGAAGCGTTGACTGACGAAGAAGTGCAAAAGATAGAAGATAAGGCGAATGAGATTATTAGGAAAAATATTCCAGTGAAGATTGAGATTTTACCTAGGATTGAAGCTGAGAAAAAATATGGTTTCAGAATTTATCAAGGTGGTGTTGTTCCTGAAGACACTTTGAGAATTGTTTCTATTGGTAATATAGACCATGAGGCTTGTGGCGGCGTTCATTGTGACAGCACTAAAGAAGTAGAGTTCATTACGATATTAAGAACGAAAAGAATACAAGATGGAATTGATAGGATTGAGTTTACTGTTGGTTCTGTCGCTTTGAATTATTTGAAAGAAAGAGAGAAATTGTTGAAGGAGACTGCAGGTCTGTTGAAAGTAAAAGAAGAATTCGTGCCACAGGCTGTAAAAGAATTGTTTGAGAGATGGAAAGAAAAAAGAAAGGAATTGAAAAAGTTGAGAAAGAATTCGAATTGATCAAAGCATCGCAATTATCGAGGGCAGTAACAAGACACCCATTAAGTGAGTCGACCTAACCTTCAATAATATCGATAGTATACCGATACAAGTTGATGTAAACGCTAATAACAAACCCTTCCATCCTGTAAAGATGATAATTAAGAACAATCCTAGACAAAATCCAAACATTCGTAAGTACTTCTTGTTAACTTTGCTCAAGATTTTACTCAGGGGATTCGCCAACAACAATGCTAAAACAGAACTAACACAGGCGGCAACGATTAACGAACCAATCAGTAGCAATGTTTGACCTACGTAAAGATCTCCGAGTATTTCTCGAATATTATAAGCAGCTATACTCCTCACAACGCCAGTAGAGCCGAGAACTAATATAGATAGTGTTATGTACGCTAGAGAGATGATGGATAACACGAATAATATTTGTTCATTCTGTCTAATTTTTCCGGTTTGCAGAGCAATCACTGCAGCTTGGCTTCTTTTCATGCTGGGGATAAAACTTGTAAATAGACTTGATAGGAAAGCTATGACAGAAACTCTGATCTTATTTTCTCTTTGGGTTTCATATTTGATTTCGTAAGTTCTCCTTCTACTTGCGATTATCGAACTAAACCCATATAAACCCAAGAATATCGGTAGGAACAAATAGTTTGAGGGTAAAAAACCGCTATCCCTGACCAACAGACCCAGTATTCCCGATAAGACAAAAATTGATGAAGCAAACAGACATTTCTTCCAGTCTCCTTCGAGCCAAACCATGTAAATACAAATTATCATCAAAATCTGCCCAACTAATGGTCTAATACCCTCGTAAATAACAGGGTAGATTTTTTGTGCAAACAACAACAATGGCAATGAGAGTAGAATCCCAATCAAACCCCCTGTAACTATATTCTTTATCGCTTTATCGACGAATTCTTTTTTTATAGAGTATTGGCTCGGTTCTATAGCTAAAGCGGCTAGATCGTCCGAGATGCTAAACAAGATTGGTGACAAGAATTGAAAGAAGGCATAGGCAACCTCCATTCCGATTATCAATACTATGAGGTTGATTTGAGAAGTTATAAGGCCATAACTCATCAACACTAACGTTAGGTTACTCGAGTGAAGACCAGGGATCAGTCCTGCTATGCATCCAAGGCACACACCCAGAAGAATAAAAACCAAAAGTTCTATCATCCTATCACAACGTCCTTTTCTGATCTCGGAAGAACCTCCAGCGTATCTTTGTATTCAGTGATAATTCCCACTATATCCACCCTTTCACCTTTCGTTATGTCACTAAACGTTTTACCAAGATTCCCTATGAGTGGCACGGTTATCCCGCCAGTGTCATCACTAACATTCAAGTAGATATTGCCTGTATTACTTTTTTTGAACGATTCAATCTTTCCTGTTATTTTGACCAAGTTACCAGTCATAGGTTCTTTGATATCCTTAATTTTGATTTCAATCGGGTTGATGAGTGAAATGGCCAAGTAAAGCGTTAGAAGACCAATGATGCTCAGTCCAAGTATCAAACTGATTAGAAACTTTTCCTTTACCATCAATTAAAAATTGTTCACTAGAGATTAAATTTATTATTAAGATAGCAAAGTTATTATTAGTACGTTTATTAGGCATCAAGGATGAAAAATCAAGAAGAAATGATAAAATGAAAAATTCAGAGCAGGAATTGAAAGATTTAAAGAAAAAATATATTTTGCTCAGACAGGCTGCTGAATTCTTGAAAGTGCAAGAGACTGATTTACCGAGAGTTGTCAAGAGATTTTTGGATGAGATAGAAGAGATGGAGAAGCAAATTAAATCTTAATGTTTAGAACGTTTCTACAACTTCCTTAGTAGTTATCGCCGAGGGTGAAGGGGTGATTTGTGTTTTCTCCTTTTGAAGAATATTGGAATATATTCGTCTCCTTCTATATCATCTGCAGTATAAACTTTCAACCAAGACTTTACTCTCCTACCTTTTATTTCTGGAGATAATTCTGTATGACGATAAGTTTTTTTCAATTTACCATAATTTTTAACAAGTGGTCCATCATAGAGAGGTTTATGATGAGGAATTATTACTTTCACTTTATTTGGTCTATAATTTTTAGTTCCAAATATAGAAGAAAATACTTTTTTCCAGAAATTACCCATAATTAAATTTTCTTCTTTGTGAACAAAAACCTATCTGATTCTTTCACTTCTTTTGTTTCTTGTACTTGTCGTAAACCCAGACTATGAGGCAGGAGAGGAGATACCAGAAAATTAAATTTAACAATTCCTTAAGAACATAGGGTAAAAATCCTAAAATTATACTGAAAGGACTCAATATTAAAAGTAATATTATAATTATTCTTAAAATATAAAAGGGTAAAAATTCCTGACCAGCTTCCTTAGCAAAACCTTCAAGAACTATGAGAAAACCCAATCCCATTGGAATGAAAAAAATAACAATTGTTAAAACAATCTTTCTCCAGTCTGGCTTCAGAAATTGTTTCCAATCCATAATTAAATTATCTTTTTCCAGAACAAAAATCTATCTATAACTCATTCTTGAATATGACAGTCCTCTTGTCTTGACAGCAATCTGTTAAGGTTCTTTAGTGAGACTAAACTAATTTTCTCTAAATCCTGCTTGTCAAGAATGAAAATAATCAAATCTTAGTAGTTACACACCACAAAGGTCTGTTTACAATCAAGCTACAAATATTAGTTTGAATTTCTTCCTTCGTCGGGTTGTTCAATGTCTTCTGTCCTCTCAAACTCATGATACTGACTGATACAGAACTCGTATCCGACGTTATTTCTTGAAGGTATATCTGGTCTTCAGAATTCTGCGTCAAGTATTCCAAATTATTCTTGGCATCCGCGCATTCCAAGCAACCATTGTAATAACGATATTCAACGAGTGTGAAATATTTCTGTAATAGTAAAGCTCTTTGTTGAGCGTTCAACTCGTAGTTGATTATCTTTTCATTCGGTACCTGAACTTCTTCTTCTTTTGGGTTCAAACTACTCAACACAGCATACGTAATACTCGAACCCATCATCAAGAATATGAATATCATTGCAATTACTGATTGAGACTTAATCTTCAATTTCATAAAAAACACTATACGTTGATAAATTTAAAAATGTTTTTAACTATTTACTGATTTCATTTTATTCTTTCGTACAAAAACGCCAACACAACACCAGCGACAATACCACCTATAAGTCCATTGATAGTCTCTATGACATTCAGAACATCTGGATAAGTATACATCAGCCAAGTGTAATAGGATGTTGGTAATTTAGAGGCTAGCCAGAGTAGGAAACCGAAGAACAAACCTTTCTTCCAAATAGATTGTATGCCAATTCCCTTTTCCGTATAAGAATACAAGATTGCAAGAAAAACTGTCGAGAACAGACTACCGATCAACATGAGTAGCATCCAGTTGCCAAGGCCACCAAACGTATCCATCGGTTTTGAGCAAGATAATCGCTATATTTTGAGTAAATACCAGAAACTAGTGGGTTCATGTAAAGGATACTGCCAACAACGAATGCTACAAAACCTGAAACCAAACCTGGTATAACTATCTTTTTCGTGTTCATTCTCTCGAAAAACAATTTAGAATTTCTGAATTATAAATCTAAGACTAGAAAATACAAATGCAGAGGTAAGAGTTATCAAATAACTGTTTTTTATTTTCTCTACTCTACCTTTGCTCCTGTCACTTCGCCCCTGAAGATCTTCACGCTTGATGGTGTCATTATCAAGAAGTCTTCGTCCACTCCGATCAAGTCTCCGTTAGTTGCTATTGAAGTCCTTCTCAGTCTTTCAACGACTCTTTTAAGTTCGCCCATGTCTCTTTCTTTAATCTTTCTGATTCTCAAGAAAACGATGTTGCCTTCTCGAACATATTTCTGAATGTTCTCAACGTCTCTATAATCATTCAACGTCTCAATCCTGATGTTAGTCTTTCTTCCTTCTTCACCAATGGTCTCTAGTTCAATGAACCCTTCCGTATCTTCTGTGCGTTCTTCTCCTCTTTTGAAGATAGATTCAAAAATCATACCCTCCTTCACCTCTCAATTTTGGATTTAGTTAGTAAACATAAATAGTTTTAACCCATCAAAGATTTATAACTCTCTTTTAACGGTTTCCAGCATACTTACGACGTTCCATATCTGTGTCCTTGTATACATCGGCATGTTCGGGTCGTTTATTATCTCGTCCAGTGTGGATATGGCTGAACTCAGTCTTATGTCCCAATTGTTATTGCTCTTCTCAGTCAACTCTTTCTTCGCTTCTTCTGCTGCAGCCCTTATGTTCCTCGGCACAGTCCTGTCATCTATTATACCTGTCAATATCTTGACTATGGGTTCTAAGTCTCTCACAGAATCACCCCTCGATCAATTTCTTTATTCGAGGTTCCATCTCTTTTAATTTGTTCGTTATTCTTTCTTCAGCCTTCTCCAAAGTCTTGATCCTCAAGTCAAAAGTATCCTTCTTTTCAGCCAGGTCTTTCTTTAACTCTTCTATGCTCTTCTTGATCATTATCGGGCCGGCAATCTTGTAAGCCTCTTTCTCCTTACTTGCATCTAATTCTTCTACTGCCTTATCCATCTCCATTATCTGCAGTTTCAAGTTCTCTTTCTGTATGAGTATCGACTGTAATTGTTGCTGATAAGCTTGAAATTGACCCAAGAAATTCCTATCGTCTTCCGTGACCATTTAAATCTTCCAGTTCCTTTAAACCCTTAACAAGAGATAAATATGAATTGATAACAGCTTTTAAATAACTTATCTTTTCTGTTTCGATTTCTATGATCAAATCATTCTTTTCCGTCTTCAAATTGACTTTCAAATCGTCTCTATTCTGAACATCCGGCAGAAGACTCTTTCTTATGATTTCAGCATCTTTACATTCTATTCTCAGCGTGGCTCTCATACAATCTAAATAATAATACCAGAATAAGCTTATAGAATTTCACTGAAAATTTATCTTGCCTGTACTCTTTTAATCACTTCAGGCCTCATCTTCACGAATATTCTATACCCGCAATAAGGGCATCTGACTCTTTCATCCCCTTCTTCTATTACTTTTTTACACTTCAAACATTTGAAACCCATAAAATCACCCCGACCCCTTTGATTCTGATACTGGAGTATAAGCCCCCCCAGCGAATTTAGCATTACATTTTTTACAAACCCATATCCCGGCAGACAATCTCTTCAAGAATTTTTTCTTGCAACTCGGACAGACATAAGCCAGTTTTTGTTTATCTTCTATTTTCTTCAACGCGATCTTCACTCCCCAACCATACCTGGGTCCAAACCTCCCAGTAGAACCAACTTTTTTCGTTTTCGTCATAACATCATCTTATTATTTTGAAACCTTTTTTATCAGTCAAAGAGCCTAATATCTGTCTTAATTTTGAATCATCTATCATCGTCTTTATCTGGCCGGACTGGTACAATTGTATCAGGTAAACTTCCAGTTGCATCGCCATTTCTGGTTTAACCATCCTTATTCTTCCCAACCTCTCTAAAGCCTCTTTGCTCAATATCTTATTCATCACAACTTTTTTTATTTTTTCAAACTCCTGAAGTTGCTCTGCTTGTTCAGACGTCAGGTTGTTCATTTCTTCGCCTCAGGAATTATTTTTTTTAAGAATTTTTTACCCGCTTCGCTAACGATTCTTCCCCTTTTCTTAGAATTCTTTGATTTCTCGATTAAACCAGTCGCTTCTAACTGTTGTAGACATTTCCTTACTATGCTGCCTCCAGATCTTCTGAACCTCTCTGGTTTATGTCCTCTATGCTTTCTGCCGCCATAATAAGTCCTCAGTCTTTGAACACCAACCGGCCCGTCCAAGCAAATTCTCCTGAATATCGATGCCGCCCTCGTATACCACCAATCTTCTTGCACCGGTGGCAGCTCTCGGCTTATCCCGGTCTTCGCGAACCTTGACCACTCTGGTGGTTTGATTTTCTCCATTTTTTTAAATTCTTCTTTACAAACTTCTATGAATTTTTTTGTATCTACGTCTCGCATACTTTACCACTTGCTCCTGAAATCAATATATACGCAGTTATGTTGACGATGACTATTAACCCTCCGACGATCAACAGCATCATCAAAATTGCGATAGGTAATGTACCAGTTCTACAAATTCTTAAACTTTTATCTTTTTCGCATTTTTCCATAATCTTGACTATACCATCTAGGACGTAGAATAAAACTATCACGGCTATAAAAACAACGACTACTGCCAGTGTTACAATCCTTAGATCCAATACCATGGATTTACCTCTTGTACGGGTACCTGTATATATTACCACAATTTAGACATTTAATAATTATGAGCTTTTTTTCAGAATCCATCTCAAATTCAGATGTTCTACTGGGTATTAATACCTGGTTGCATTTCTTGCAAAAACTCCTTTTTTGCTCTTTCTTAAAACGGATGTTATACCTCTTCCCGATTTTCCTGGCCAGTTCCACATAACTCCTACTTCTCTCAGGGTTCTTTTCTAGCTCTTCCCTAGCCAACCCGAGCAGTATCTCTACCCTCTCCTTCGCTATTTTAAGCCTGTATAAAGGCTTTCTTTTCTTGATTCTTTTCATCATCTCTAATAATAGGCATGGCGAAAGGTTTAAGTACTTAACCCTGATATTTATCACTATATGTCAGTGGTAAACTCTAATTTTGCCTTGAAATTGGCTTTTTTATCCATTTGTTTAGCCCTTTTTGTAATCTCACTACCCTTAGTTAAGGCCCAATCCATCCTATTGGATGTTTACGATACAGATGTAAACCCACGCCATGCTGAAGAAGACCAAGAAGTAACCATATCTGGAAAGGTTAGACTGGTCGATGCGCCACCAGTATATCAAATGGTTACGGTTGAATGGTATGTTGATAATGCCCTGGAGCATAGAGCAACTTATTCGATGAGAAAAGATGATGTTAGATCTTTAACTTGGAATTTTGACACTGATGGTCTTTCAAAGGGACGACACGATGTAAAAATAAACGCTTCTGTCGATAACGTTACAGACGAAGATTTGAACTATTTTTACATCGATGAAGATATAGAAGTAGTAATCGATGATTTTGACTTAGACCCTTCAACTGTCTGCACAGATGAGAGTGAAACTGTTGAGTTGTCTGTGAAAGTGAACTTAGAAAAAGGGCCTGATGATACTTTAGTGACTGCAAAATTCTACATTAATGACGGTGATAGCTGGGATTACATAGGTAGAGATGAAGAACACTTAGACGAAGATGATGAAAAAACTCTTAGAGTGGATTATGATTATGAAAAAAATGACCTTGATGAAGGATCTTATGATGTGAAGGTTGTCGTGGAAGCAGATGATATAAAAGAAACTGAGTATTCAACTTTAGACGTAGAAGATTGCTCACAAACAGGAAATCACAACGTTGAAGTAGGCTTCATATCTTTATCCCCAGAATACCCTCAAACTACAGACAGATTATCATTCTCAGTTCCGATAACTTTACATTCTTCTGACAGTTTTCCTACGGATGTATACTTAAGGGCTTATGTTGATGGCAAATTAATCGACTCGAGAACCTTTAGGTTTTATCGTGTTGAAACAAATACTTATACCTTCAACATCGATGTGAGGCAATACGGTTCAGGAACACATAATATAGAGGTTAGGGCCAACATAGATTCAATTACTGATATCTCAACAAGAGATTTCATTATAGGTTCAGGAATGCCTGGCACGACACATTGTCTCAGTATCGATAACATCTGGGTTGACAGTCCTTTAAAAGCCGGTGAAAAATTAACAGTTCATGTTAGAGTATCAAATTGCGGATCATTAACAGAAAATAACGTAAAAGCAAGTTTGACTGCATTCTCCAA
>Ga0315285_10003688_pt1 | contig 15940 bp, 8 predicted proteins | sample YL17G09_36_MG_FD_203698 | JGI IMG/M metagenome (GOLD analysis project Ga0315285, IMG submission 203698) | Sediment microbial communities from Yellowstone Lake, YNP, Wyoming, USA - YL17G09_36 | ecosystem: Environmental > Aquatic > Freshwater > Lake > Sediment | place: USA: Wyoming | collected... | reverse complement strand
GTCGCGTTAATCTCCGTAAGGCGCCCGGTATTGAGCAGTACCGTATTATTGTTCGAATCGGTATTCGAATCGGAAACAACATAGCTCAACGCGACGTTTTTTGCTACAATGTCATCATTGCGCACCGTGGTTGAAATTCTCACCTGGGCGCTTGCAGCGGACGCGCCTGCTTTGGGTATCGAAATTTTCTGGCTGTAGAGCGGCATGTAGCATTTATCGGTGCACACAAGCCACACATCCCGGTATAAACCGCTGAAAAGATAGTAATCGGGATACCCATAATTTGCGGGATTCCTTCCGGGAGGAATTGTATCCTGGAACGTATTATCCAGCCGTACGGCAAGAACATTGTTCCCGGTAAGCGATACCATGGAGGTAATATCAAAGCTGAACCAGGTAAAGCCGCTGTTGTCGTGCGTGCCGAGCTTTCTCCCGTTCAGCCAGACATCCGCGCTCTGCATGGCTCCTTCGAATTCAATAACAATTTTCCCGGTATGCTTTGCCGGTGGTACGATAAAATTCTTCCGGTACCAGCAGACACCCTTGAACATGTTCGATTCCCCGGGAACCGTGGGCGCATCATAGGACGCCGAATGCGGTATATTGACCGTGGACCATCCGCTTCCGGCATCATTAAAAATGCTGTCTGACGGCGTTCCGGACGGGACACCCGGATAAAATTTCCATCCGAAGTCAAGACTCGTCTTGGACCGCTCCTTGTAAATTCTTTGCGGATAGAACTCCGCCCGCGCTGTTATAAGACAAGCACCGATGACCAGTATTCCGGCCATCGCACCATGTTTGTTAAACATACGTATCTCTCCCTTCGCATGGTAGGATTATTGATAATTTTTTGTTCTTCATTGCGTCGTGAATGACCACACCGCGGACCACCAGGCGCTTTGCCGCGATAGAAAGTCTATCGATGCGACGCGCCAGTAGTAAAGCGTTCCCGATGTAAGCGAACTACTGGTTAAAGAGAAGAAATAGTGGGTTGAGTCAAATGTACCTAAAACTGTATCTGATACTCCACTATTGTTCACGACCACATTCGATGAAAAATCCGAGGCGGTGGACACCTGCACATGGTACGAGCTTACCAACCAGCCCGAAGGTTTGTGCCATATCAGCGAGTCGGTAAGGGAAACACTGTTTGCACCATCGGCAGGAGTTAACAGCCTTGGCGCCGGCATATTCCACGTTACGAATGACTGCGTTGCCGACCAGGCGCTTAAACCTTGAGGTATTAAAACGCGCACCCGCCAGTAATAGGTCACCTCATCCGCCGAAAGCGGCGAAGTGATGGCGAAGGATGGTAATGAGATGCTTGTATCAATGGTGAACGTTGAAAAAGTGTTATCGGTTGACAACTGTACATCATACGTCGTCGCTCCGGGTGACGCATACCAGGTTAAGGTAAGCGTATCCGGTTCAAGCATTGAACCATCTTGGGGCTGTAGGTTCGACGGCGCTGCCACTCCTGTCGTAAATGAAAAGGTTGCCGACCAGGCGCTCGTGCGTTGGCCGTCTTTTGAAGCGGACACGCGCCAGAAGTAGGTCGAATCATTTCCAAGCGGCGAAGTGATGGCGAAGGATGGTGATAACGAGCTTGAATTAACGGTCAACGTTGAAAAATTGGAAGTTGTTGACACCTGCACAGAATACGAGGTCGCTTCTGGCGACGGATTCCAGATTAAGGTAAGGATATCCGGCTGAAATTGAACACCATCGTTAGGAGATCTAAGCGTTGGGGCATCAAGCGGTATCGGTGCTTTTGTCGGTGATGAACACCCGAACATTATCAAGCAGACAAGCCCTGCAGTAACAGAAACAATACTACTGCGTTTTAGCATAGTACCCCCTTATACAGTGATAGATTTTTATTGTATTTTTAAAAATTGAACGGTCCATGATTACACCCTCGAACCCCCCTCTGGGGCTTTTTTCCGGTTTGGATACTCATAGTCACGGATTTACCGTGAGTGTTACCGCGTCTGAATAAACGGTATCCGCAGGGTTCATAACGACGACCCTGTAGGTTCCCGCATCATTACTCGTCGCGTTTGTTTTAGTGTAAGTCGAATCTGTTGCACCTGGAATAGGAAACCCGTTCAACCGCCATTCGTAGGTTGGCGCAGGAATGCCTGTGGCAATAACAGTAAAGGCGAACGAGCTATCTACAGATTGGGTAACGGTATATGACACCGGCTGTAACGTGATTTGAGGAAGTGTACATACCGTGAGTGTTGCCGGGTCTGAAGTGACGGTCCCCTGAGAGTTTGAGACGACTACCGAGTAGATTCCCGAATCAGCAAGCGCCGCGGCAGGAATAGTGAAAGCCGCGCCTGTTTTGCCGGGAAGAATAGTATCGTTCTTCAGCCATTGATAGGAAGGTTCAGGATTGCCCGTGGCAGTAATGGAGAAAGTAACCGGATTGCCCGCAATGACAATTTGCGACTGCGGTTGCGTCGTTATTGCCGGTGCAGCAGGAGGTTCTGTTGCATTCTTGCCGCAGCTTAAAAACGTCGCAAACGTCAGTAAAAGAACGGCACCGGTTCCTTTAAACATGAAAACCCCCCTTATAAAATAATCGTGATGGTTAATAAAATTAAATATAATTTTATGCGATTTTGAAAAAAAATATATTATTACTCCGGTAATTGAATGGATTGTTTAAATCGGCTTTTTCAAATGATCGGTACGTTTAGCTATCAATAAAGGCGCTATGCGAATAAAACTATTGCACCTGTCAGAACCGGCACGGAAACTGTTAATAGGTATCCTTTCAATCATACTCCTGTTTTCCGGTTTTTTCTTCAACTGTTGGCATGTGGCAGCGCAGCAGTGGTTTCTCCATTTCCAGCATGACAACGAAAGTCTGGTGGTGGGAAGAATGGTCAAGTCCCGCAGTGACGGCATTTTTTCCGCCGGCGGACTGAACGGGGCCGGGATCCATAATAATCTTCATCTGCAGTGGATATCCTCGGAAGAGACTGACAGACAGTATTCAGCCTATTTCAAGGGGCTCAGGTTCGATGAATATTCGCCCTACCTGTCACAGACCGGCGGCCAGGCCATGTTTTTCAGCCTGCTTGACCGCGTACTGCCCTTATCGCCGAAGACAAAGTTGAATTCATACTATATGCTCACCTCCCTGCTGTCAGCCGTGGCCCTGACTTTGGTGATACTGTGGTTTTATAGTGAATTCGGCTTTGTCGTCATGCTCTCCGTCGTCTGTTCCATGGTTTTCTCCCAATGGCTGACCGTTTTCGGGCGGAATCTCTGGTGGAGTTTGTGGGCTTTTTACCTGCCGATGATTGCGGTCATACAATTCTTCAGGTCTCAACGAGTGCCTGCAGATTATAGTTTCATCAGATTGGGCATCATTGTTTTCATATTTGTTTCCGTAAAGTGCTTATTCAACGGCTACGAATATATTACGACAACGTTAGTAATGATGGTCACGCCTTTTGTCTATTACGGCATTCTCCGCAAATTGAGCGGCCGGCAATTCCTTAAAGGCGCTTTCACGGCAGTATCCGGCTCCTGTCTCGCAATCTGTTTAAGCTTCACGATACTGTCTTTACAGATCGGGTCTGTAGAAGGGGGCACGGCGCACGGGGTTGAACACATAGTCAGCAGTTTCCTGAAGAGAACCTACGGAGACGCGCACGCATTCCCCGCCGTGTATGCTCCCAGCTTGAAATCCAGCGCGATTGAGGTGGTCATGACGTACTTGAGAGGAAACTTCTTTGATGCGAACAATTACTTTCCAATACACAGTCGATTCATACCCCGCTTTTTATTCGTCGTAACATATCAGTTTTTAATCGGACTTTTTTTAGTGATGTCTGCGCTGGTGTTGTTCCGCCGGGCTGACGCTGTCATGGTGAAACAACGGCAGCGGAACATCGCGTTAATAGGGGCGACATGGTTTTCCCTGTTCGCCCCCTTGTCGTGGTTTGTTATTTTTAAGGCGCATTCATTCATCCATACGCACATGAACTTCATCGTATGGCAGATGCCGTTCGTTTTTTTCGGGTTTGCCGTGTGCGGGGTGGCTGGAAAGATTCTGTGGTACGATCTTGTTCGGATTTATAAAAACCATTTTACAAATAATGATTATTCTTGAATCCCACAGCCCGCGCAATCCCCGCAACTTGGGGCGGGCTATACGTTATAGTACTTTTTCCTTAAGGATAGAAGGATACCCCGCTGCTTGCGGCGGGGAGCCTTCAATTAACAAAGCCGTCTCCTTAACATGATACGCATGAATTTCCAATGGCGAACCAGATGCCTTATATAAAACCGACGCCAGCGTCATTTTTGATCGAAGGGGTTATCGTCGCGGTCTTCTGCGCCTGTTTTGCCTGTTTCGTTATCAGCCACGCGAGTCATACATCAGCGACGTATGATGAGACAGCACACCTGCCTTCGGGTTACTCGTATTGGCTGTGGCACGATTACCGAATGAATCCAGAGCATCCGCCGCTTATAAAACTATGGGCTGCACTGCCTCTGCTGCGGATGCAGGTGTGGCCGTCCCGGGCTGCGATGAGTCAACAGAGCGCTTCCGACACCATCCCTTTAACGCTGCAGATGGCGAAGGAAACATGGGCATCGGGGCTGTATTCCATCGATATGCAATGGCGGTTCGGGCATTGTGTCCTTTACGGGGTCAGGGATGAACCGCTGAAGAGGTTCAACAACATTACCGAACCGCTGCTGCTTCCCACGACCACGGTCGTGGAGAAGAAGGATTTTTTTAACGACGCCGATCGATTGCTGTTCTGGGGACGGATGTCGATTATGCTGCTGGGTGTGCTCTTGGCAGTCATGATTTTCCTCTGGGCGCGGCAGCTTTACGGACTGGCAGGCGGCGTTCTGGCACTTGCGTTCTTTTGTTTCGATCCGAACTTTATCGCAAACAGCGGCCTGGTGACCACCGATGTCGGCCTGACGGTATTCATGTTCGGTGCGGTATATTTTTTCTGGCGGGTCTGCAGGCGGATTAAGGTAACGAACATCGTTCCGATGCTCCTGTTTTTCGGGGCGGCATTTGCCTCAAAGTATACGGCGATGCTCTTGGTGCTCATGTTTATTCTCATTGGATTGGGGAGGATTTTTTCCGCCGATGATTGGCTCGCGGGCGCCCGGGGCCGCTGTAAATTTACCACACGTAAATCGAAGGCACTGGTCTTATGCGGACTGATTGCGGCTTCTCTGGCCGCTGCTTATGGCATGGTATGGATGGCGTATGGATTCCGTTATTCCGCGGCCGCGGATCCCGATCAGGCGGCGCTCCTTGAGCAGCGGGTGCTGCCGCCTGAAGCGCTGTCAATGCGGGACCCGGGCCATCTGCCCATTGAAAGATTGGTCCGACGCACCGCCTCCATCAGGTCTCTTTCAAGCAGGTTTCCGCAGCGGCCTCCCGAAGAGGAGATCCAGGAGGCAATGGGAACCGTTCCGCTCGGCATGATCGACAATATGATTATGTTCGCCAGGGAAAAAAAGCTTTTGCCTGAAGCGTACCTGTGCGGTTTTGCCTTTGCCCGGATGAACTCGTTCCATCGAGGTTCCTTTCTATTGGGACGATATTCCAATCGCGGGTTCTGGTATTATTTCCCCATGGCTTTCATGCTGAAGACGCCGTTACTCACGCTCATCGCCATCGGTGCCGCGCTTTTCTTTGCCTTCCGCCGGAAAGAACCATGGCGGTCACCAGTGGCGTTTTTCCTGATTCCGGCGGGCATATATTTATTGGCATCCATGAGTTCGAACCTGAACATCGGCCACCGCCACCTGCTGCCTGTGTACCCGTTCCTGTTCGTGATGTGCGGGGGACTTGCGGTGGAATGGATGAAATGGAAGCACCAACAGAGTAAAAAACTCCTGGCGGCGGTGACCATCGGCGCCATTGCCGCGAGCTCGCTCGTCGTGTTCTCTCCGCCGTGGAAACCGGCCGTTGTTTTTCCGCATTATCTTGCCTATTTCAACGAGCTGGCAGGAGGTCCTCGCAACGGCTATAGGGTACTCGTCGATTCCAATCTCGATTGGGGTCAGGATTTGAAGGAATTAATGCTCTGGGCGCGCCGCCACCGGATCAGTGAAAGCGAGCCGCTTAACCTCTGCTACTTCGGCATGGCCGACCCGCGCTATTATCAGATTCCGCACATTAAACTGCCGGGCGGTTATGGCTTTGAGCCGCCGGAGCGGGGAGAAGAGTCCTTCGACATCGCAAAAATCCCGGGTTACGTTGCCATCAGTGCGACCAACCTGCAGGGCGCATACTTCAGCCCTCAACAGCGCGCGTACTGGCGGGAATTCCTGAAAAACGCCACCGTGGTGGATACCCTTGGATACTCAATCTTCATCTATCGAATTGAACGCTCGCCGCAGTGAGTTCCTGACCATCGTCATCCCTGCCTAATAACCGATTTGCCCGTGCGCTGGATCAACTCACCGGTCAGTAAAGTGGGTATTTTCTCCAGTCCGGTCCGGATGTTATGGGAAGTGTTCAGGGTTTTTATGAACGAAATGCTCGGCAGGTACGAATGACCTTCAGGGGCCTACTTTTCGCCGCGAAGCGCCTTATCCCGCTCCGCAATCGCGCGGGCCCGGTACTGCGCCGCTTCGGCGCTGCCGCGCGGGTTCAGTTTTATCGCCCGGTCAAAATCGGCAACGGCCGGATCGTAGTGACCCCTGGCGGCGCGGGCAATGCCCCGGAGGAGATATGCCTTTGCAAAGGCCGGGTCCAGCGCAATCGCTCTGGAAACGTCCGCGATTGCGCGGTCAGCGTCCTTCGCGCAGTTCATCACGGCAAAGGCGCGATTGACATACGCCTCCACGAAGTCCGGTTTAAGGGCGATGGCCCTGTCGAAACCGGCAACGGCAGAATCGCAGGAGCCTTTCATACCGTAGGCGATGCCGAGGGTGTTCCACGAGTCCGGAGAAGCCGGCACGAGCCCGACCGCCCGCTTCAAGTCGGCGATGGCCGGATCAACCTGTCCGAGAAAAGCGCAATAGATATAACCGCGGCCGAAGTACGCGCCCGCATAATCCGGTTTCAAAGCAATGGCTTTGTTGAAATCCGCGATGGCCCGATAGTACTCGCCCCTGTCCCGGTAAGCGCCGGCCCTGCCGTCGTAAGCCTGCGCCGCGGCCGGGAACTTTTTGATAATATCGTTCCATAGTGTCAAGCTATTGTTCCAGACGCCGCACCGCTGCCAGGTCAGCCACGATAAAACAGGCACAAAGACGAGCAGGCCCCCGTAAAGGACTTTTTTCAGGGAAGCCCCGCCTTTAAGCTTTTCCTGCATGACATACGCCAGACCCGCGGCGGCCATGAAATACATGCCGAGCATCGGAACGTACGTGTAGCGGTCCGCGACAAGCACAAGCCCTCCGGAATTCACTATCTGAAGTACCGGGAGCAGGGTGATACAAAAGAACAAAGACCCGAAAACGGCCTTTTTTGAAAAACGGCGGCTGACTATGACGGTGACGGCAATGGCGGCGACCAGCGCTGTGCAGAATGCCATGATCAGGGTCAGGCCTTTAACCGGAACAGCCGGGAGGTAATAGGAAGCGCAAAGATTGACCGGGACAACCGATTTGACCAGATACAGGACCACTGCCCATGCGGGCATGAGCGCGCGTTGAGCAAGAGAATAATTGGAGAAAAAGTCATAGCTGATGACCCGTCCCAGCGTCAGCACGGCGTTAACGGCAAATACCGCTGAGAGGGCGAAAAAGGGCAGTTTCTCAAGAAGCGATTTCCGGTCTATAGCCCTTCCGGTCAGGTAATCAACGAGGACCAGAACAAACGGGAGGCTTACAGCCATGGTTTTTGAAAGCAGTGACAGCAGGAAGGAAAGCATGCACAGCAGGTAAAACTTTTTCTGTCCTTTTTTCCTGTAGGAGAGATAAAAGAGCAGAGAAAGAAGATAAAAAGAGGCTGACAGCACCTCCTTTCGTTCCGCTATCCAGGCGACCGCTTCGACCCTCATGGGATGAATCGCGAAGAGCAGGGCGGTAACGGCGCCGATGAAGCAGTTCCCCGACAGTCTGTAGAACAGCGCAAACACGAGGAGGCAATTTATGCAATGCAGGAACAGGCTGGTACGGTGATAGACTTTCGCGTCCAGCCCGAAAACGCTATACTCCGTCATGTAGGTAAGCATGGTGACCGGCAGATAATGGTTGAGGTACACCGACGAGAATATCTTCGCCAGATGACTGCCGCTGAAACCCCGAATGTCGAGATTATTCATGACATAGGCCGGATCGTCCCTGTTGACGAAGCCGTTTTTAAGCGAGGGCAGGAATGCAACCCATGTTATACAGGCGATAAGAACGCACAGAAGAGCAAAACGATACCGGCGATGAAACGGCTGGAATCGGCTGTTGCCATGGTCGGTGTTCATGTGTCAAGCGAGCGCCGCGTTAAAGATGTTTTTCATGAACTATCGTACCGGAGTTACAAAAATATACTCCAGATTGTCCGGGTTTTCAAATTTATTTTCAAGCTTGCTTTGTATTGATAAAATCCATATTTTATCCGTTATCCAGCGCAGAACAAGCGCAGGAGCCGGGCACCATGGTGGAAACATTAAAAAACCGCATCATTCCCGCCGTCGGTAAGTACGGGCTGGCCGCTGGCTTCTTCGTTTTTTTCTATCTCTATCTTGTCGTCTACATCGATCCGCGGATTATTTACTCGTGCAATGGTTTCGACCTGTACCCCTATGTTCACTACTCTGCTTCCGGAGAAATTTCGAAAGCCAATATCGTGGACCATCATCTGTATGGCGACCACCGGTATATTCTGGAATTGACGCCGTCCTATCTGAAGGGCATCCTTGCCGTTCCCGGAGGCTTGACAAACCTTTTAGTGACCCTCACCATCTATGCGTGTTATTACCCCATTATGGGAGCGCTGGCGATCACCGCAATCGCATGGCTTCTGTATTTCCTCTTCCCGGCATACATCAGGCGGTGCGGCGGCCCCTCTCTTCTTATTTGCCGTTACCTGCCGGCGATTTTTCTCTTGGCAATCTGCGGCCGGTATGAGCTGAATTACCTGGCTTATTTCATACCGGTACTGGGGGCTTTAACTGCCGGAATTATATATCAGCGGCTGTCATCATGTTCTCCGGGCGGGCGTATTCTCGTTTTTTCTGTTTTTTTCTGGGCCGCCTACTGGTTTTTCCAGTGGGCGGCTTTGCTCTTCACCATTTTTGTTCTTATATATGAGGGTTTCCGAAGAGCCAAATCACTTGTTATTCCCGGCATTACGGCAATTTTCAATATCGCAGTGCTGTTCGTAGTGGAAAATCATGCGCTGCCCGTTGAAAACGGGATCCATATAAGCGAGTTCTTTCTGCCGATTGTTCCGCCGATACTATTCATAGCATATTTCCCTCTTGTCGCGCTTGTGTTCAACCCGGCCGCAACGCGTTTTCTTTCGCGCATTGAACATCCGGCAGCGTCCCTTTCTTCGGCAGTGCGTCCGATCCGGCCGGTCATCGTTCTTTTTGCCGTCACGGGAGTTCTGTTCTGGCTGGTCACTGATCCTGACTTTAGAAACACGCGTATAATAGCCCGGACGCTGTACCACATCCAGAACGGACAATGGGAACAGGTGCTGAAGGAGAAATCTTCGTCCCTCTTTAATAATTTTCCTGTTACCAACGACCCTCTGCAGCAGTTTATAATTCATGCCATTGACCATGCCCTTTACCGGACCGGCCAGCTTGGTGAAAAAATGTTTTTGTACCCTCAGGCTTCTTTTTCGCCTGAACCGCTGTTATTGCTTAAAAACACTCTTACGTACGGCCACGCAAAATGGGCGGCATCGCTGGATCTGTTCATGGATCTCGGGCTCCTGAACCTTGCCGAAAAGGTTGCCGGCGAACTCGTGGAGTGTATGGGACCATACCCGTCGTTCATATACCGCAGTGCGCTGATTCAGATCGCGAAGGGAAACAGCAGGGCGGCATCGGCGTATTTGAATAAACTGAGCAGGATGCCGTTCTACCGCAAAGAGGCCCGGCAATTATTGCACATGATTAACGATACTGCGGCGCTTGCATCGGACCGCCGGATCGCGCCGCTCAAAGCCCGCATTGATACGTCAGACTATTTTTTATATCAGACCGATGAAGAAACCATGCTGCGCGGCCTGCTCGCCCGCAACCCGGGCAACAAAACCGCCTATGAGTATCTGATGGCCCACTATCTCCTTACGGGGCAGCTGGAAAAAATTGCCGGCAACGTCATGCGCGCGAGGGAGTTCGGCTATGGAGAGTATCTTCCCCGCCACTGGGAAGAGGCGCTGTGCATTTATCTGTATGAAGACACCACCAATTCACCATTGCGTGATCTACCACTGCGGCAGGAGACCATTGCAACGTTATACCGCTATCTTCAGGCATATTCTCCCTATGGAAATGATCCGGCAGACGAGTTGCTGGCAATATCGAAACTGAAGCCCGGATTCGGTGCGACCTATTTCTATTTCCATACGTTTTTCGTCCATCACGGGGCCGGCCGATGAACATCCGCGTTTTTATAGCCGCCCTGTGCGGCGCGCTTGTGTTCGCCTGTCAAGATGACCCTGCGGCAATAAAACGGAACAGTACTCCTGTCAACCGTCTTCCCGCAATTAAGCCCGACTATGCCGGCATCGTTATCCCGCCCAACATCGCGCCGCTCCATTTCGCGGTCGCTGAACCCGGGAACGGCTGTTACGCGGAAGTATACTCGAAACGCGGGAAACCGATTCTGGTGAAGGGGAGAGGGATGTCGGTCAGAATCCCTGCCGCGCCGTGGAGGGAGTTCCTTGAAAACAACAGAGGCGAACCCCTGCTCATCGACCTGTATGTCCGCGGCAAGGCCGGCGAATGGCTTCGGTATAAAACTATTGAGGACACCATCGCCGCTTTTCCTGTCGACCGTTACCTCACCTATCGCTCCATGAATTTCGTGTATAATTATTCCAGCGATCTTCGTATCGTCGAGAGAGACCTCGGGTCGTATACGGAATCCCTGCTTCTGAATACGAAAAATTATTCCTGGGCCTGCTGCAACTGCCATACGCCGTGCAATAACGATCCGGCCCGTTTTGTCGTTCAGTCGCGAAGCAACCATTTCGGCAGCGCCACGCTTATCGCCGTCGATGGAAAGATCAGCAAGCTTAATGCCAAACTTGGCTATCCTGCCTGGCATCCGGACGGCAGAATCATCGCTTTCTCATTTAACAAGGTGCAGCAATGTTTCCATTCCGCGAGGAAAGATTTTGTGGATTTTTACGATAACAATTCCGACATCGTCATGTACGATGTCGCTCAGAAGAAAATCATCCTCGTGCCGCAGTTGAATCAGAAGCAGACGCTTGAAACGTGGCCGAACTGGTCTCCGGATGGCCGGTATCTTTACTTCTGCAGTGCGCCGATCCTGTGGACCGACTTTAATAATGTCCCTCCCGATAATTTCGATAAAGTTAAATTCAGCCTTCTCCGCGTTTCTTTTGACGAAGCGAATGCGGCGTGGGGCAGGGTAGATACGGTCCTTTCTTCACCGGAGACGGGACTCAGCATCTCGCAGCCGCGCGTTTCACCCGACAACAGGTTTATCCTATTCTGCATGCACGAATACGGCGGCTATCCTAACACACAGAAGAGCAGCGATCTCTACCTGTTGGAATGCGCAACGAAAAAATACCTGCGGCGGCTCGGCATCAACAGCGACTACAGCGAAAGCTGGCACGGGTGGTCAAAGAACGGCCGATGGATTGTTTTTTCTTCCAAGAGAGACAGCGGGAAATTCGCACGGATCTATTTCAGCTTTGTCGACAGCAGCGGAAACGCGCACAAACCGTTTATCATGCCGCAGGAAGATCCGGACTTTTACGACTCCTTTATAAAGTATTATAACTTCCCTGAGTTTGCGACAGCTCCCGTATCGTTTTCGGAACGGGAAATTCTCAAGGCCGTCCGCTCGCCGGAAAAAATCGACGTCCCTGTTCCCGATGCGCCCGCTGCTCCCGCAGGTTCTTCCGAGTGGGAAGCCCCCCGCGTGCGGTAGCGATGGTAATTGTTGAAAAAGATCAGGCACGTACCCCTTTCGGGATACGTGCCTGTCCTCGTGCTAAAAAAATAATTGAAAAGCGCTTACTTGACGGCGACCGCTTTAGCGGTTTCAATCTTGACGATATAAACACCATTCGACGCGGTGATCGTTTTCCCAAGATCAATGACCGCTGCCGATTGCGCTGTCCTTTGATACACTAACTTACCCGCGATATCGTACACGGAAATGCGCGCGTTTTCCGGAACGCCGGACGGTATCGTAAACCGGTTCCCGTATACTTTTTTGAACAACGGCTTCTTGACGTTCGTTACAATTGTACCTTCTGATGGCGTGCGGGGCTGCACACCGGTCCCTCCAACCACCGTGATGGTAGCGCTTCCCGGCGTTACGGAGGTGGTTATGTCGGTTGCCGCAGCGGTAATAGTCCCGGTCACTCCGTCACGCGTCTTGACCCAAAACGCGAATTGGCCGCCTTCAAGCGCGGACCTGGCTTCTCCGATAAAATCACCCGCTCCGGTGGCGGACATGGTGATGGAGTCGGCCCTCGAACGGATGGCACGGCCCGATGCATCAACCAGAGAAACGACAACGCGGGTCATATCGCCGCCGTCAATAAGCTGGAGATCATCCGGAGTAAGCACTATTGCCGTAGGAGTACCCGGCGGGCTTACCTGATCGGTTACTCCGCCGGCAGACCCGACCGCTCTCAGCGTACCTCCTGCCGTAACGCCGGTCCATTGAAAAACAGGATGCGGGAGACTCGTTCCCCAAGTCCCGCTCCTTGAACCAAGAGAAACCCCGTCACGAAACAACTCAACCGTCGGACAGTTGCTGAAGACCGTTACCGTGGTCGGGGATGACCCGGTCCTGTCATTGGCGATGTTCACCATGTATCCGCACGTTGCGGGATTGCCCTGCGACTGGAAAAAATAGGCGGCGATCTTCGGAATGCGGAAAATACTGGAGAGACCATGGGGTGACACGTATGACATATTGCCTCTGCCTGTCTCATTCGAGGTGGCATTGGCATGAGGGGACTGGTAATCAAAAGCGCACCATGCCAGTCTTCCCATTGAATAAGTGTTCCCGAAGGTGGTGTTTTCCTGGTTAACATGTTCATTGACCTGTCCGAACTGCGTGGCATCGTTATCCCACGTATGCACCTGCGGGGTTATCGTATGCCCCACGGACTCTGTCGTAAGCCATGGAAATGGACCTCCACTTCCCCCTTCAGTAAAGTTCCTGGTCCACATGTCTTCCCGATAATCGACGCCATCGCTCTTGCGCACACCATGGGTCGGACGCGAAGGATCTATTGCGCGGGCAGTATCATTCATTGCCTGATACAGGGTAGCATTATCCGGTGATTCATTGACCCTCACGCCGAAACTGATAACTGAGGGACGGTTCCTGTCACGGTAAATCATTTCTTTGAGATCCTGCATCAGATAGCCCTGCCAGGTACCCGGTGTCGTAGGACTACCTCCCCCAAGATTCATCCATCCGGGAACTTCCTGAATAACCAGAAGCCCGACTTCATCGCACCGTTTAAGAAAATCCGGTGCCTGCGGATAATGGGAGCAGCGTACGAGAGTGCATCCCAGATCATATTTGAGGATATCGGCGTCTTTTCTCTGCACTCTCCTCGCTGCCGCCCTCCCGAAAAACGGATACGTCTCATGCCTGTTCGCTCCAAAAAGCTTATAACGGGTTCCATTGATATAGAACCCGCTGTAGGCGGTCCCGGGATCTAAAGGAAAGACCGTACGGAAACCGGTTGTGTCGGCAAATTCGTCGACATACGTTGCACCGTCCAGAAGCTGCGTATACACCGTATGCAGGTAGGGATTATTAGGTGACCAGAAATTGGTGACCGAACCGGTTGTCGTCGCATAGGTAATCACCGAAGAGCCGCCCGCGGCAATGGTGGCGCTTCCTGTTCCTGTGGCAACGACGTTGCCCGTGGCGTCGACAATTGAGGTTACGGCCGTACATGTTTTTGATGCCGCGGCATTATTGACCGCTTTCACATGGGAGGTAACCGTGCCGGTAGGGGTACTCGTTGTGGAAGTGGCGTTGGGTATTGACACCCAGTTCCACTCCACATGCAGCGGGTCCGCGATAATCAGCCTGACATTACGGACAATGCCCCCGAACACACAATAATCAACGTTGCCGATTTCGGGCGGAATTCCGGTCTGTCTGGTGGAATTCGCCTGAACGGCGATGACATTGACGGAACCCGTAACGATTTGGCTGGTTACGTCAAAGGAAAAACCGGTATAGGCTCCTGAATGGCTCCCGACCGATGTGCCGTTGACATAGACGGTGGCAATGGTCGCCACGCCCTCGAATTCGAGAATGAATCTGCGTCCGCTGTAGGTGGTTGGCACCATATAGTGCTTGCGGTACCATGAGGTAAACATGTATGCGGCACCTGCGCCGGTTCCCACGGTTCCGCCGGAATAGTAGGCATGTTTCAAGGTGATATTCTGCTGTGGAAGGCAGACCTTGGACCAGCTGCCCGTTGAGTCGTTAAGGCTGGCTCCAGAGTAGGAACCATCACTGCCGATAAACCACCAGCTCCTGTTCAAAGGAACAGTCACCCGGTTGGAACTCTGGTGCGCAAATGGCGCGGCCTGAAGTACTGAGACCGCCATGGCGATTAAAGCGGCACAACGGACAAATACCCTTCCCTTACCATTAAAAAATCCTGCGTTTCTCATAGCACCCCTCCTTTGGGAATATTTTTTTATATTCATTATAACTTACAAAATCTTGTTATCCCGAGAATGATATTATTGACCTTTCTTTCCGGGTTATCTCTAAAATAGTTTGTATACCGTACTAATTATCAACGGAAAAAGTTGCCAAAAACTTATAAACTATTACCGCTCGCCTATAAAAACCAGCCCTATTCTTCCATTATTATTATATATTCATACCAAGTTTATTACCATGATGACCTGCATTAAATAACTTTTTATTGATGTAATATATAAATATAACAAATTCCGATAAAAAAGCTCTGATTTTTTTTAAAATTGTTTAAACATTTTCTATCTTATTGATTTATTTAAAGATTGAATACTCTATTTTTCATGATTTTTATTGACTTGGACAAAAGAACAGCCGGATCAAACAATGTCTTACTGCGTTTATCCGTTTACTGCTTTCAGAAACCACTGGCTCAGCCAGTGGAGCAGTATGGCTCGTCAAGGCACTGTCGTGCTTTTTTGTTTTAAGCGACTTTCCCCCTCCGTAGCTTTCGCTACTGCGGAGGACGGGTCAGCCGCCTCAAACAAGCCACCGCTTTCAGCGGTGGTACTTGACTGCTTTTGTGTGCAACCTGCCCTATATATATTTCCTATTGAACGCCTGAATTGACACCTGGTCACATAATACAGCAAGTCAATGGCCCATGAGCAAACGCCGTCTTCTCCACCTGATTCCCTCCATTGCCCGCGGCGGTATTGAGACGCTCGTCGCAAGCCTGGTGCCCCTGCAATCGGAAATGTTCGACGTGGATATCTGGTTTACCGGGGAAGTTCCCGGAGCGCGTCTTATTGACCTCGGCGGGGCCCGGGAGGTCCGCCGCGTAAGTCCGCCGGCGCCAACGGCTTTTCGCCGGGGACGCATTCCGCGAGGACTCAGCGGCATCGATTGCTATGACATTCTCCACAATCATATACATCCGTATTTTTACCTCATCGGGTCCCTTAAGAAGAACGGCATGCCGCGCATCGTTTCCACGCAGCATACGCTTTACGGATACGACTACAGGCCCGGATGGATGGAACGTTTCCGGGAATCCCGGTACGGCCGCGATGTTGATGCCTTGACAGCG
>Ga0315285_10003686_pt1 | contig 15944 bp, 15 predicted proteins | sample YL17G09_36_MG_FD_203698 | JGI IMG/M metagenome (GOLD analysis project Ga0315285, IMG submission 203698) | Sediment microbial communities from Yellowstone Lake, YNP, Wyoming, USA - YL17G09_36 | ecosystem: Environmental > Aquatic > Freshwater > Lake > Sediment | place: USA: Wyoming | collected... | reverse complement strand
CAATATTACTCCCACTGCTAGTAAAGCACCAGATACAACATCAGTAATCCAGTGTATCGATAAATATATAACCGATATAATAACTGAAACCATTGTAAAATATGCAAAGTATGTAAGTTTTTTATTTCCTGTTAGACTAACTGTGTAGGCTATTAAAATAGTCATTACAGTATGAAGTGACGGTAAGCAGTTGTTTTGAGTTGTAGTAGAGTAAAAAAAGTTTTCAACAGATGGAATAACATTTTCTAGAGCTGAATTTATATGATAATAAGTATACACATTTGTTATTGGCATAAATAGATAAAATGGTAGTGCAACTATATAGATTAATAGAAGGCCATACGCTAAAGTCTTTATCGATTTTTTATTATCTGTCATTAGAAAATACAGTAATGAAAACCATAATGTAAAAGGATAAACTGCAATGTACATAATCACAAAAAAATAAACAAGGACAGTTGTCCAGTGCTGTGAGAACCAATAAATAGTATCTCCTTCAAAATTTCTTATATTATTTGCATAATCATATCCAACCCATTTAGTTACTGGAGAATCTAATACATTTACTTCAAATAAATGTAAAGCTACAATTCCAAAGATAATTAACAGATAAGGAAGATATTTTTTTATAATTTGTAAAATTGGTTTCTTCTGATAAAATTCCTTAGGAACAAAGAATTTTAAACTAATTAAAAGCAATATAAGATTAATTAAAAATATGACAATAATCCATGTCTCTATTTTAGTTCACCACCATTATAGTTTTACTTCCTTTAGTGTTGTATATATAGGCCCTTTTGAAGTCAATTCGCTCTTTTTTAGTTTAATAGAATCAACTTTAAAATTTCCAAACTCGATATCTTTATATTTTTCTATCACTTCTAAAAGTTTTTCTTTGTTTTTAATAGATTTCACACGTGCTATTGTTAAATGTGCAGAAAAACCTCTTTTTTCTTTTTCAAAACCAAGTTCTGATACTTGTTCATCAATTTTATTTGAAATTTTACCTATTTGTTCCCCATTTTTTATTCCTATCCACATGACTCTTATATAGTTCTGATTTGGAAAAACCCCTGCTCCTTTTAATTGGAATTCAAAAGGATCTATTCCCTTAATTGAGTTTTTCATTATTTCTTCGATTTGATCTACTAACCCTTCATCGGTATCACCTAGAAACTTTAGAGTTACATGAACATTTTCTGGTTCAACGAGTTTTAAATCTGCTCCTGTTTTTTTAATTTCGTTTTCAAATTGAAGCAATTTTAGAAAAGAGCCTATATCTACAGCTATAAATCCTCTGAATTTCGACATATGGTCCTCCTGTTATCATATATCAGAATATATTTCTTCTATAAAATGTATTTTGATATCAAAATTTCTATTTTAGCCATTTTTTCTTAATTTAGATAACAGATGTAAAATAACTTTTATAAGCTAAAAGAGACAAAATTGTTATTGCAGGAGAGAACAAAATGAATAAAATAAGACTCAAAAAGCGTATTCAAGCTTATATAGATTTAATTCGTCCCTTTACATTACTTGCCCCTATTATTGTGTCAGTATGTATAATGATAGCTAGTTTATTCTATAACGGAAGAACAAATGAGCTTTTTAGTGTCTGGTGGATGACTATAATACCAGCTAGTTTTGCTTTGGCTATACTCAATGGTGCATCAAATGCACTAAATCAAGTCACAGATGTTAAAGCAGATAAGATATCTAAACCATACCGACCTCTACCTAGGGGCGATTTATCTCCTAACGAAGCAAAAACTGTATCCTTAATTTTATATATAACAGCGTTTTCTCTATCACTACTCGTCAATGTGATGTTCACAATATTTGTTTTACTTATAGCTATATTCACAGTTACCTACTCAATTCCACCAAGAATTAAAGATATTTTATTCTTAAACCAACTTTGGGTTGGAGTACCTCGTGGACTACTTGGGATACTTGCCTCATGGAGTGTTTTTGGAAATGCACTTGAACCCTTACCAATGGCTATTGGTTTGATTGCTATGTCATATTTAATCGGTGGATCAATTACTAAGGATATTATTGATAGTGAAGCTGATAAAAAAACTGGTACACATACACTGGTTAATACATTCGGAGTAAAAAAAGCAGCATTAATAGCACTACCGTTCATGTTTTTCCCATTTGTATATATTCCTTTATTGATAGATAGTGGGATATTACATCCATATCTATGGTTACTAACCTTCTTAGCTATACCTGGATATTTTATATTTCATCTGATGATTAGAGGTGAAAAAAAAGGTGGATTCTCGGAAAATACCTCTTCATGGACTTTGATGTATGTAACTTATTTCATTTTTGCATTTGGTTTCTCAGTTCTTACAATATTAAGTTCAGTTAAAGCATAATAAAAATATTTTATCAAAGCATTTATTAAAAATTATTTGTTTTTCTTTTTATATGTCTGATTATAGTTATTTCGGATTGATACTAATTTTTGCAATTATACCATCCCTGATTTTGCTTTATTTACTAAAAGACAGAATCAATTTTAAAAATCTATTATTATGTCTTTTCATTTTGTTTATCATAGGAGTTATTTGGGATTAAATATCTGTTAGATTAGGAATTTGGAGTTTTTCTAAAAATAAGATTCTAGGAAATCTCTTTGGCATCCCAATAGAAGAGTACCTATTCTTTATCTTTGTACCTCTTCTAATAATTACAGTATATACCTTAATATACAAAATTAATGAGAAATAATTCTAATCTAACCACCACTAATCATATGAATAACTGCAATTTTTGAATTATTTGGTACTGTAACATTTGAAAATTCTGGTCTTGGAATAATTTTATCGTTTATTTTTACAATAATTAATGGGAAAGTATATTTCATTCTCTTAAGCAGATCTTTAATGTTTTCGTTTTTTATCCATTCAACTTCTTTACCATTTACTTCGATGCTCACTTATCCTCACCTAATAAAATTTCAAGTACTAAATTTGCCTGCCAGTTTGCAATAAGTGCAACACGTGGTGCCATGAGCACATCGTCATCACATGAAGGAGCATGCTCATCATAGCACATATAAAGATTTCCAAGCTGTTTTGTAGTAATTCTATCTGAATGCCCATAACCTGCAACACCCGAAGCAGCAACAATAGGTTTATCCGGTAGTTTTGTTAAAATTTCTTCAACAAATGCTGTTTTTATTTCCGCAGAGTCAAGTGCTTCTATTATTACATCAACATCTATAAATCTTTTTTCCATTGAATCTTTCTCAAGTTTTTCATTGTATAAATCAATTTTTATCTTTGGATTAATTTTCTTAATGTTATCATTTAATGCTAAAGTTTTAGGTTTCCCTATTTGGTCTAAAAAATAGTATTGTCTGGTAAGATTACTTTCTTCTACTATATCAAAGTCAATTAAAACTAATCTGCCAATCCCAGCGCGGGCTAGAGCAATTGCTGCATTTGAACCAAGACCACCAAGCCCTGCTATACCAACACTAGATGTTTTCAGTCTTTTCTTTATTTTTTCAGATTTTAATTTATTCATATGTTTTTCCGTTTCTCCCAATATCTAGGATTAATATTTGGTGGTTTTTCTCCTTTTCCGTATTTTCCGCCCCAAACATTTAGACCTGCTTTTTCATCCTCATCAATTTTTTCCTGTAGCATTTTTAGCATCTTAGGATCATCCATGCCTAATTGTTTCATTTTTTGCGATGTTGGGACACCATTTGGAGTCCACCCACGTCTATGATATACTGCATCAGCAAGTTTCTGATATTGATTCTGGCGATATTCATACAATAAAATCATTCTATCCTTTATTTCCATTTTTTGTACTACTTTTTCAGTTAGACCTAGTTTTTCAACTATTTGTTTATCGTAACGTTCTTTTCTTGATATATACTCCATCTCTGTTACTGGCCCCATAGAACGATATGGTATCCAATCGTCTTTTCTTCTACCTCTTCCCATCCAAACGTTCATAGCCCTCTGCCAGTTGTAACATCTTTCACTTTGAAGTATTATTTCTTTTTTATCAATTTTTTTACCTGTTACTGCATTAAATAAATCTACATAATTTTGAACATGCTCAGGAACCTTTGGTGGTTCATCTGTTTCTGCATTATTTGCTGGTTCTATGTCATTCCATGGTAATTTACAAAGTCCATTCAGTCCAAACCAAGTTCTCCACATCGGGAAGTAATGCAACGCTTCTGCTTTATCCTGGAAAGTTGGTATAGCATTATTTACCATATCCATGAATATAAGCCATGCCTCATCATGCTGAGGTCCTTTAAGTGTTAAACCATATCCTCCTTGCATGGCAAGTGACTCTTTTGTAACGTATTCTGAGTATTCTAAACCTTTACTTTCCATACCAGCATCCTCAACTAAATGCGGGTCACCCCAACCATTTTTAATTATCCAGTCTTTAACACGTCTTATACCTTTAGAGGCAACTGTGATAAACTCACCTTTATTACCACTTGCCATCAGATGAATGAATTCAAGAACTGCCTCTGTATTTCCAAAACAAAGCTCAATGCCATCGCATCTTTCTTTATTAAGAATCCCATATTCATACATCTCCATGTAAAATGCCATTGCTGTACCTGTTGAAATCGTATCAATCCCATATGTATCGCAATAAAAATTAAATTCAAGTATCCATAATGGGTCCCAGAAGCCCATATTTGATCCAGCCCCTATTGTTTCATATTCAGGTCCATCGACTGTTACTTTTTGACCTTTATATGGTCCAGTCATCACGGTGTAACCATCAACAGTTTTCGAACATGCTAAAGTGCAACCGAACCAGCATCCATCCGGTATTATCTTTGTAAAAAGTTCATAAAACTTAGATGAATAGATTTTAGATGCTTTTGGGAAGCTACCAAACCGATAGTTTTCACATGGTAATAAATCATAAGAATCCATAATTTCTACCAGATGTCCAGTTCCAACAGCACGCATATTACATTGGTATCTATCTAAATCTCTTATTTCTCTATGAATTTTAGTCCCAACTTTTGATAAAGTTAAAGGATCAGCAGGATGATTTGATAAACCATCAAATTTCTCAACCTTAACAACTATTGCCTTGATTTTTTTATCTCTAAAAACTGTACCAAGTCCACCTCTACCCGCCTGTTTCATCCTTGGGATTTTCCTTCTGATATCATAAAAAGAAAAATTTAGGCAACCCCAATAGCTATGCTCTGCTGCTTTACCAGATGAAACAATAGCAACTTTCTGACGAGACTTATCGTTATCTTCAGAGGCATACATATGAGTTAATTGTTCATTTAATAAATGTGAGTTGGTTTCTTCCAACGGTGCTATTTCAACACTTATTTTTCCCTTTTGACCATCGATTACTATTATAATATCATCTTTTGCTTTTCCTTGGATTTCAAGTGCATCAAAACCAGCAAATTTTAAGTAAGGTCCAACAAAGCCCCCCACATTACAGTCGCATATTATGTTTGTAGATGGTGAAATAGTTAAACAAAGTGATTTACCTGAACCAGGATATTGTGTAATACCGCACAGCGGACCAGTTGTAATTATAAGTTCATTTTCGTCGCTATCCCAACGTGTTGTTGGTTTAATTGAGTCCCATATTAGTTTAAGTCCAAAACCACGGCCACCTGTAAATTTCTTTTTCATATCTTCTGTTACTTCTTTTTCTTTGATTTCTTTCTTGGTTAAATTGATATATAAAGTTCGGTTTGCGTATCCCTTATGTACTTCTCCTTTTTTGTAATTATATTCAAAAAGAACTCTATGCGCAGATCTGATTTTATTTAAATCCCATTTATGCTTTGTATTACCGGTTTTATATTCTTCAATTGGTATTTGTCCATCGACCATTTTAAACTCCCTGCTTATGATAAACTACTTCTTTGATATTATCAATATTTACCTCTACAAGCTCAAGCGCACCATTTGGACAAGCACGAACACAAGCACCACATGAAATACATTTAAAGGGTTCAATTCTTGCGCTTGATTTTCTCATTGCACCAATTGGACAGAAACCTACACAAGATTGACAACCAATACATATTTCTTTATCAAGCCAAACAATACCATTTTTTCTTCTATAAAGTGCCCCAACAGGACAAATATCAATGCATAAACCACGTTGATTACAAACATACATCTTATATGAATTTCCAGATTTAAATATTCTAATTGCTGATTTATCACCACCTTCATCAGATTTAAAATGTACCTGCGAACAAGCTTTTTCACACCCTAATCCACCTTCACATTTTTCTGGGTAAAACTTTAAAATTTTTACCGTTTTAGGCTTGTCCATTGTAATATACACCTATGCTAAAAACCAATTCCCAATAACGATAAACCAGCAAATTAGTGAAATCCCTAATGCAGTTGGGTAGTATAATTTATCTTTTAATTTGATATCAATTTTTAAAGACAATATTATAATTGGAACAATTACAGCACCTATTAGTGCGGGTAGAATTCCCCTAGCAAGTATCCTTGGTAAAAATACAATGAGATCATTTAAATAGAAACCTATGCCTTGAACAACAGGAGTCAGAATTTGTGTAACAATATTTCCAACAATAAACATAAAATAAGCAGAAATAATTCCTAAACTTACTTGGATATTGATAGATTTCAATTCTTTTAAATCACGGGATATAAAAAACCATATTGCTTCAAAAACTGCTCCTTCTACCATAATTGCAATCCCCGAGCATAGATGACAACCTGCAACAAATGGATTAAAAAGTTTTAAAGAACCAGCAACAACACCCATTCCAAGTTGCATACCTGCCTGTTTGAAATATAATCTGCTAAACAATAGAAAGGACATTGCAAAAAAACATGTCATTATACTTCCTGATGGTAAACCTGCATTATCTAATGCTGAACCAATGTAGCTTTCTGTAGTACCCCATAATGAACCAAATGCTAAAATTCCTGCTAAAAGCCTAAATTTATTCATTGTTGCTTCACCTCTATTTCATATACACCCTTGACCCAAAATTTATGTGCGGTATCTGGAAAATAAACTCTAGGATAATCAGTTAAAATACCGGTTTTCATTATTTCCCATTCAACCGTTTGTTGAAAACCATCAGCACCCTTTATTATATATATAAAACATGGAGGACAACCGATGTTTGATTTTATTATCATACTTTCAATGGATACTCCTATTTTTTCACCTTCATCAGTATCAATTGTAATAATTTCACCTAAATTAAAAAGTTCTTCAATTGAATATTCCTGACCATTAATTTTAATTGAAGCTGTAGAAATTTTGTTTACTTCTACATAAACGGCTGAAGATGTTCCAACTAAAAGTAGTAATATTGCAAAGATTGATATGATTTTTTCCTTCCCCATAATTATCGGTGCTTGGATAGGGTAATATCTATTTAAAAATTATGACCTAAGGTAGCTTAATGAAAACACCCAGTACCATATGATTTCTAAAACCTAATTGTTATAAAAAGAGAAAAAAATTTGAAATAAAAGGCAACAGCATAATGTCATATAGTTATGGTTTAAATATCCCAATTTATTTTTATCTCTGATAAGTTTATTTCTGTATATTTAAACTACCAATAATTTTTCATTTATTTTATTGAGGAAATAATACTTCTAAACATAAATAAAATGCAATTGCTTTATATCGGACCTATTCAATGCATATGATTGTATAAAAATAAAACGTATAGGACTTTTAAGAGACATAAAAAGACTTAAAAATTATCTAAATACTTGGATGAGGAAAAAATATGGCTATCGATGTTAAAGATTATAAAGGGCTTTCCGAAAAAGAAGTAGCTGAGATGATTGAAAAAGATGGTTATAACGAGCTCCCCTCAACAAAGAAGAGAAGCAGCTTGAAAATAGCGTATGATGTCGTACGCGAACCGATGTTTTTGTTGTTAATTGCTGGTGGTTCGCTATATTTTGTTTTAGGTGAAAAGGAAGAAGCACTGATGCTCCTAAGTTTTGTCTTTGTCATTATAGGCATTACACTATACCAGGAAAGAAAAACCGAACGTGCACTAGAAGCTCTTCGTGATTTGTCAAGTCCTAGGGCATTAGTTATTAGAGAAGGTGTACAGAAACGTATTGCAGGTCGAGAAGTTGTCAGAGGTGATATACTAGTAATATCTGAAGGAGATCGTGTTCCGGCTGATGCTGTTATTCTTTCGAGCAGTCATTTATCAGTTGATGAATCATTACTCACAGGTGAATCTGCACCTGTTAGAAAACTTCCTTGGGATGGGTCTATGCAAAAGACCCTACCTGGCGGTGAGGACATCCCGTTTATCTTCTCAGGAACTCTTGTTGTTGGTGGTCAAGGAATAGCAAAAGTATTAGATATAGGAATACAAACAAACATGGGTAAGATAGGTAAAGCTTTGGAGACACTTGAAACAGAAGATACCTTGTTACAGAAAGAGACGAGAAAATTTGTCAAATATTTGGCAATCGTTGGGCTTCTTCTCTTTGCAATCGTTGTTATTGGTTATGGATTAACAAGAATCGCGGTCGATAATAATTCTTGGATTAATGGATTTTTAGCTGGTATCACCCTCGCTATGGCAATATTACCTGAAGAATTCCCTGTTGTTTTAACCGTGTTTCTTGCATTAGGTGCATGGCGCCTTTCAAAAAAGAACGTGTTAACACGTAGGATTCCTGCTGTAGAAACACTAGGTGCAGCAACGGTTCTTTGCGTTGATAAAACCGGGACACTCACCTTAAACCAAATGTCTGTTCGTAAAATTTTTACTAATGGTTCGTTTCATACTATTTCGAAAAAAGAGCAACCTTTACCAGAGGAATTTCATGAGATAGTAGAATTTGGTATACTTGCGAGTAAAAAAGAACCATTTGATCCTATGGAAAAAGCGCTCATGCAAATAGGTGATACAAAACTTGCAAACACAGAACACATCCATAAAGATTGGATGATTGTACAGGAATATCCTCTCTCAAAAGAGTTACTAGCGATGTCTCAAGTGATGAGTTCACCTGATGGGATGGAATATATAATAGCTGCAAAAGGAGCCCCTGAGGCTATTACAGATTTATGTCATTTCAATAAAAAACAAACGCAAGATCTCTCAAAAAAGATTAGTCTGATGGCTGATGAAGGACTTCGAATAATTGGCGTTGCAAAAGCGTATTTCAAAAAGACTGATCTCCCAGAGCAGCAACATGATTTCACTTTTGAACTTCTTGGTCTTATTGGGTTTGTAGACCCTGTTCGCCCAGATGTTGCGGAGGCTGTTGCAGAATGTTATGGTGCTGGTATTCGAGTTATAATGATAACTGGGGATTATCCTGGTACTGCACAGTGTATCGCCAAAGAAATTGGTCTGAGGAGCCCAGAAAATATTTTTACTGGCCCAGAACTCAATGTTATAGATGATACAGAACTTCAAAAGCGCATCAAGGATATTAATGTATTTGCAAGAGTAGTACCTGAGCAAAAACTCCGTATTGTCAATGCTCTCAAAGCGAATGGTGAAATTGTTGCGATGACTGGTGATGGAGTAAACGATGCACCTGCGTTGAAATCTGCTCATATCGGTGTTGCAATGGGTGGTCGCGGAACCGATGTAGCAAGAGAGTCGTCATCGCTAGTTCTTCTAGATGATGATTTTTCGTTCATTGTCCAGGCGGTGAGGATGGGTCGTCGTATATACGACAATATAAAAAAAGCGATGAGCTACATTATCGCAGTTCATATTCCTATTGCAGGCATGTCTCTTATTCCTATTTTATTCAATTGGCCACTTGTTCTTTGGCCTGTCCATATTGTCTTTCTCGAGTTGGTAATCGATCCAGCGTGCTCTATAGCGTTTGAAGCTGAACCTGACGAATCAGATGTGATGAAACGACCACCGCGAAGCTCTCAAGAACCATTGTTTAACAAACGTACTCTTGCAGTAAGTATGATGCAGGGATTCAGTGTATTAACAATAGTTCTGGCAATGTACCTTATAGCTTTGTATCGGGGACAAAGTGTTGATGATGCACGTGCACTCACCTTTACAACTCTTGTCATTGCAAACCTTGGTCTCATTTTCACAAATCGCTCATGGTCCCGCACCATTGTGACAACATTACGATCAAAAAATCATGCACTATGGATTGTAACAGCAGGAACATTGTTGTTCCTTAGTTTAATACTCTTTATTCCCTACCTTCGTGAGCTATTCAAATTCTCTACATTGCATTTAATTGACATTGTGACCTGCCTTGTTGCTGGAATTTTTAGTGTTATTTGGTTCGAAATTCTTAAATATAGCATGCAACGACGGAAGCTGCAACAATCTATAAAATCATAAGACCAGCTAATATATTATAGGAAAGAGATTTTAACTCCTATGACTATCATTTTATAAAAAATCCATCAGCTATCGCTTTTAACTGGCGTTTGCTATTCCTGCATTTAAGAAACAATGTTAAAAGTTTAATATTTGAGTTCGATTTCTAAATTTTACCTATATATTTATAGCTAATGATTAAAAATTTGAATTTTTAAACAGTCTCTCCTTAATTCCATTAGAAATTTTTTATTTTTATCTTAATTTCCTGCTAGCTTCATGTTTTCTAATAACATTTTCTATAGTATCTATATCGCCTAACCCTAATATTACAAGTTGATCTTCGACAATCTTTGTTGAAGTGGTCTTCTTCATTATGCTGACAGAAGTTTGTTGTGCTAATTCCGCTTTAATTTCTTCTCGATCAGTAAGATACCGAAAAGGTTTTGGCCTTTTCTTTTTAATATCATCACTGTCTTTTTCTGATTTAGCAAGAGCATCATCAATTAATTTATTAATTAATTCATCAACTGTTTCTTTACCTTGCATTTTTTTCCCTCTAATAATTAAATAACTCACTTCTTTTTAATGATTTTGTTATATTTCTAATCCTTCTTCTCTAATTTTCTTACTATATTTTCTAAGAATATCTTCATCAGCTGGTCTCCACTGTATTTTCTCAAGCAGTGCATATGCTATTTCATCATTAATATTTAAAATACGTCCAGGAGATAATTTTGAATAAGATTTTATAAATATTTTACATAGTTCAAATTTTTCAGATGTAAACATTGGATCGGTACTTAGAATAGATGAGCACATACCTGCAATATCTTCGGTTACTCTACCCATTCTTGATTCTTCAAAATCAACTCCCCAAATTCGATCAGTAAATATGAAATTACTTAAACTTGAATCACCTCGAATACGAAATTGTTCATCTATTTTGAAATGATTATGAAACTCAAAAAACCACTCAGTTAATAAAACCATTAATCTCTTTTTTTCATTAGTTGTAGTCTTTTCATCATTTATAAGATTACAGAGATTTTCTCCTGGTATATAATTCATTACCAAAACATTATTTTTTTCATCCATTTTATAAATAGATGGAACGTTAAGTTTTGATGAGCTTTTTTTAATAATATCATATTCTATTTTCATTTGTTTTTTTAAACCTGGTACAAACCATTTTAATATTCGTGGTTTACTATCTATAGTTACATAAGCAACTTTGTTTTTTTTACTTTTAAACTTTTCCTGAATTATTGCATTTTTGTATTTTTTTGCATTATTAACTAGCTCTTCTATTTCTCTCATTAATTAGTTTCCTAAATAGTACATAAAATGAAAAAAGCTTACGGTCAGAAGTAACTTTTTATTTATAGTTCTTTAACCTCAATAGATATTACCATTTTTGCCCAAAGATCTGATGAAGTCATATTATTGTGACAAAAAACAACTCTAAGTGGACGAGTATCTTCTTGTGTAAAATATTCGCCATCTATTTTGTATGCCAATATCATTGTAGCACCACTGTTATTAATAATTACTCCTGATTCGTTATAAATGTCAATATTACCTTGAATTTTACTCATATTGTATTTAGTTATTTTACTATCATTGGATATAACATTAATAGAATAATTTTCAGGTAAATCTTCTATCTGATTTAAAAGGGTTGAAAATTTTACACCTGTATATAGATTAGGTCCTTCAAAATTAATAGTTGGTAACCAACCTGTTTTTATCATTGTAGCTTTTGCAGTAAAAGATTCTAAAGATTCAAGTTCTTCTAGTGTATAATTAGTTTGTACATCTTTGAAAGTTACTGTTAAAATAGGTCCTATCTCTTCAGTGGGTTCTTCTCCTCCTGTTTGATCAGATGTATTTTCATTTTTACTATTATCATCTGGTAGATTTATAAACAAATAAGTAAATGCAGCAATTAATATTATTATAACAAGGAATGCTGTAATTTTTTTATTAGTGTTATTTTCTTTTGCCATGGTTTTTATAGAATGATACCCCTATTTTTAAAAGTTATGATTTTTAATTTTATTTGTCTTACTTGCAGTAAAATAAATACCAGATAGAATGATTGCTCCACCAATTATCGTATAATAAGATGGTGTTTGTTGAATCCAGGGTATTATAAATGCAAGTATTGATGATCCTATCGGCTCTCCAAGAAGAACTACTGATGCTAGAGCTGCACGGACATATTTCAGTGACCAATTATATAATGTATGCCCAAGAATCCCTGCTACTACGGCCATTAAAAGAATTATTCCATAATCTCTTAGACTAAGATTTGCCACTGGTGCATTGAAAAATAGACAGATAATAAAGAGTATAACTGTACCAACTGCGTAAACAACAAATGCATATGATCCAATTGATACAGTTTTACGTATTTTTCTTCCACCCAATATATAAATTCCAGCACAAACTCCACCTAGTAATGCTAGCAAGTTACCTTCAAATGTATCAAGACCTAGTGCAAATCCATAATTACCGTAAACCAATATAACAACACCAACCACAGATAATGATATCCCTGTAGCATTTATTGCAGAAAGCCTTTCTTTAAAGAAAAAATGTGAAACTGGCCCGACAAGAAGAGGATGTGCAGTAACTAGAATTACAGAGCTTGCTATTGATGTTTTTGCTAAGGAAGTTATCCAAAATGCAAAATGTAATGCAAGTATAAACCCTATTGCTATCATAATAATTAATGTTGAACGATTTAAATTGAGAAGTTCATTTCTAGTTTTTGTATGAAGTAGTACAAATGGTAGAATTAATAATGTTGTAAACATCAAGCGAAAAAATGCTATGGAAAGAGGATATTCAGGATATGCATCACAAGACACAATAAATATTGCAGCAAAAGGAACAGACATAACAGATATGAGAAGGGCAATATATGGTTTATTTTTCATATTTTTCACAATAATATTTTTATAGTAATTGAAAAAGCATATTTTTTGTTTTTCTATTGCGATTCCACTACAACCGGTTTTTTACGATATACAAATAGCAGAACTGTTAATGTTATACTAGTAATTCCCAGTATTGTGAATGGTACCCATATCCCCCATAAATCTGATAAAACTCCACTAATAACGAGTAGTAACGTTCCTCCCCCGAGTTGAATTGTGAATATATAACCAAAGGATTTTCCCTCTGTGGTTTCTAGGGTCACAGATGATACAAACGAAAACAATGCTGGATATGTTAAGAAAGTTGAGATTCCTAGTAGTATCATTAGTATAAGAATCATTATTGTATTTGTAAAGTAAGATAATGAAAATCCCACTAACCCGATAGTAAAATAAGCAAAAAGTATTACATTTTTCCTTCCGATAAGTGAGTATATCCTACCATAAAAAAATGATACAATACTCCCTATTCCAAGCCATACAGATATGAGAAATCCGATATATGGCAATGATAGATTTGTTCGTTCGTTAAGAAGTAGTGGAAGATAGCTTATTGTTATACTCCACGTTGCCCCACTGAGAATGAAAGCTGGAATTAGTATTTTTATTCTTTTTAGAAATTTTTTTGCATCTATAAAATAATTCTTTAATTTTAGTCTGGTTGTATCCTTACTTTTGGTAATAGTATTTTCTACCCTGGTTGATCTTGTTAGATATAATCCTGATAATAAAATTAATACTCCAAATATTGACCATATAAAGAGTGGAAATTTCCATCCTTTTAGTTCAACTAAATAAAGTGTTGTTAAAACAGCAATGAATGCTCCTATATCTCCAAATCCGCTTTGGATTCCCATAGCCCAATCTAGCCTATCTTTTTTAAAGGTTCTTGATATCCATCCTATACCTATTGGATGGAAAAAACTAGCAGCTAATCGTAAAATAAATATGAATAATACAAGTGTTATGAAATCATACGCTTGTGTTAGCAAAAGCATCGATACACTGATTAATAAAATTCCTGAAGCTAACATTATTCTAAAATTCTTACTGTCAGAAATATGACCAATAAATATTTGACCGATTAGAGTTATAAGAAGTCCGCCACCAGTGATAAAACCTATTTGTGTATAACTTAAATTAAACAATATTTTTAAAACAGGAAAAAGTAGAGGAATGACGCTAATAGCACCATCATCTAAAGCATGATAAAGACTTACTGTAGACAAAATTCTCTTCTTTTCTTTCATTAAAATTCCGTCGAAGCTAGGAATAAGGATCTCTAATATAAATATTAACCTTTATATAATATTTATAAATATTCATGCTCCGGTAAAATAAGTAAAATCAAATACAGAAAAATAAAACATATAACTTCTGTTATACACTAAAGAGTGAAAACAATGAAAGAAAGTGCGGTTTTTGGAATATATGGAGCTTCTGATTCAGGTAAAACTTCTTTAATTATAAAATTAGTAAAGCAATTAACAAATGAGGGTTTTAGAGTAGCTACAGTAAAAATTACTAATAAAAATATTGGAATTGATACTATAGGTAAGGATACCTGGAAACATGGTCAAGCGGGTTCTAAACTCGTAGTTTTATCATCACCAGTTGAGACGAGTTTATTATTTAAGGAGAAAAAAGATTTAGATACAATCCTTAAATATATTCATGGACTTGGATCCTATGATGTTATTCTAATTGAGGGTGCCAATGATAAAGATACTCCTAAGATAAGGTTAGGGGATATACCAGAACGTGAAAATACGATATTTACATACAATGGAGATTACAATAGTCTTTATGAAATAATAAAAAATGAAATTTTTAGGAGGAAAAATATGAAAGGTATTAATATAAAAATCAATGGAAAACCGATTCAGTTAACTGAATTTCCATCTGAAATTATTATGAATACGATTTGTGGAATGTTAAAATCATTAAAAGGTGTAGAAGAAATAAAAGATGTTGAAATACGATTTGAATTATAATCTATTTAGAAAGAGAGTAAATAATCCTTGTTTTATCCTTTCCTTTTGTTTCTTTTTTTATCTTATCTATTTTAGGTATCTCGCCTGTGTTTCTTACATGAGTTCCAGCACATGGACAAATATCAAAACCTTCTATTTCAACGATACGCAGTTTTGTTATAAACTTTGGTAAAAGATCAAGATTTGCCCTCTGTTGATCAACTCTTTTTTCTAGGCTCTCTCGTTCTTCTTCATATATTTTTACTGGGATTTTCTTTGTTATAATTTCGTTAAATTTTTTTTCAATTTTTTCTAAATCTTCGTTTGTGAAATTAGCTGGATGAAAATCTACATGTGAATATTTGGCATGTATTTGATTTCCTACTGTTCTTGCACCAAATTCATCAAAAATTATACCAGAAATTATGTGTTGTGCGGTATGCATTTTCATATGGTCATACCTAATATCCCAGTTTAAAACTGCATGAACCTTTGTCCCAACTGTTGGTTTTTCACCTTTGATTATATGTTTTACTGTATCTCCTTTTTTGATTACCTCATTAATTTCTGATTTTTTATCATTCCATTCTAAAAAACCTGTATCTGAGGGTTGGCCTCCACCAAGAGGATAAAACGCGGTCTGATCAAGACTTATATAATCTTCTTTATTTTTTGTAACTATTGCATCGA
>Ga0315285_10003681_pt1 | contig 15956 bp, 24 predicted proteins | sample YL17G09_36_MG_FD_203698 | JGI IMG/M metagenome (GOLD analysis project Ga0315285, IMG submission 203698) | Sediment microbial communities from Yellowstone Lake, YNP, Wyoming, USA - YL17G09_36 | ecosystem: Environmental > Aquatic > Freshwater > Lake > Sediment | place: USA: Wyoming | collected... | reverse complement strand
TCCAGCTCCGCGTTCTCGGCCTTCAGGTCGGCGTACTGGCCGCTCAGTTGCCATAACTCGCGGCGCTGCTCCTCGACCGTCGCCATGAGCCCGTCGGCGATGCGGCGGCGTATCCAGGGCCATCTCATTTGGTCCCCCTCCTCTCAGCCTCTTCTTCGAGTCTAAGCCTGAGTTGTCTCACTATGTCCTCGGTGTGTTCAGGGTCTTGCCAACCAATCGAATATATCGCGTCACAGATAGCGTCTATCTCGTTTCTGGTCATTTGGCCACTCCCCTCTCAGTGGTAAGGATGTGCAGGGCGGCGGTCACGGCGTCGAGCGCCAGCCAGGCGACGAGGGCGGGCTGCAATGGGTTGTCACTCATGGCCCTCCTTTAGGAATCTTATCACGATCAATCTTTCTACGCTCCTCTTTACCGCATACCTGACACTTAATGATCATGTACCTCTTATAGAACCTCTTGTAACCCCAATAGCAAACGTGATTAGGTTCCATGGCCGTATCTTTTACTGGGCTTTGATTTTGAGTATTTGGAAACGGAAGCGACTCCTCGACCGACTTGCTTTGCAATCTTTTCATATGTCCATCCTAAGGAACGCAATCGTTGCATTTCTATAATCTCTGTTGGGGTTACTAGACCCCATCCATGATGATCTTTAGCCCCAACCCATAGCCAACAACCAGAAGGACTTTTTTGAACGTGGCTCATGAATCGTTGCTTAAAGGCTTCTTCAGAGGTCGTAATGATCCCCATCGTATCCCTTTCTTAATGTCGATAGAAAACTTGAACGGAGCTTTCAGGGGGGCATTGTCAACCATCTCTTCATAGATAATGTCCATGACCTCTTTCTCATGGCCTTTCTTTACTTCAAAAAGGAGGCTGTCATGCACCGTTACTAATATGTGAGCGACTTTTGGATCTAGCCTATTGTGCAGCCTCGTTAGGGACATTAGGTTGATATCTGATGCGGCACTCTGGATAGGGGCGTTTACTGCTTGGCGTTCGATCTCATGTTTGTTGTTCCCTGTTACCAAAGCAAAGCGTCTCTTTCGACCAAAGGCTGATTCAATGTACCCTTGCCGTACGGCAAGCCTTTGATTGTTAATCATCCATTTATGTAGGACAGGAAATCCTCCAAGAAAGTTGTCGAGGAATTGTTGGGCTTTACGGATAGAGCAATCCAACTCTCCCTCTGCCAATGATCTGGCGCCACGCCCGTAGACAATACCGAAATCGACAAACTTCGCAGCGTAACGTTGATCACTCGTAACGGGATCATCAAGTTGGAGTCCAAATATGGCTCGAGCGACTCTTGCATGGATATCCTCTTCTCCAGCAAAGGTCTTGCACATGTTAGGATCTCTTGAATAGAAAGCGGCAATTCGTAACTCAAGCTGATTGTAGTCGGCTTCGAGAAGTGTCCATCCTTTTGAGGCAACGAAGGCATCTCTAATGATAACGCCAGCTCGAGCGGGTATGTTTTGAAGGTTAGGGTCGCGTGAACTGAGTCTTCCCGTAACGGTCCCATGTAACAGGAAACTAGCTCGAATCCTGCCATCTTCAGATACCCTTTCAAGGAGCCCCCTCACGTACGTTGAGTTGAGCTTTTGTTTCTGGCGTAGCTCTAGGATCTTCTTGGCAAAGGGGTGATTCAGCTCGTTTAGTTCAACCTTACCAGTCTTCGTACCGACAGGTCTCAGTTTAAGCTCTCCATACAAGTACTCAGCCACCTGCTTGGGTGAGTTGGGGTTGAATTTTGGATTCTGTGTCTCAAGTTGTAACTCAATAGTGGCGGCAGCGATATCCTTTTCAAATTGAGCCCCAAGAACCTTCAGATGGTGCTGATCAAGCATAATCCCTTGGTGTTCGATTTCCCCCAACGCGTGGCTAGCAGGTAGGAGTATATCATCATGTATGTGGCGTAGTCCTTGTTCGTTAAGTTCACCCGCAAGTACCCAGGCCAATTGGTACGTATAGAAAACATCGTACGCAAGGTACTGGTGGAGTTGATTCTTGGGGAGTTCATCTAACCTTCCCTTTCCACCTTTGAGCGCTGAGTCATACTCAGGGGCTTGAAAGTATCGACGAGCCAGAGTCTTGAGGCCATGACTACCGGCTCTTTCATCTAAGCAATAATGGCTCAGCATGCAATCGAAGTCCACATTCCAATTGATGTGGAGCTGATACAGTATAAACTTGCGGTCGAACTGAGGACCATTCTGAGCGACCCAAACATACTTATCGGATTCTAAAAGACCTTTGAGAAGAGCCAACGCAGCTCTATCACCGTATAACAGATCCCCTTCAATAACAAAGATTTCCGTGCCATCATAAAGGCCCATAACGAGGATCTCGTCTTCAACCTCATCAAGACCTGTTGTCTCAAGGTCAAGAGCAATATGAGTAGGCTCATGGGTGGCAATTCGATCACACATACCACTAATGTCCTCGAGCGTCTCCACAACTGTATATGCTGGCGGTGGTTCGGGTTCTTCGTATTCTGTGGGGCAATGTGCGAGTAATTGGAGATCGCTCATCAAGTCTGGAAAGTAGTCTGGTGATCTTAATACGGCTGCTGGGTGGTACGTAGGGATACAGTACGCACCTATTTGATCGATCCAGAGGCGAGCGCCTCGAACAGAGGCAATGCTTGTGGGACCATATACAGCGGTCAGAGCAGTAGCCCCCAGGGTAAGGATCTTAGTACATCCTTGGAGCTCTTCCATGAGACGATCGTTACAGGCATCAATAGCTGAGTTGGGAGGGGTTGCGTTCTTCGGTGGGCGGCACAGGCAGGAGTTAGTAATCCAGACCTGGGTGTCATCGATGCCTACCTCGGCCAAGAGTTTCCGTAGAAGAACGCCACTCATACCAATAAAAGGTTCTCCCTTTCGAACCTCTTGCTCCCCAGGGGCTTCACCCACGATAGCGAGGCCTCCTTTAACTCCAGCGCCAGGTACCAGCGGCATATCGATCAATGGGCAGCCCTCGCAAAACTCATATTTGGTCATGATGTCTCCAACCAGACTCCTCGGGGTGTGCTGTCGACGAGGTCACCTGGAACATAGCACCGTAGACACCTAAGCGTGTACCGCAACCATAGACATAAGTTGCAAGTAGGGCTGACTGCTCAGCACCGTGTCGCTCAACAATCTCGGCATCGCACCAAGGGCACCTTTTAGGCACATTGATTGTCATACCACTCCTCAGGCTTCACCAGGCTACCCCAACGATCCCCCACACCGAAATCTACCGTGAGAGGTATCTCGTCTGCAAATGGAACTTCCTCTTCGAGTACTCTCTTAATTGTTTTTATTATATAGGAAACCTTATCTGGACTCACGTTTAACAAAATAGAGTCATGGACAGTTAAAATGATCTCAGCATCGTCGGGATCCAATACCTCTTCTAGACGTATAAGACCTGTAAGGCAAATGTCACTCGCCATGGACTGGATAGGCATATTAGCTGCCTTACGTTCAATATCGCCACGATGCTCAGACAAGATTGCAGGGAATCGGCGCCGTCTTCCAAAGGAGGATTCTACGTAACCCAAACGTAACGCCTGGCGCTGCATCTTTCGAATCCATTTCCAAAGTCCATTAAACTGTTGGAAGTAGGCATTGATAAACCTCTGAGCTTCCTGGGGACTACAATGCAAGATTGACAACGCCAAGGAGTTAGCACCACGACCGTATAGGATACCAAAGGCAACGTGCTTGGCATGATACCTTTGTTCCTTAGTTACTTCTCCCACAGGAACATGATACATCTCAGCAGCGGCCAAGATGTGGGCATCTCCCCCACGTTTATAGAGGGCTTGCAGTTTAGCATCCCTACTGTACCAAGCGGCAATTCGTAACTCAAGCTGATTGTAGTCAACCTCAAGGAGTACCTTCCCCGGTGGGGCAATGAAGGCATCTCGAATGATGGATCCTACAACGACGGGCATGTTCTGAAGATTGGGTGCGCGTGAACTTGTACGTCCAGTTACCGTTGCATGGAGAAGGAAGTGGGGGTGGATAATTCCTTCTTCCCCTGAATAGTTAAGTAGACCAATGATAAACGTGGACAAGAGTTTGTACTTTAGTTTGTACTCCATGAGGAGGTCAACGACTGGATGGGAGAGACTTTCAAGAGCCAATTTATCAACGCGTCGGTCATTTGAAGGGATTTGAAGGGTATCGTACAACAACTTTTGGACTTGCTGGCGGGAGTTCGGATTGAAAGACGTGGTACCGGCAGCCTGGCGGAGTTGGAGACTAAGATCTTCGAGTTCAATAACAAGGTCATCACCAGTACGTCGGAGGTAATCCTGATCCACATAAGCGCCCCTCATCTCAATCTGGGCTAATGTACGGGCAGCTGGTATCAAGAGTGTATTATGGATATGAGTTACGCTCTCTTCATCCATTTCTCCCAGTAGGGGGTCAACAAGACTCCAGGTAAAGTAGCAATCGTATGCCAAGTACTCGTACAGCACTTCAGGGGCATACTTAGCCAGGTTAGACATGTCCATATCCACAGACCAGTTAGGTATATGGAAGTACTCCATTGCGACAACCTTGAGCGAGTGGCCCCAAGGTCTTTCATCCAAGTTGTAGCTCATCAAAAGGGTGTCGTACGTTGGCTTACATTTAATCCCGTATCGTATCTCGAGGAACTTACAATCAAACTGGTAGACATTATGACCCGCCCAATTCAGGTCCTCATCCTCGAGAAGCTCCTTGATGTGGGGGATCATTGGTTCCGTAACGACCCAAATATCGTGGGGGCTTGCAGCAATTCCTAAGCAGATGACTTCATCGACCTGCGCGTCTAAGCCTGTCGTTTCTATGTCAATTGTGTGCAGACTAGAATGTAGTATAGCTAAGCTGCTGAAAAGATTTTCCACGCCCAACTTATCTTCTACGAGGGTGTAACCAACTTCCGGTAGCTGGTTCCTAGGCTCAGGGGGCCCGAGTTTCAGTTGAGTGAGATCATCCAAGAGTACTGGCAAAAGACTAGGATCCCGAACAACTTGAATAGGGTGTATCGTGCTGAGGGTCCAAGTTCTATAGTCGTCGTCCCATTGCCAACCGTGGCGCTCCCCAAACACCAGAACGCCCTGGGCATGTTGGTGAACAACTTCATGTAGGTGGCGCTCACGACAACATTTGATGGCTCGGGCAATCGTGACATCATCATAGGCCTTCTCAGGGTAGCAAGGAATCCTTGTAGTTACATATAAGGTATCTGGCGAGACACCAACAGCCTTCAAGGCCTCGCGAAGGACATCCCCAGCCCTCCCCACAAAGAGCATCTGGTGCGCGGCCTCATAGTAGGAAGGGAATTCCCCCACGATGGTATAGCCATACTTTACCCCACGACCGACTACTTTAGGCCGATCTTTAAGAGGACATGTGTCGCAGTCAGGCAAAGACACCCTCGGCAGCCATATAGACCTCATCGAGGTTCAGACCGACTCTTAGACGGTCAAAATCAAGCCGCTCAAAGTAGTCTTTTGGGCGAGATTGTTTAACGCCCTCACTCAGAGGGGTTTCATAGTAGAAAGGCTTTGCGGAATCAATACCTCTAACCCAGAGGGGGAAGTCGCGTGCGTAACAATTCAGCTTGTAAAGATCTCCGTCCCAGCCGAGAAGATGAATGTCGGGTTGATACCAAAGATCTCCACCAATGTACGAGATGATCTGCTTAATCAGAACTCCTCTACCCATCTTTGATTCGTAGACAACAGGGATTCCAATAGCATCGGGATGAATAGTACTGACGAGGGCATCGAAACACTGCATCCACTCAGAGGTGGACTCACCCTGAGGAGCTACCATGATACTAATATCAGCCGCACATTCGATAGCGTCTATAAAGAGTTTATGGCCCTCATTAGCAGAGAGAATAGTTTCTCTTTTATTCAGGAATACATCGGGAAGAACGATCTCGTCTGGGCCGATCTCTTTTGCAACCTCTAAGACATGTTGAAATGAAAAGCTGCTACCCAATTCATAGGCGCCGTTGTCAAGTATGACGTAGTCGTCCAGACTGGAGGAGAGCCCTTTGTAATACACCATCTGCCGCTCATCACGGTGGAGTATATGGGCAAGACACAAATGATAACCAGTTGTGAACTCACCCAATAGTTCCGTGGGGGGGATGGGGGCGAATTTCACGTTGAGGCTCCATTACTTCGATGATACGCTTGAGCCTTTGAATCCGTCAAGCGTACAACCTCATCACTAATGTAGAACAAAGCCTTTTGCAGATCTTCGATTTGAGTATTCTCATCCTTTAGACCTGCACGCCAGAGATACTTAATAGCGTTACCAATATTGAAGTTTCTATGTCGTACGATCGCGAGGCACTCAACGCCAGAAGGATCTGAGGTGTAGTGCTTGGGATGGCCTACAGAATCAATCAAGATACCCCCTAAGAATAGCCGGGGGGTGGATAACCGTGAACCGTGCCACGAGTATCCACCCCCCTATGAATCAGCCCGCGCGGCTAGCCCTGATCAACTTGGACTGATTCAATTGTCAACGAAAGGACTTCTTGCCCTTAGGGGCAGCCTTCTTGGGAGCAGCATCCTCAGACGGGATGAAGTTAGTCACACGATTGCGGATCACGCCTTCGTACGACTCCTGCTTGACCGCAACGTCCGCAGTGGCTCCTTCGTACTCATCGGGATCGAACTCGAACTCGCCACCGAGATCCTCTTCAGGGACCCCAACACCAAGAAGGAACTCCTTAACCTTGAACGCAGCCTTGGGGCTCATACTCAGGTTCGTCCAGAGCTTACGATTCTCGAAGTCCCCGTTAGCAACGGTCATCTCGAGGATGATGTACGGATAGCCACTAGGGCCATCCTCTTCACTCTGCTTGAGTGTGGACACAACGATCGGGTAGACGCCAGCCGGGATCGGTTCAAAACCTTCCCCCACGTCACTCATATCGATCTTAAATGGGCTCATTTAGAACCTCCATCTAGCAGGTCAAGGACCTTGGGCAGGGTAGGACTTTCAACAGCATCACCAAGACGACCGCCTTCATCACGAGCCTTGGCCATGAAACGGCCTGTAGGCTGGACAAGAAGCGATCGGATTGTGATCGGCTCGCCATCATCGTCGGCATCATCCATGACACCAAGATAAGCTACGATGTCAACTAAACCAGGAACCTCATAGACAAGCTTCCCGGTCAGATTAGGTACGGCTTGCTGTCTCTTGGTCTGTGGGTTCTCTTTCTCGTTCGCGGATGCTGTGAAGATAGTATTGGCATCCAAGTCCCGAAAGTACCTGATCAACTTCCGCATCTGGGTACTGCTACGCAAATAGTCTTGCCTCTCAGGAACGTCCGGATCATGACCACGATCGCTTTTAACAGCTACCGAAACAACCTCAGAAAGGATCAAATAGTTCAACTCCGAAAGGGAATCGATCGCTACAGTCTTATAAGGGTTAGTATCTGCGTGTACGACATCATAGAGCGTATCGAAGTCCTCCCAGTGCTTAATTCGTACTACAACGATCTTGTCCAAAGTTGGTACAAAGTCTGCAAACTCTTCTAGAGGAACAAGAACCGTCTTAGATCTAATGGATCTAGTACCACCCTCGAAATCGGCAAGAACCATGGGCATCAATCTAGGATCCTTAACCGCTGTCCCCAAGAAGTATGTTTTTCCATGACCACTGGGGGCATAGAGCAACATCTTCAAGGGGTCTGCAACAGCCTTCTTTGGGACCGTTGGCGGTGTAGACACTTTAGTACTGGGTACTTTTTCGGTCATAGCGCCTCCTTTATTTCTTCGTGCCTGTTGCGGTGGCACTGTGTACAGAGCCACACTATCTCAAGCGGCTTGTTGTAATCTTCATGATGCCCTTCGATCCTACCTCCTTGACCGCAATTTGGACACACAACAGGTCTAACCAGTTTACCTGCAACAACCGCATTGTTTACAACCAAATGAGCCTTATACTCTTTTGGGTGATTCTTATTCCAACGTTTGTTTGTTGCCTGATACACAAGTTGATGCTCTTTGTTATATAGGGCCTTCTCTTCTCGGTACTTAAGATAGTACGCCTTATTATAGGCTTTCATGTACTCTTTCTTACGCATTAGATCTCTCTACGGCCCCCAGGTGCGTACTCGTACAAGGATTCTATAAGGCTCTCGAGATCTCCACCGGTAGTCTCACACAGACATAAATCCCGATACTGGCAATCCCATGAACAATCTCGAGTTGGCGAGGGATACAGAGGCGTATTTTTAGACGACATGGCTCTTGCTTCGGGAATCAAGTTCTGTGCAAAATGCTCGAGTTCATATTTAGTCCTAGCAACGGCTTCCCGCCGATAAAAGCCGTCAGGCTTGTTCTTGAGGAACTCAAGGATATCTGCATAGTCAACCGGATTAAGATGATTGTTCTTAATCGCGGTCAAATATATCTCGTAAGTGGTGTCTACGTTCTTTTTCTTGGACAAGCTACCATTCACCAAGGGCTCGGGCTGGGCTGGAATCTTTTTCTTGAGTTCGTTATACAATGCTCCGCCAGGGAGCTCCCCGTGGACCTGCCAAACAAGCCACAGGTACGCGGTCATCTGATCATCCATCTCTAGAACCGAGATGTCGACGTACTGTGCAGCCGTCTTATGATCTAAAGGCCACAGCTGCCTCTTAGGACCCCTACGAGTCAGGACATCGATCTTCCCGCCAAGCTTCACACGCGTGCCAGGAATATGGACCTCCAGATTTTCCTCCACCGCGACGATTTCAAAGTCGTCATGCTCCTGAGCAAAGGGTACATACCCCACCAATATCGAAGCCATAAGATCTGTGGTGTCGTTAAACTTAGCCCTTTCTTCAGGCCACATATCCTCGAGGTGCAGCTCTGGGAGTTTCATATCTAGCCACTCCTGAGTAGCTACCCAGGGGTTGGTACCATCACGATAGTACTGCTCAAGACCGTAATGCACAGCAGTACCGAGCCAGAGAGCTCCTCGAGGTTCATTAATGGGGACGAGCTCCATCAAGCTCTGGTACTTCCAACGCCGACGGCAACGTTTGAAGGCTGCACGTTCGGTAACACGGATAGTTTGCATCAGGTTCTCCTAGAAGTTTGATGCTTTTCATTAATTATATTATATAGGAAACCAAATGAGGACACAACGGGGGCTTAAAGGTGACCTGAGGGCTTCTTGGACAGATTCATGTTCTTCAACCCGATGTAAGTTACGCCATGATAGAACGCATCCTTAGCGTGTTGTTGTCTCGTGAACCATTTACTAGGCTCTTTAAGATCTGGCCAGGTCTTTGCACCTGTTAGGATGCCTGGTGATTGACCTTTATAAGTTAAGCCTTCTAATATGCACCACAATTTTATAGCCCCAATGACCTGAAGACCTATAGGATCAAATCCTAGGTGGAGGACTTGGATTTGTTCATAGACCACCATATCCTGGGGTTGTATTAGCTCTGCTACGGATTCAAGGTGCTCAACAGGAAACTGGCCAAACTCCATAACGTCCCAGAGCTTGTTCCCGGGGATCTGCTGGAACCTGCACCAACCAGTTGTCCCACCAGGATCAAAGGCTATCAGTTTCCTCATCGAGCTCCCGCCTCGTCATAGATTGCAATGACTGCCCTACCAAGTAAAGAGCCTCCTTCTTAGTAAACCCCGCTGCTTGAAAGGTAGTGTACATCTCGTGCACAGCTATAGCAGCACTAAGAAGTTCAGATACGGGATCTTCGGGGCTCATTTAATTAGGGTGAGAAACTCTTCGCGGGCAGGACCGTTATCAATGAAGACACCACGAATGGCTGACGTAGTTGTAGTTGAGCCGGCCTTCCTAATGCCCCTCATTGTCATACACATGTGTTCGCATTGGTCAAGGACGACGATGACGCCTTTAGGTTGTAGCGCTGCGTCTACGGCTTCAGCGATCTCTGTAGTGAGTCGCTCCTGGATACTGAGCTTCTTGGAGGCTGTCTCAACGACCCGTGCAAGCTTAGAGAGCCCCACAACTCGCCCATCAGGTATATAACCAACGTGAGCCCGCCCGGTATACGGTACCATGTGATGCTCACAAAGGGAGTGGAAAGGGATGTCCTTAACAATGACCATCTGGTCATGAGGCTCCTTGAAGGTAGCCGTTAGCAGGGTGGAGAGATCGACTCCCAGGCCCATAGTTAGTTCATTGAGGTACATACGAGCGACTCGGTTGGGCGTATCCAGGAGTCCTTCCCTATCGGGGTCCTCACCAATAGCGTATAGTATGTTACGTATTGAGCACTCGATGATCTCACGCCTTGTATCGTATGAAGGTAGCGCGTCGTTAGCCATGCGGTTGGAACAATAGAGGGCTCCATCGTATGCATCACTCATCATCACTCCTAGCGAATTGAGAGCAGCTTGTGTAATTGTAGGTTGATACGGACAAGAGGATGCTTAGGAATAAGTTCCTCTACAATCCAAGCGGCTGTACCGAGATCATTGTCCTGGGGCTGAACCCATAGACGTGGACATATGCGTAGCCACTCGTCGAATCGGTGGTGATGCTTATCGTACCATTCGTCTGTTCCCACGTTGGGGACGACAACCTTAATCTCACTGATTGGCCCGTCAGCAATCTTGTACGCGGGTGGTTTAGGACTAACTGTCCACCAGAGCTTACCCCCATGAGGGAGAGCACGCTTGATTGTCCCGTTGGTCTCAAAGCAGATCATGCTCCCTTTACGATTCCACAGTTCTGTCTTGTCCAACCAGTACTTTAGATCGGCCGTCTGTAGGAGGGGTTCGCCTCCAGTGAAGACCACAATCGACATCCTGCTCTTGAGGACTTCTTCTTCTACGCGGTCGGACGTCCATGATATAGGGGCCTCGGATATGTCCATCCAGGAATACTTAGTGTCGCACCATTGAGTGCACTCAAGATGTTCTTTAAGAGCATTGCAGCCCCGTAGACGGATAAATAGAGCACCAGTGCCACTAAGAGTACCTTCACCTTGAACACTTTCAAAGACCTCCTCGATTCTAAGAGCCATTTTTCACCGTACACTTACTCTCGGGTGACTCAAAGACCTCGATCGCGAACAACTTATCGGGATAGAAATACTTCATGGAACGAAAGATCTGTAGGGTGATCTTCTCGGCCGAGGGCAGGTCAAAGAAGTTGTTCAAGTACTTATGATCGTATAGGTCTATAAGCGCCCCTAACTTAATCTTGATGTCCTTAAAGTCGAGGGCAATACCTGACTCATCGAGTTCGTCCTCGGTAAAGGGACCAAACTCAGCTTTGACCACCCAACGATGGCCGTGCAGATCGGAGCATTTGCCAACATAGTTAACCAGATTATGGGCAGCATCAAAGTGTCCTTCTGCCGTCAAGAAGATCTGTTCGTTATTCGCCGTCTGCATAGAGAATAGGGTCTCTTGCACTCCAGTGGGCAAAGGCTGCGCGTCGACTTCTACATGTGGGGCATTTTCCACAGGCTATGTCTCCTCCATTGTAGCAACTGGTCGTAAGGTGATAAGGGGCATCAAGGTAGAGGCCCCGTTGTACTACGTCTTTCTTGTCCATCCATTGCAACGGAGTTACTAGACGGACCTTGAAGTACGTCCCAACATAGATCGCTGAGGCCATTGCTCCAATAAATTCAGGCATACAATCTGGGTACGCAAAGTTAGCGGCATCCTCAGAGTGAGCCCCAAAGTAAACTAGGTTACAGTCCTCAGTAAGAGCCGTAGCTGCTGCATAACTTGTAAGGATTCCGTTTCTGAACGGCACATAAGTTGGACTGACTCCCGAGAGTTCAGAATATGGTACAGTAGGATTCTGCAAACCCGGGTCGATGAGAGTAGATCCGAAGCCTCCGAAGACATTTGGGAGCTCAATGATCTCGTGGGGAAAGCCATAGAACTCTGCAACGTTAGTAGCGGACTCGACTTCTCGAGAGTGCTTTTGGCCGTAGACAAAGGAGACCCCTCGGACGAAGGCTTCACCAAATTCCTCCACTGCGATCGCGGCACAGGTAGTTGAATCAAGTCCCCCACTCAGGAGGATAAGGGCCTTACTCATGAACGGGCGGCTTAATGCACTTGGATCCCAGAGTGACCTTCTTCACGTTCTTCTCGTTAGTAAACACCTCAGTACCACAACCGTACGTGAGATAGATCCGACTCACCCACGTATCCCTCTTGTTGTAACGCTGATACGTGTTCTTGAACTTCGTAGGCTTGCCACACAGGTGACAAACACTTCCACCGATATCGGGCATAGTAGATCCTTCGTCGTAGTTGACGTTAATAGTTATGGGCTTTGCGTTGACCGCGCTCGTAGAAAACCAAGATGATACATAAGGACTGCAATCGTCGGGTCCTGCCGAGCCACCGCTACTTCCAGAGAACGAAACGGAACCCCATCCAGAGTTCTCGGGCATAGTTATCTCCTTATAGGGCCCAGTGTTGCCAGCCACTTACTTTCCAGGCTAGACAGCCATGGCGTAAATTCACCCTCGGATTGTATGGATTCCACTTACCTTGCCACCAAGCAGGAAGAAATTGCATTAGACCTGAAGCCCCCGAACTAGAGTTGCACGCTCTGGGATTCCCCCCACTCTCACGATGCACCACGTACATAAGTTGTGACCACTGAGAACTCGGCCAACCTACATCATCTGCTAACCAAATCCATCTACCAACGTTAACACCATATTGGTTGACATAGCATCGAGTTTCCTGTTCTACTTTTCGGGCTGCACTCAGTCTTGCTTTAGCTCGGGCAACATCACGTTCAGCAACTTGTACTTTATGATGGGCCTCTCTAATGCCGACGGACTCATAGCCCCTGGCACTAACGCCCTGTGCTCCACCGAGCAGTATGATTGCTGCTACGGGGAGGAGTATAAGCCTAGCAAACTTCACATTTGCCTCCAGGGCCTATTTTAGAATGGTTCTATTACGCTCGGCGAGGAACTGCGCCTCGAGCCATTCATTATAAGGGATCAGAAGCTCATCCTTCGGAGTCGCCAGGAGGTGAGAAATCTTGTCCATGGTCTCTTCCTTAGGAGTAACCTTTCCCCGTTCGATCATCGAGATCTCGGCTTGCGTGATGCCAACCTCGTTCGCAAGATCGATCTGAGTAATATCCATGTCCTTGCGGATCATACTCATAACTGTAACCATATAATCACCTCCCTATCATGTAGTTATTATAAATGAAGGCGTTATGGAAATCAACTGGCAATCTTGTACTCTTTGGGTTGACCCTTAAGACCTGTACCACGAGTATCAATGAAGCCTTCACGTTGCAAAGCTAGCAGGTGCTTCCTAGCAGGGTTGCGCGTCAAGTCGCACGCCGACATAATATCCTCAATTGTAGACCACTCATTACGGGCGTCTAGATACTCCTTAACCTTAGCAATAGCTCCACTACCTTCTTCCACGGCGAGCGTAATCTTCGCTTGTGGGGAAATGCTAAACTGTTCTGCTGGCGAGAATCTGCCTGTTGCGTTGTCCATCACGAACTCGAGCCCACCCTCCGTTTCGTCAGGCAGATCACGTTCGTCAATTCGAAGGAGCACCCTACCCGGGTCCAGTTTGGACACGCGGAGCATAACATCGCCGGCCCCCCAGAGCGCTCCTGAGCCACGAGGGCCATCGCCACCTTTAGGCGTGTGGTGGAGAACGACGATGGCGGCTGAGGGTAGGGCTCTGAGGATTTCGTTGAGTGCATCTTGAACAACGATCGCTCCTTGTACGGTGTTCTCATCCTGTGTGTGAATGCTTGCATATGGGTCAAACAGTATTATGTCCGGTTGAAGCCGTAATATTTGTTGGCGGAGGCGGCTAAAGCTCTCTTGGTCATCAAGTTTGACCCCTTGACGGTGAATGACCCACAAACGTTCAGTACTGTCGTCCCCGAATACTTTCGTAAATCGCTGCCCGATACGATACGAGGGCCCCTCTTCCTCAATAAGCACTGCCGAGAACGTTTCTGTAGGCTTCCAGGAAGCGTTCCCCATAAAACTTGACGCAGTACAAGCTGCATGTATGAGGTTGATTGCGATCCACGTCTTGTACGACTTAGGTTCGCCCACCAGAAGTGTCTTAGTCCCTCGCTCGATGAGGTTGGGTATAATCCAACGAGCTTCCGTCTCGGCTTCCGCGCGTAGGTTTTTGAGTGTATACGCATAAGGTTTACGTTCCGAATCCTCGGCCGATAGACCTAGCAGTTGTACGAACTCATCGATACCGTTAGGGCAAGCTCTGATGAAATCCGAAACGTCGTTGCCTCCAAAGACCGTAGCTGGCCAAGGAAGCGGGACCACCTCAAGCCTTGCCCCGAAGACGCCTCGAAGGTTGTGGACAAAAGTTTGTTGCGAGGCCCTATCGCTCTGAGGGACCACGATGATACGAGTGTACTCCTGGAAATGCCGAGCCCACTCATGTCGGAAATCAACGCCTGGAGATCCAACGACTGGAATGTGATCGTAGCCTGCATCACTAATTACCTGTTTGAGGACGAGGGTATCCGTCTCACCTTCGCAGATAAGGGCCGTTCGAGAATCATCAGCGAGTAATGTATCACCCAGGAATAAGGCTTGGCAGCTATTCTTAATGAACCGCTTCCGAGTTCCGTGCCAAGATCTAAGACGCACAGCAACGAGTTGACCTCCTGCAAAGTAAGGGAGACAGATATATTCGTGCCCACCATAGTCTTCAAGGTAGCCAGCGCCAACTTCTCGTAGAGTTTCGGGTCGGATTCCTCGAGACTCGCAATAGTCGCGCACCAACGATGTATCGTCATCGAGTGCCAATTGTGCATCGCTTAGACGCTCCATTTCCTGACGTGGAAGAACTCTGAAACCTGTTTCAAGTTTCTGCTCTTCTTTGCTCGATCCGTTGAGCGTAAGGGCGAACTCACTAACAAGCCTTTGGGCGTTCCATACGTCGAGGTTCTGTGATAGCTCCAGAAATTCTGTGGGGGAAATTGCCTCGACGCGTTCACGGCCTATTGCTTCTCGGGTGTGCTCCCTACATTCCTCGTTGACGCACCGGTAGTTACCGCTATAGAGATTGACCGCTGCATGTCTATCGGTGTCATGATGCCAAGGTAAGATGCAATCAAGGTTTGTCCACCCACTATTGTTAGGCTTTCCGAGTTCGACCCCTAGGTAGTTTTGATAGAACGTTAGCCACGACCCTAGGGCAGGCAATCTGTGGCTCCTTTAATTCCGGGCGTCGATAAAGCGAGGACTTTTTTATTATATCTTGTCCCCCCTATGCTCTTCAAGTAGGCCCTTTAAGAGCATATTTGTAGCATGGGTGTGCATACTAATCTCGCGCAGTTTCTCACTGATCGATACTAGAGAAACTGCTACGAATAGGACGAACACCACTCCAAAGATCCAGAGAAGAGTAGTCATTACTTCTTCTTAAGGAGCTTCACGCACTTGGGGCCAATACGAACCTTAGCTCCGGGAGTAACGGCCATCTTCTTCTCGGGCTCGAAGAGCACAGTTGTACCACAGGCATACTCACCGACGGCCCTTTCGATCCAATCGCCGGTCTTAAGATTACGTTCGCGTTCAGTCCCTTCTTTAACAAGTGGAGCGAAGCACAGATGACAACGGGCGGCAACCAATTTATGTCCCTCCGATAGTTTGAGAAAGCCCTCGATTCTGATCCTCTCAAGTTCCCCCACGGCACACGAAATCTCGAAATCCGTAGGCAGGATAATCGCTTGTTCTAGACTAAAGGGGGCCGTATTCCAATACGTCCCGAAATCGATGATCATAGATCACCTCTTTAGAAAAGCCAACTTATTCTTAAGTTCCTCAAGCTGGGCCTCGAGCTTGTCCTTTTCCTTGTCCATTTTTGAACACCAACGAACTGCCAACTTGGTCAAGATCTCAAGCTCTTGGAGTTCCTCGAGAGACATAATAGGCTTCTCTTTCTCAGCCCT
>Ga0315285_10003679_pt1 | contig 15958 bp, 11 predicted proteins | sample YL17G09_36_MG_FD_203698 | JGI IMG/M metagenome (GOLD analysis project Ga0315285, IMG submission 203698) | Sediment microbial communities from Yellowstone Lake, YNP, Wyoming, USA - YL17G09_36 | ecosystem: Environmental > Aquatic > Freshwater > Lake > Sediment | place: USA: Wyoming | collected... | reverse complement strand
GGCGATTAATGAACTCAAGCATAATGTGGAAGACCTCCCGCAAAGTATTGAAGAACTCCAAAGGTCTGATAGCGTTTTGGACGAAAAACATAGGCAGCAAGCGAAACGAATATCAGATATCCAGGGAGATATGACCGCCCTCCGCAAGCTCATGGATGACCATCGGAGTAAATTGGAAGTATATTCCGACAGCATCCGCATACTGGATTCACGCATCAATGAATTGCTTGCCAGCGAGGGCGACCGCAAGCAGGCACAAAATACCTTCTTGGATCAGCAAGCCCTCGCCCAGGTGGAGCGTGACCATGCCTGGAAGCAATGGAATGAAGAATATAACACATTCAAAAAACAGACCGGGGAACTGGAAGCCCAATTACTTACCCTTGGCGAGGCAACTCTCGCTGCCAAAAGGATCCAGGGAACCTTTAACGATATCAACCAGCGGATGGAACGTCGCATCAACGAGATTACCGAGATGCAACGCCTGGTTGAGGACCGTCTTCGCCAAGAATGGGTAACATTTCAAGGAAATGATCAGAAACGCTGGACAGGATATACAATCTCACACGATGATAGCTTGCGTGACCTGAATAAAAATATCGAAAAATTGGATGGACGCATGACTGCCTTGGACGATAATATCCAGATTATTACCGATCAGCTCCAACAGACCACCGATACCACCGAGCAGCAGTTGCAGGAACTGATGAACCTGGCTCATGATTGGCTTGCCTCTTACGAACGTATCATGGGTCACGCCCGCAAGAGAGGTTGATTGATGCGTGTCATCGGGACAGCCGGGCATGTCGACCACGGTAAATCCACGCTCATTTCCGCATTGACTGGGATTCATCCTGACCGTCTGAAGGAAGAGCAGGAGCGTGAGATGACCATTGATCTTGGCTTCGGTTGGCTCACCCTGCCGGATGGTGAGGAGATTGGCATTGTGGATGTCCCTGGTCACCGTGATTTCATCGAGAATATGCTTGCTGGCATTGGTGGGATCGATGCTGCCCTGCTTGTCGTCGCCGCGGACGAAGGGGTGATGCCTCAGACCAGGGAGCACCTTGCTATTCTTGACCTTCTCCAGATCTCAGCGGGCATCGTTGTGCTGACCAAGATTGACACGGTGTCAGACTCAGATTGGCTGGATCTTGTCGAGTCAGATATCAAAGCAACCATCAAGGATACTGCTTTACAAGATGCTTCTTTCGTACGAGTCTCTGCTAAAAGTGGTGCTGGCATTCCTGACCTTCTCACTACCCTGGTTGCCACTCTCAAGCACACCCCAGCCCGGCTCGATCTTGGACGTCCTCGCCTGCCGATTGACCGTGTTTTTAGTATTGCCGGCTTCGGTACGGTCGTGACCGGCACCCTCAGTGATGGTCATCTTAACCTGGGTGATGAGGTTGAGATCCTGCCATCTGGTCAAAAAAGTCGTGTTCGCGGCTTGCAAACCCACAAAAAGAAAGAAGAGACCGCCATACCTGGCAGCCGGACAGCAGTGAACCTCTCTGGAGTGGCAGTGGAACAAATTGATCGCGGCGAAGTGGTGATCCGTCCCGGTCAATATCAAGCCACCCGTCGTCTCGATGCACATTTCCGCCTTCTGGCAGATACCAGCGGACCTTTACAGCACGCCAGCCAGGTCAAGGTCTTCATTGGTACCAGTGAAACCATGGCAACCCTCCGCCTGCTTGGAAAGGAAATCCTCCAGCCTGGCGAGGATGGTTGGCTTCAGCTCGATCTGCGTGCGCCTGTCGTAGCCGTTCGTGGCGACCGTTACATCCTGCGCCGTCCTTCACCTGGTGAGACACTTGGTGGTGGCAGCATTGTTGACCACCAGCCCAAAGGGCGCCATAAACGCTTCGACGAAGATACGATTAAAAGATTGGTTTCAATGACTGAAGGTTCCCCCGCTGATATACTTATGCAAGCTTGCCAGGCACTTGGCGCTGTACCAATAAGCCAGGCTGTCATCCACTCACGTCTGGAAGTTGCTCAGGTGGAAGAAGCATTAAACGCGTTACTCGCTTCCGGTCAGTTGATCCCGCTTGAAGATGGGGATTTATCACCTGCAAGCGATATCCTCACGATCGCCTCTCACCAATACAACGCCCTTTGCGATCGTGCGCGCCAGATTTTAATGAACTATCACCGTGATTACCCGCTCCGCCGCGGCATTCCGCGTGAGGAACTCAAGAGCCGTCTTAAGGTTGAGCCGCGGCTTTTCAATGCATTGATTAGAAAAATGACCGTTGACGGCAAATTGATAGAAATTGGGAGTTGGATTGCACAACCTGGTCACGTGATCCGCTTCGATGATGTTCAACAGGCGAAAGTTCAAGCCCTACTGATGCGCTTCGCCCAAAGTCCTTACTCCCCACCTTCCGTAAAAGAATCTCAAACCGAAGTCGGCTCAGATGTCTTCAATGCTCTCATTGAATTAGGTGAAATGACGGTCGTCTCACCCGAGGTCGTTTTCCGCAGATCGGATTATGAGGCTATGGTTGCTCGCATTTCCGAACACATCCGAAAACAAGGACAGGTTACCGTTGCCCAAGCCCGCGACATTTTCAATACCAGCCGGCGCTATATCCTTTCCTTTCTCGAGTATCTGGATTCCACCAATATAACAGTTCGCGATGGTGATTACCGGCGGTTGCATAAGTAATTTTTTTGTCATAATGATATGGACCCTATGCGTGTTATTTGGAGAAACCCATGTGCGGACGTTTTACCCTGACTGCTGATCCAGCCGATTTACAGCAAGCCTTTCCTCAATTTACATTTCCTCAGCAGGTTGCACCGCGCTTCAACATCGCCCCCTCTCAGCCTGTGTTGGCGATTCCCAATGACAGGCAAAATGCTGCTGATTTCTTCATCTGGGGGTTGATCCCATCCTGGGCGAAAGACCCCTCGATTGGTTCCCGGCTGATCAACGCCCGTTCGGAGACCCTCTCTGAGAAACCTTCCTTCCGCGCTGGATTCAAGTATCGTCGCTGCATTATCCCGGCTGATGGTTTCTATGAATGGAAGATCCAGCCTGGTACGAAGATGAAAGTCCCGTACTTCATCCAGCTTAGATCCCGACAGCTGTTTGCTTTTGCTGGTCTTTGGGGCGAATGGCAAAGCCCGGATGGTTCCCAAATTAGATCCTGCACGATCATCACCACCCAGCCTAACGAGTTCATGGCAGCCATCCATAATCGTATGCCTGTCATTCTTCCATCCACTGCGTACCCGCGCTGGCTTGACCCGGCTGCTCAACGCCTTGACGAACTTCAATCGATGTTAACCCCCTTCCCTGCAGATGAGATGGCTGCCCACCCGGTCTCAACGCTGGTTAATAATCCAGCTAATGACCGTCCCGAATGCCTGGTCCCTGCTGAATAACCTTGAACCGTTTGTTGCTCACTCTTGCCCATCGCTTCCCGGCTTTGGCTTCTCGTGACTTTGCCATTTTCTGGTTTGGTCAATTCGTTTCATTGATCGGCACCTGGATGCAGAACACAACCCAGCCCTATTTGGCTTACCATTTGAGTGGACGGCCTTTTGACCTGGGTTTGATTGGGTTCGCTGGCAGCTTGCCCACTCTCTTCCTGGCGCTGCCAGGTGGTGTCTGGGTGGAGCACTTGGACAAGCGCAAGACTGTCATCATCCTTCAGACGGTCATGATGGTTCAGGCGCTGACACTGGCTTTTCTGGCATTGACCGGTCTCATACAGGTCTGGCACATCATCGTGCTGTCATTCGTGCTTGGGACAGCCACTTCGATTGAGATTACCGCCAGACAGGCAATGTTGGTTGAGCTGGTGGGCAGGGAGGCATTACCTAATGCAATTGCTCTTCAATCAACGATTTTCAACGCTGCTCGCGTGCTTGGACCTTCCCTTCTGGCTCCTTTTGTGCTTTTAATCAGGTCCAATGGCGAAGGCTGGGCTTTCCTCGCCAATGGCTTTAGTTTTCTATTTGTGATTATCGGCCTCTTCTTCGTACGAACCCGGTACAAGGTTGATTCAGAAAGCACTGGTAAAAATTTGCTGGTTGAACTGCGTGAAGGACAGGACTACATTATGCATACTGCCTCTATTGGTTTGCTTATCATGATTGCCGCCCTCCTCGGTTTTATTGGTTTCCCTATTGTTCAGCAAATTCCAGTTGTGGCTCGGGATGTGCTCGGTCAGATCGGTGATACCAATGCCATCATAGCCGCTCGCAACAGTGCGCTCTACTCTTCGCAGGGCGTCGGCGCCTTGATCGCGGCAGTGTTCCTCTCTTTGAACAGTTCGTTCAAAAAGAAAGGGGTTCTCCTAACCATCGGTCAGTACACTTTCATCCTGGCAATGAGCGCTCTCGCATTTACTGGAAATCTTACAATCACCATGCTCCTTTTTGCACTCATGGGTTGGGGATCTGTCACCCAGCTGGCTACTATGAACACCTTGATTCAGTTACAGGTTCCCAACGGTTTGCGGGGCAGGGTTTTTAGCACCTATCTGTGGGCGTTGCAGGGTGTTGCACCTCTCGGAAGCCTGCTTATTGGATGGATGACCCAGCATTGGGACCTCCAAACCACGGCTTTGATTTGTGGTATCGTCTGCGCCGTGACGATCAGCCTGATCCACCTGCGCTATCCGCAAATACGCCGGCAGCAAGCTTAATCCTCGCTTAGAGTAACCAGATGGCCGCTTGACGGTGGTTTATCCCCATGATATGATGCGGGCGGTGACATGAATGAATAACAAATTTTCGGAAGGTCTTCCGCAGGCTCCTCAGGGGGATAAGGCGGAGGTCAAAGAAAACTTCCCGGCTGAACACAAACCAAACTTTATCACTCGTTGGCTGGAAAACCTGCTCCAGATGGGACTCGGCGAGTCTGTTTTGCGTCTTGGTACTAATCTCATGTCATTGGTCCTGGTCTTCGTGGTTATCGGGTTGATGCGGAGTTTTTATCGAAATATGCCGGCTTCTTACATGGTTCGGGGAGCACTGTCAGTCGCACCCACTGCAACACCATCCTTTGGCATCATCCCGATCCCCCCTGGCAATATTACATTTCAGGGTATTTCCCGCCTGGCATCGCTCCACACTATCATTCCCTCCCGACCGCGTATTGAGATCGAAAAATACACGGTTCAGCCTGGTGATACCTTGTTCGGTATCGCTGAGAAATTCGGGCTGAAACCGCAGACCATCCTGTGGGGCAACTTTAACACTTTATATGATAATCCTCACTACCTAACGCCCGGTCAGGAACTGATCATCCTGCCCGTGGATGGCACTTATTACGAATGGCAGGCAGGTGATGGTCTCAACGGTGTGGCAAAAGGCTCTGAGGTTAAACCTGAAGACATTATTAACTTCCCCGGCAATCATCTGAATCCTGACGAGATCGGCGACTACACACACCCGAACATCGAACCAGGGACGTGGTTGATTGTCCCGGGCGGTACACGTGGGTGGTATTCTTGGAGCGCACCGATTGGGGTAACGCGGGAGAATCCTGCCACACCTGCCATTATGGGTCCTGGCGCGTGCGATCCTTTCATCGGGGGCGCGGTCGGTTACGGTACCTTTGTCTGGCCGGCAAATAAGCACTATCTTTCCGGCTTTGACTATTCCCCCGAAACAAACCACCGGGGTATTGACATCGCCGGCAACCTGGGTGAGGGCGCATATGCCACTGATGCTGGCGTGGTCGTTTACGCTGGCTGGAACCCCTGGGGTTATGGCAACGTAGTCATGATCGATCACGGCACTGGCTTCCAGTCCCTGTATGCACACTTGAACGAGATATACGTTGGCTGCGGTCAGAGTGTGGGTCAGGGTGACCCCATCGGCGCGATTGGCAGTACTGGACGATCATCAGGTGCTCATCTTCACTTCGAATTAATGACCTCTATCTATGGCAAAGTCAATCCTTGGGATTTCCTCCCCCCGCCGTAGATCATGACTGGCAATAAATACGCTCCTTAACAATGATCACAGCGTGAACGGGTAGTACTAATTAGGTTTTTCTCCGCCAGGACGGTGGTCCTCGAACAGAAACGAACGACTCGTCCACGTCAGCCTTGTAAATATCGGTCACCTAAACTATAATCTGAATACACCGGGCGCGTAGCTCAGTTGGTTAGAGCGCATCACTCACATTGATGAGGTCGTGGGTTCGAGTCCCCCCGCGCCCACCACGAACAAGCCGTAAGGCTTGTTTTTAATATAGATGCCGAAATTCGTGGCTTAATCTGTCGACTTTTCATTCAGTACAGCAATCTAATCATCCCTAAATATCCCTTGAATTCCCCTTGCAATTTCATCCTTCTTGTGCTATTTTTATTAGGATCAGCCAATTAACTGAATTTGGACCATTCATGCGACTTTCTCCAGGTACTAGGATCAATGTGAAAGACACGATTTTCGATATCGTTGATGGTCTTATTTCAGGGGGATAGTCTGCCAGATATCAATATGACACTCCTGCGAACATTTATCGCTGTTGAGATCCCTCATGAGATACAATCTGCCATTTATCAGAACACGGTCATTTTGCGCCAGACCGTCAACCGGTCATACATCCGTTGGGTACCCCCGCAGAACATCCATATTACCCTTAAGTTCCTTGGAGATGTCTCACCTGCTAACCTGGAATTGTTAAAACAGATGCTTAAGGCAGAAACCGCACAGGTGGATCCTTTCTCTATCCAGGTTGGAACTCTGGGTGTATTTCCTGGTCTGCGTCATCCAAGAGTGATATGGATTGGAATTGATGCACCACCAGCTTTAGAGTCGCTTCAGCGGGGTATCGAAACCGCCACCACTCGTTTAGGATACGAGGCCGAAAACCGGCCTTATTCCCCCCACCTCACGATCGCTCGCTTCAACCAGCGTTTATCTACCGCAGAGCTCCCACAGGTCCGTACCATCCTGGAGAAAACCAGTATTGGTATATTGGGAAAAGTGGATATAGATGCTGTCCACCTCTTCAGGAGTGATTTAAAACCGTCCGGGGTGATTTATTCTCGCCTGTATACCGCTCCCTTGGGAGCATTTTCGTAGGCTCGAGGTGATGTCTGAATACTATTGAAATTGCCCATACTATCATCAATTCACTTGAAGAAAAGAAGGGCGAGGACATTATTCTCCTGGATATCCAGGAGATCGCATCTTTCACCGATTATTTTGTAATTTGCACTGGAACCAGTAATCGCATGCTGGATGCCCTGGCAAATTCTGCCGTTGAGGGAGTGCGTCAAAAACATCATAAAAAGGGACGTCTTGAAGGAACCACACAGGAAGGCTGGTTAATCCTTGACTTTGGTGATGTTGTGGTACACCTCTTCTCCCCCCATCAACGCAAGTATTATTGTCTCGAAGACCTGTGGGGTGATGGGAAGTTGTTAATCCACATGCAATAAAACCGCCATGTTTGCTACTAGTTTTTATATTCTTTGCCCTATTGATTAAAAAACCTTATATGCCATGCTGAGCGGATCAACCATCTCGCGGAGCATACTGAAAGGGAGCGTACCTGCAATCGGCATCTCGTTTTTCCAATTTTAAAACTCCATTTTGGTTTCATCTGAAATCCCCGATCAACTGTCGTTCTTAATAAGTAGAAATACCATCTGGTTTTTAATCGATGATCTTGCTCTGATTCACTCCTTGCTAAGGTTTAATATAAAACATCACAATATCAGGGAAAAAAGCCCGATCTCCGAAAAGATGGATTTTTTTGTCATATTCGCTCGTCCTAATGGTCTTTACCATGGTCAAACTCACGCGTGGTGTTCTCTGGTTTGGAAAGTATTGAATATCCAAAGTATGACTTATTAATGATTACGTTTCCTTATAACAAGGTCGTAGATCTGCTTCCAATTACTCTTATTCAAAGATCCACCTATCCATATTCCGTTCCCACTCGACTATTTCCTCCGCCTTAAACCACAAATCCACCTCTTGCTTTCCGTTCTCAAGTGTGTCCGAAGCATGTGTCAGGTTGCGTCCCACTTCAAGGGCAAAATCATGGCGGATGGAGCCGGGTGCGGCTTCTGTCGGGCGTGTCGACCCCATGGTCTGGCGGACGGCAGCCACCGCATTCGGTCCTTCCCAGACCATCGCCATCACCGGGGCAGAGGTAATATAACGGATCAAACCCTCATAAAATGGTTTCCCCTTGTGGACCGCGTAATGTGTTTCAGCCAGCTCCTGGTTGACGGTCATGAATTTGGCAGCGGTTAGCCGTAATCCCCGGTGCTCCAGTCGGGAGATAACTTCTCCGATCAGTCCCCGTTGCACTCCATCAGGTTTTACCAAAACTAATGACCTCTCCATTCCTGCCTCCATGATTTCAAAATAAACTCGGGGGTTAACCCCGAGTCAGGTGTTTTTACCAGAACTCTGTGAGCAAGGATGCACGCATTCCTATATTATCTCCCTGGATTTAGCGAAGCAACTCCTCTGCCTTTGTGTAAGCATCCAAGGCATCCTGGAGGCGGTTGGCTCGCATGTACGCATCACCAAGCGCTTGCCAGATGGACACATCCACTGGAAACCGATAAAGTGCCTCTCGCAGGTCATGGATCACTTCGTCCAGCAACCGGCCTCTCTTGATTAATCCTCCATACTCATTTATTGCAGATTGGATATTCCCAGCCGACAATTCCGCTTGGGCTTTTGCAAGCAGGGTCTCTCTCAGTACTGTTGCCTGTATTTGTTTGGGTTCCTGGACGGTTGGTGGCTGTTCATGTTCAGGTTTTTCAGGTTCGACCTTCACACCCATCTGGCTTTCACCAGCCTGCTTCTCCGGTTCTCCAATCATCTCAACTGGCTGCCACTCGGATGTTTGTCCACCTTGAGGTGGAGGTTGGGGAACTTCTCCTTCCCGCAACCACGCGGGCAACTCTTCTTCCAGCGGTGCTGGTTCCACCTCTTCGGATGGAGTTCGTAATTCGCTGATCCATTCGGGTAGATTGGTTTCACCAGGTGATGGCTCTGATTCTTTTACTGGCTGGCTCTCAATCGTGGTGTCCCCTTGATCTTCTAACCAAACAGGAACGTCACTTCCCTCGCTGACTGGACCCGGAGGCTCAGGGGTCGGCACCTGATCCAACTCATCAATAGGTTTGGATTCTTCTTCCGCTGCCATAGGTGTTTCAAGGTTTTGTTCTGTTGCCAGATCACGAAGCGAGGCTTCCGGTTCTTTTTCAGCGGATATGGCTTGCTCCTCTTCCGGTGTTGGTTCTGACTTTCCGCTTTCTACCTCCTTTTCGCTTAACCAGTCTCCCAAGAAAGCTGGTGCTTGTGGTTCCTCTATTGGAGGTACTTGTTTTTCATCTTCTTCCTTTTCTTCCCTTTCCATTGCCTGAAGAATCCAATCCGGTGGTTTATCGGGACGATCTTCCGGTTTAGTGGTTAATTCCTCCGGTTTGGCGCCTTGTTTCGCGGCTAAATCCTCCAGCCACGCCAATGCGGCATCCTGGTCTTCCACCTCCATTCCAGGAGCACTGAACGATTCATCGGAGGTGGCCTTGGGCACACCCTCGCTTGGGACAGGTTCAGGTGGTTCTTCACCCGGAGTGGATAGATCTTTCAACCAATCTGGGATTTCATCTGAGGGGGATATTCGATCGTTCATAGGTTCTCTACTTTTTGGCAGGTCTGGCACAGGTTCCGGAGATTGAGCTGCATCTGCCGGTGCCATTGCTTTGATCCATTCGGGAATCTCAGCCTGGGCGAGCTCTGGTCCGGATTCCTCAGGTTCGGTTGAAGGTTCCGGCTGCTCTTCTCTTTTTACACCATCCGATTCAACCAAACCAGCGGAAGGGATAAGATCGGGTGCCACCTCCTCCCCACCGGGAGTTTTTTCCAGGGTTGATCCCGAATCTGGTACTTTCTCGCCGGGCTTTAGCCAGTCAATCTCCGGCTTGGCTTCCTTCTCCGGTTCGATCCCGATCCTGTCTGTCCAACTCTCCGGTAGTTCGACCCCTGTATCTTGCCTCCCCTCCATCCGCTCCACGATGATCGCTGTATCAGGCACATCAAGTGATGCGAATAAGGATCCAGTCGCAAATTCTATATACGGGTCAAGTTCAATCATCCTTTGGCGGTAAACCTGGGCATCTTCAGCGCGGCCGGTACCAGGCAGGATTTCTGCAAGGATACGGTTAGCCTCCAGACTGTAAGGATACTTGTTTAGCAGCGTGGAGCATATCTCAGAAGCTTCCACCTTCTGACCGGAGCGGAAATATGCCTGGGCTAAGAGGACTTGCATATCTGCCCTTTGCGGATCTTCAGTCAGAACGCTTTTTATCTCTGCGATGGCTTGTGGAAATAGTTCACCCTGGACATACATATGAGCTAGTGCACCGCGCGTCATGCGAATTTTAGGAGGTTCGATCCCATCCCGGCGCCCATACAAACGCTTCAACTCGCCTTGCACAGCTGCGTTGGAGGGTTGAGCTTCAAATGCCCGTTCCATATGCCAGATGGTTTCATCCAATTTCCCTTCATCATCACGGATGATGCTCATTCCCGCATGAGAAATAAAATCATCTGGCGACACCATGAGCACTCGTCTGAATATATCAGTCGCCTCATTGTGACGATGCCCTTCTAAATAAGCCTTCCCTAAAAGGCGGTATGTGTCAAGATGTTTGGGGAAAACCCTCAAGATATGCTGGCAGTGCGCGATCGCTTCATCGATATGTTCTTGCTCGATGAGGCTTTCGATCTCACGGTTATAAATGCGGAGAGACACTTTCGTCATCGCAGGGTACTCCATGCCATAGTATGCACCAATCTGGTGAATTGTGCAAGGAATTTTTATTGATAAAACAATGGCAGCCGCTCAACTGCTTCATCGCTCCAGGCATGGGCTTCAATCACCAGCTTGCGGACCAATGCCAGCTTTGCCTCATCGTTGGCGTGTATGGTGAATAATGGCTCGTCAGCCTCTATATTATCACCCACTTTGTGATGGATGACCAATCCTACCGAATGGTCGATCGGATCGCCTTTCTTTGCCCTACCGGCACCCAGCAACACGGAGGCTTCACCGACGATACGGGCATGGATACGGGTCAGATGACCGCTTCGAGGGGACTTTATGATCTCGATCATTCTTGCCTTTGGAAGTAAATCTGGATCGTCAACATAAGACACATCTCCACCCTGGGCTATGACCAGCGTACGGAATTTCTCGAATGCACTGTAATCTGCTATGGCTCGTTCCGCCAGGAGGCGACCCCTGTTCAAATTTTCGGCAACCTCCCCCAATACAAGCATGTTTCCGCAGATTTCAATGCAGTGCTCACGGAAATTTTCCGGACCGTCTCCGTGTAAAGTTTCGATCGCTTCACGTACTTCCAGGGCATTACCAACCGCGTGACCCAACGGTTGGTTCATATCCGAGAGCAGGGCGACCACCTTTTTTCCAGCCAGCTTACCTATTGAGATCATCAAGTTGGCAAGACTGCGGGCTTCCTCGACTGTCTCCATGAATGCTCCCAGGCCTGTTTTAACGTCAAGTACGATTGCCTGGGCTCCTGCAGCGATTTTCTTGCTCATGATAGAGGATGCGATGAGTGCTTCGGATTGGACCGTTCCGGTCACGTCCCGCAGGGCATAAAGTTTGCCATCGGCGGGAGCCAGGTCCAGGCTATGACCGCTTAATACGATCCCTTTCTCAAGAAGTTGCTGTTTGAATTCGTCGACTGAAAGATCAACCCGGTAACCAGGAATGGACTCCATTTTGTCAAGCGTCCCACCGCTGAAACCCAGCCCCCGTCCAGACATTTTTCCCACCGGCAATCCGCAGGCTGCTGCAGCCGGCAGCACAACCAGGGAGGTCTTATCACCCACACCACCCGATGAATGTTTGTCGACCGCAATTTTTACCACTCCTGAAAGATCGAGCACTTGCCCTGATCCTGCCATTGCCATGGTCAGGTCTATTGTCTCCCGCACGCTCATGCCGTTCAGCAGCACTGCCATTGCCCAGGCCGAAGCCTGGTAATCGGGGATCTCGCCGCTGGTAAAACCTTTTATGAAGAAATTGATTTCGTCCGAGGTCAATTCCTGTCCATCACGTTTTTTCGTGATAATGTCCACAGCACGCATGAGATTCACTCCATCTTACAAACGCTACTGGTATTTTATCCCATTTTATAGTTGTCGGACAAATCCCTTGATAGCATCAGAACATAAAGGGATCTCCCAAAATCTCCGAATGGTATGACCACCACTCTTGATTGCTTCGCGTACATCGAGAGCTATATATAAATGCTCTGCGTACCCAGCGGGCTCTTCAGGAAAACTGACCTTTTATGAGGTAATCAATACCTGACAATGTTTATTCTTCGGATTATCATGTAAACTAAGAGAAAGGATGTCAACGATGGAACTTAATGGCTTGCATATTCTCCTGACTTATCAGTGTACTTTTGAATGCGATCACTGTTTCGTATGGGGTGGTCCCGCCCAGAGTGGGACACTGACTATTAAACAACTCAAGCATATCCTCGATCAGGCTCGTGCCGTGGGTACCATCGATTGGATCTATTTCGAGGGTGGTGAACCTTTCCTGTATTACGCGACGCTGGTGAAAAGCGTGCAAATTGCGCGCTGGATGGGCTTCCATACTGGCATTGTCTCGAATGCCTATTGGGCTGTCAGCGTAGAGGATGCCCTACTCTGGCTTGAGCCATTCGTCGGTCAGATCGAAGACCTGTCTGTCAGCAGCGACCTTTATCACTACGATGAAGAGCAGAGCCAGCAGGTCCAGAACGCCATTACCGCGGCGAACCAGTATAAAATCCCGATTGGGACGATCAGCGTTGCCCAACCCGAGGCTGCCTGTGCTGCACTGGTAGTGGGAAAGCTTCCAGAAGGTGCTTCAGGTGTCATGTACCGAGGGCGGGCTGCCTGCAAACTGGTCTCACTTGCACCACACCAGCCCTGGGAGGGATTCACGACCTGCCCGCATGAGGATTTGCATGAGCCGGGTCGCTGCCACCTGGACCCATTGGGCAACCTCCATATCTGCCAGGGGATTTCGCTGGGGAATATCTTCCAGACACCCCTAAAGGAGATCTGCGAGCGATACGATCCCGAGGCTCATCCCATTACCGGTCCGCTGCTGGCTGGTGGACCAGTCGCATTGGTTCAGGAATATAACTTGCCGCATGAAGAGACATATGCCGATGCCTGTCATCTTTGCTATGAGGCGAGGCTCATTTTGCGGGAACGTTTTCCAGATATCTTGCTGCCCGACCAGATGTATGGCGTCTCTAAGGAATGACAAAATTTCCTCCGGGCAACCGGGTAACAAAGAATGATCCCGAAGGTTCTTTCCACTTTTTTCCTGAAAAATCTACTCCCTAAACACAACGCTTACGATTTCGTGCCCACGCGCCGTAAAGCTCACGCTTCCATCCTCCCCGAGTACCAGGCTGGATAATTTTCGTTCAGCCAGGTTCACCCTCTCAACCCGCTTGCTTTCAGCTTTGGGTCAATCAGTTCGACTCGCGTTTCTGATTCGTTCACATATTTCCATTAATCGTTACCAACGAAAATAGCCAGATATTCTTTGTATACATACGACTGGCCGTATTTTCTATCTTTATCTTTGGGACTAAGGATTCTTTTATTAATAAAACGATTAATAACCGTTTGCGCTCCGACGCGGGTAAAGCCTGTCCACTTTTGAATAATAGACACATTCACAATCGGCTGTCCGTACAGCCTGGGTAAAACCATTACGGCGCTCTCTGAAGCGCGTTTGCCAAGCGCTTGGATTTTAGTCATGTCTTTTTCACGCAAAACGGTAATTTTGCCAACTATGTCAATGGCTTCGTTGGCTATTTCAATGACGCCATCAAGAAAAAAGTCTACCCATTCGGAAACTTTTCCATTATGGTAGCCTTCAAGTTTTTCATAGTAAAGCTTCTGATGTTTTTTGAAATAGGATGATAAAAACAATACCGGTTTTTCCAAAAAACCTTCTTTCCATAAATAAAAAGTGATCAGCATTCTTCCCGTCCTTCCATTACCATCTAAAAATGGGTGGATGGTCTCAAACTGAGCATGGATAAGCCCCGTCTTTATTACCGTAGGCGTTGCATCAACTGTATGCATAAAAGCCTCAAGTTCTCCGAGAGATGTATGCATATCGGCAACCGGCGGCGGAACAAAACGAGCATTATCAAGACGAGTGCCGCCTATCCAATTCTGGCTTTTTCGAAATTCTCCCGGATCAGAAAAATGGGTTACCCGCGCCTTGTGCATGAGTTCTTTATGAAGTTCTCGCACAAGCCGAAGCGCCATGGGAAAATTATCTTCAGTAGCTCGCTTCATTCCATAGTTAAGGGCTTTGATGTAATGTAAAATATCATCAACATCCGCTGGAATATTTTCACTCACTTTTACTTCCGCTTCAATCGCATCAACCATTGTCGCTATTGTTCCTTCGATTTGGCTTGAAGAAGCGGCGTCTTTTCGCAGATACATAAGGAGGAAGAAATCGGCATCGGGAAGAAGCTTGGTAATACCATCAAGTTTGCCGAGAAGCCGAGTCGCTTCATTATTTTTCTTCAAAATTGTGGGGTCAAAGTCAAACCCCCCTTTTGGTGGAAAAGGATTAGGAATAAAGGCTTTAAAACCCCCTGGCTGAGTTCTTATTGTGCCTATTTCAACAGGTTTCATAAGTTTGTTGGCATCTTTTTATAAATGTATACAAAGTATAGCAGTTTGTATACATTGGGTCAAGACATGGTTACAAACTTGTCGTCTTTATAATTCTCCATTAAAGGCTTTTTGTAGAACCAATTTTTTCAGCTCGTCTAGGTCAGCCAGCTTTTGCTGGTAGATGGCTTCGAGCGTTTTGGTTTCGGTGGAAAGCGCGTCGCGCAGCATCGTTCATGCAGCTTGACTGCACACCCGTAGTGTGCTTAGGGGTAGCAGCGGTACAGATTTGCAAGACTATACCGTTATTATGGCACAAAACCATGCAAACCGCACGCTGTTTACGAGCGGCGTCGCGCAAGCATCCAGTGGACAGGATGCCCCTCTGCTCCAGTTTTTCCACGCTACGTGGCGGCGGTCACGATGGGATGACCGAGTTACTGCAATAGCTGCATTTCATAGTTGTGGCGCCGGCAGGCGGCTCGAGCGGCGCCCCGCAGGTTGGGCATTTGAACAGGTTTGTCATGTCTGCCATGGCATCTACTCCTTAACAAAAAAAACAACCTTAATATCAAACCATAAGGCTTCTGGATTATTGAATAAGCATACTGGAAAACTTGTCTCTTTGCAAGTTTTTTGCAGTTTGTAGCAGGGGCGGCCGCGCCTCCTGCGCGTCCTGCGGCAGGATGGCGGCATGTTCAGGAGCGGCAGCCTGCGCGGCTGGAGGCGAGTTCCCACCAGCAAGGGACAGGACAAGGATGGTTGCCAAAAACAAAAAACTTGCTTATTTGAACCACTGCGTTTTCATCTGATCCTCCTGATAGCGAATATGAAGAATTTGCACAGTGGGTCCGGCAGGTTAATCATTCAATTTATCAAGATAAAAAGAATTATCGTCGTCCCGGTACAATGTAGGGTGTATATAATGCAGGGACGTATCGCGCCGTTTAAATTGATTGTGATTTCATTTACATTATAAAACTTTTCGACTATAAATACAACATTAAGATCTAATAGAGATCACAAATGGCAGATTGCTGATCACAGATCAATAGGAAAGACCCTGCGGGAGGATTAGCACCTACCGCAGGGTCTATGGTTCGTGACTCAGGGCACGTAGTACTGTATGACCAACAGCGGCCGGTCGGTTGCCGTCCCATAGTTCCCGCTGAAAAATTTCATATAGTCAGCTGTGTTGTCATTGTCATCATCCAGCTTGAACCTCAGCCGGAATTGTGTCGTCCCTGTTAGATTGATGTATTGATATGCCGTATTCAAC
>Ga0315285_10003678_pt1 | contig 15959 bp, 21 predicted proteins | sample YL17G09_36_MG_FD_203698 | JGI IMG/M metagenome (GOLD analysis project Ga0315285, IMG submission 203698) | Sediment microbial communities from Yellowstone Lake, YNP, Wyoming, USA - YL17G09_36 | ecosystem: Environmental > Aquatic > Freshwater > Lake > Sediment | place: USA: Wyoming | collected... | reverse complement strand
AATGCCTGCCGTGTGCGACAAAAAGAAGATATAGTTTGACTGGAGAAAAAAGAGATGCAGCTTTCCATCTGCGGGTCTTCCGCTTATGCTTCAGACCGCGCAGTATTCCCAGCTGCAGTTAATAAGAATTGGCTGTTTCCTGAAACAGGCAAAGAAGGTTTTCATTATGATGATGACAGCAACGTAGTAACAGGCCTAAAAAAGAGCTACGAGTCCCTCACGGACGTATCTGTAAAAAAATTCGTCTCGTTGGTTGAAAAATGGTTTCCTGACATTACGGAAAGAGAGCAGATTTCTGGATGAAACAACCAAGAGCACACAAAAAAACAGTATCTCTGTAGAAAGAGGAGCAACTGGAAATCGTTGAATATGGTTAAAAAGTATGCCTTCAAAGAAGAATATGATATAACCTAAAAAGTTGAAACATTGGAGAAGAAAAGCAGCAAGAATAGATGTGGGGGGAGTGCGGGGAGAGACGTCCCCTGGCGCTCTGCCCATCATACGATAAGTAAAGGATAGTGGTGTTTGGAGATGAAGAATGATTTTAGACCAAATGAAACAGTTCATAATAGATTTCTTAAACAGGTTCATAGCAAAACCGCTGTCTTCTTCAGAGCCTTGTTCTTTGGACCAGATAGTTCGATGCGAAAGTACTCACTTCTTGTTCTCTTGTTGTTTGGGTTGGCTGGTGTTCTCATTGATCTGGATCATCTTATCATCCAACAGACACAGGTTTGGTCAGACCGCTGCATCTTCCGATTTGGCTGGTCTGTGCGCTGGCGCTGGCGCTGTCGGTTACTATACATCTCTTCATCGACGGGTTATCACCAATAATTTTAAATACGTAATTTGAATTACGGTAATTATGATTACGAAGTTTGTTGATCGTGAGAGTGATCTCAAAGCACTCAATATTGCATACGACAAACCATCCTTCAATTTCTATCCTATATATGGCCGACGACGAACTGGAAAGACAGAACTTATCAAACAATTTATTAAAGATAAACCGCACATCTATTTTCTTGCGACAGAAGGAACTGAAAAAGAAAATATAACGAATTTTAAACATGCAGCAAAACACATTATCAACATCGATTTTCTCACCGATGATTTTGAAGCCATCTTCCAATACATCATACAAAATGCACAAAGAAAAATAGTCATTGTTATTGATGAATTCCCTTTTTTAATCAAAGCAAACAAAGCTATTTCTTCAAAGTTTCAACATCTGATAGATGAATATCTCTCAAAAACTAACTGTTTCCTCATTTTCTGTGGCTCATCCGTTGGTATGATGTTTAAAGAAGTACTTGGATATCGAGCACCACTCTACGGGAGAAGAACGGGTCAAATCGAGGTGCGGCCACTCCTTTTTGATAATGTGAGACAACTGCTTGATAAACCCATAAAAGAATGTGTACGAATCTATGGTGCATGCGGTGGTATTCCTTTCTATCTCAAAGAATTCGTTGAAAAAAAAGATTTTTTCCAACTCGTTGACGAAAAAGTGCTTTCTCCAGAGACGCTCCTGAACAAAGAAGCAGTATTTCTCCTGCGAGAAGAACTTGATGAAATCTCTCGATATGCATCAATTCTCAGTGCAATATCGTTAGGAAACACAAAGTTAGGAGATATCATGAATTATTGTGGTTTCAAAGAGCGATTAAATATCTCCCCTTATTTACATGTCCTTGAGAAACTCGGCATTATAGAAAAAAAGATACCGATCACTAGTGGCTTAAAGGCGAGAGGTATCTACACGATTAAAGATCAATTCTTTCGATTTTACTTTCAATATGTCAGACCAAATGAAAGTATTCTCACGGACGACAGAAAAGAAATCGTGGCATTCATAAAGAAAGATTATGATACATATTTAGGGAAAATCTTCGAGGATATCGCAAAAGAATTCATTCAGAAAAAACTTCTGCTATCAAAGGTAGGAACATGGTGGTATCAAGAGGAAGAAATCGACATCGTTTCACTAAATGAGAATACAAAAGAAATCTTCTTTTTTGAATGTAAATGGAAAGATCTGACATTGACTCAAGCTCAAAAAATCCTAGAAAAATTACAAGAAAAAACGCAATACGTTGACTGGCATAATAAAAAAAGAAAAGAGCAATATGGTATTATTGCACGACAAATAGAACAAAAAGAGAAGCTACGCGAAAAGGGTTTTTTTGTATATAACTTAAGAGATTGGAACAAAACAACGTCATCTGGGCAGTAATCAGAAGCATCTAAGTTGAGACAACCAGAGCAGGTGTCGAATCTGGGAAAACGTGCAGGCGACGATATTGGGAAATTTGCCTAGGAGAGCAAGAATTCAACCATCTTGGGACTCATGAGAGATTTCGTGTTCTTTCTCCTCTGAAAGAAGAACTGTTTGCAAACAAAGTGGCGACGATGTTGTCAAGAAAACGAAGGAGGGACCTCTTTTATGAATGTATCACGCCCTATGAGGTGTTCGCCCGTAACAGGTTTTCCGCAGGGAAATATCTCAGTCATCGCTCCTCATGACCACAGAGCACCATATAAAAGTTACTACATATATAATTTACATATTTGTAAAATTGAATTTTTACTACATATGTACTTTACATGGTAGCATCCAGGTTCAATAACCATATATCAATCATCAATCTATACGATAATACCATTTCATCCATTCAACAGTTTTCTTGATTCCTTCATCAGGAGGAACCTTCGGATTGTGATGAAGATCCCGAATTATCTTAGAAAAATCCATCTTCTTCACCATGGTCGTATGCGGCTCCGCATCTTTGTACGTCACGAGCGAATCATCCTTCCCACACGCCTTGAGTACTAAATCAGAATATTCCTTGATATCCCGCTCCCATTCCTCGCGGCCACCAACATTGTAGACTTCACCTGGCTTAAAATTATCAACAATAGTAGCAAATGTTCTACAGGTGTTCTCCACGTAATCAATAATTCTCTTATGTCCTTCATAGACCGTGTATGGTTTATCATGCAGTGCATGGTAGATGAACTTTGGAATAAAACCCCGATAGGGATTGTATTCTTCGTGAGGACCATAACAGTTCACGGGTCGCACCCGCACAGTCTCCGTCCCAAACATCTTCGCGGAATTCAAACACATCAGTTCCCCGGCCCATTTACTGATTGCATAATCATTCATTTGATAGGTATCCCAAATTGGATTGTTTATCATCACATCCTCTGTCATCTTCCCTTCGTAATCTCCATAGACTTCGGCTGATGAGAAAAAGATCAGGCCAAATTTCAGTTTCTCCTGAAGCCGTATCATGTGTTTTGTGCCAATGATGTTTGTCTCCCAGAGATTCTCATAATGATCCTCGCCATTCCAACGACCATACTCCGCAGCCAAATGATACACGTAATCAAATGGCCCATAGGTATCAAACACGCGTTCAAGCTGACGGAAATTACGGACATCACAGCGGATGTAGTCTGGCAGCTCATGGTTTAAAAGATCACATACAGCAACAGTATGGCCTCGTGACCGTAACTCTTTAACCAGGTTTGTACCAATGAAACCAGCTCCGCCAGTAACCAATATTTTTTTTCCACCACTCATAACCTCTCCTCCAATATATCAACAATTTTTTTACTAGAGTGACCATCACCAAACGGATTGCTTCCCCCTCGTTCTTTATGAAGCATGCCGCCTAACATATCGCATTATGAGAAGTTTAAACACAGTTTTAATTTCCCTAAGTCACACCAAAAACGTATATTTTTATCGGTTTTATTCCTTGTTTAATAGCCATTTCCATAATGGCATAAATTGAATGGATGCTTTGTCTCCAAACCATTCTATTTTTTCTTTTCCTTCTTTGTTTTCTGTGATCATTAGTAGATTTTTACAGTGTAACTCTTTCCCTGCCTTTATGAGTGCTCGTGTCTCTCTGTTTTTTGTCTTTACATTCTTCAAATTATAGCATACCTGGATCAGTTGATCAACATGTAATCCTCGTTTTATGACAAAATCTACTTCTTCTTGTTGCGGATTTTTCCAATAATAAACGTTGATTCTACCATTGATTTCTTCTTTTTTTAATTCGCATGCAACAACATTCTCGTACAGCTTTCCCCTGTCGGGACTTATCGAAAATGCTTTTGCATGAATAAACCCATTATCAATGCAATAAATTTTTTTATTTGATGATAATTGCTCTTTAACTTTATATGAAAATCTGCTGAGACTAAAGAAAATAAATGACTCCTCTAAATAACTCAAATATTTTCTTATGGTGTGTGAGCTCTTTACCTTACTTACCTTTGTCAGAGCATTAAAAGAATATTCACTTGCAACATTTGAGATCAGATAATACGCTAGATCTTCTATTTCTTTTACATTTCGTATGTTATATCTTTTTACAATATCTTTGTAGACAACAGAGTTGAATAATGTCGATAAATATTCTTTTAACTCAACATTCTTTACAAGTGGCTCAGGAAAACCGCCGTGAACAAGATACTGCGATAATTTCTCGTTTATCTCTAAACTGGTTAAGTCTTTATCTTCAAGTTCTAAATATTCTTTAAACGAGAATGGGAAAATAGTAATCAGGGAATGCCTTCCTGTGAGATGAGTTGATAACTCTTTACTTAAAAGATTTGAGTTACTTCCAGTGATAATCAAATAAAATCCTTGTCGCTGTAATCTATTAACAAAAAGTTCCCACTTTGGGAAATTCTGGATTTCATCCAAAAGAACATATTTCGGTTTGTTATATAAAGAATTAAGAGCACTCTCGAGACCATCATAATTTTGCATATCATTTAATTTTTCATCATCAAAATTAATATATCCAAAATTATTTGATTCTTTCAGAAGATGAATTGCATAAAAAGATTTCCCAGCTCTTCTGGGCCCTATAATCACTTTTATGAGGTTGTTGTCCAATTTTATATTGGTTTTTCTTTCTACGTACTTCTCGTTTAATCGTAAGTCAATTTCACGTTTCTGCAGAATAAGTATATCTCGAATTTCCTGTAACATAAACAATACATTGCAAAATAGTTTATAAATTTTTGTATTATAAAGTAAAAATATGTACTAGTGGTACTCCAAAATTTCTCCACCAAATACACTTAATGGTTTGCGGATAAAAAGAAGTTGCCGAAGGCAATTTGAGGAAATCTTTGATTTCCCTTTTATCCGCTGTTATGTGAAGTCGCTCCACGTCAATCATTTTTAAGCTTTGGTTTGGAGCAAAAATATATGGTTTCATCCATCTCTAATCCATACTTCTTGTCGATATTATCTCCTAACTCTCTGGAATAGTTATCAAGTTTTACAGTAAAGCCTGCCATTTCAAGCCTATTTTTGTAGTCTCGTCCATATATTCTAACACGATCCTTTTGCCCAAAAACACGTTCTCGCTCCTCAGGTAAGACTACATTAGGGTCTTCAAAAGTTTCATCGCGATTAGGTTCAACTGGCGATTGTAGTATTCCCCACCCACCTGGCTTTAGTATCCTGAACAGCTCTTTTATTGCTTTTTTGTCATCAGGAATATGTTCAAGAACATGATAGCAAATTAGGCAAAGGAAGCAAGTTTAGTTTTACACTGCCCATTAAGCCCGTGAAAGAAATTAAAATACTACATAGAAAAAGTGCTATTAAATGAGATAATTTCTTATCCATTTTCTATTCCTTTTTAATATTTGAATAAATTTTATAGTATATAATTATATTTTCCTATGTATTTTACCATAAAATAGGTGCATATATTAATTTTATAACATTTATCATATAAAATTACGCTGGGGAAGGGATTTGAACCCCCGAGGTGCAAGCACCAGCGGTTTTCGAGACCGCCGCCTTGGACCGAGCTTGGCTACCCCAGCAAATCCTATTGAAACTCAAAAGTTTAATCAAAGGCTTTTTTATATCCCTATCGATTCAATGAAGATAAAAGTTAAAATATCAAGGACAAACGAAACAAAGGAAATAAGCATAGAGACAGGATCAACAGTTGAAGATGTTTTAAAAAAAATTAATCTAAAACCTGATACAGTTATTATAATAAATAAATCCAAACCAATTCCAATTGATGATGAAATAAAAGATGGAGAAGAACTAACAGTATTACAGGTTTCATCTGGAGGATAAACACTTTATTTTTGCTCCTATGGTGTAGTCCGGTCAATCATCAGGCCCTCTCGAGGCTTAGACTCGGGTTCAAATCCCGATGGGAGCATGCTATTTATTAACACGATTAGGTAGTGATTGGGGTAAATAATATTTAAATAATTTGTTTTATAAAATGCAAAAAAGTGCATAATTTGAAATGATTAAAATATAGAATATTTTATTTTATGTATTCTACATGATATCCTTTTTCTTCGAGTTTTTTCATCTTTGTGTTGAACGCTTCTTTAAGACCTTTGAATTTCTTTGATTGGATTCTAATTTCTTCATGGATACGACGAAAGTCAATGCTTGTATTTGTTAACAATAAGATAAGGTCGTTTTCATCTCGTTCTCGTGGTGTGATGCTCTTGAACAGAAATATATCATGGGGATCCAAGCAATATACATTGAGTTTTTTTGTTGAGAGATTTGTTTTTACCGCTCGTTTTTGTATTGAGGGAGAGAGTCCAAATTTGTTCATGACGTTATTAACAAAGAGATCAATCCAGATTTCATCTCCCTTATAGACGAAGAATGTTGCTTCCATTTGGAGAAGTGGCGGAAAATATTGTTCAGCGGTTTCGTATCCTAGCTCAATCACTGCATTGAAGAAATCAGCGCAATCGTACTTGTTTTTGAAGAGTACATCAATGTCTTTTGTTGCATCTTTGATTCCATAGTAACTCATGGCACAGCCACCGATGAGGTAGATGTCGATGGTTTTTTTTTAAACGTTTGTCTATTTGTTCGAGTTCGTTTTTTAGGTAGTTCCATTTTTGAAGAGTATATGGTGATTTTTCCATTATTGTTCTCCATAGAGATGTTCTAATTCGTTAATGTCTTGTATGGTGAGTTGTGGTGTTTCTTTGTTTTTTATGATGAGATCAAGGATGATTTGCATGGATTGAGGATCATAGTAGGTACCTTTCTGTATGAATTCTGTTATCTTTGATTGGTGTTTTTTGTAGAGGTATGCAAGGTACCGTAGTTGATTGGTATCGTTTTTTCGTGAGAGGACGGTAATAAAAGCGTGATCCCAAAGGTCAAGTGTTCTCCTAGTGTAGATGTATACGTTTTCTGTTGAAAGGAGTTTCATTCCGTAGCGGTCTAGTGCTGTTGCACCGGTTTCTTTGAATTGCTTAAGGTGTATGGGTTGTGGTGTTCTTATTAAAAATTCTATACCGTGTACCCAAAGAGGAGTGGCACCGATGTTTATGCTTTCTATGATTTTTAATGCTCTGAATTCTTCGAATGCTTCAAGGAATTTGAGGAGCTCTCGTTGGAGAGTGTTGATTTTCCAGGTGAATGAGTGAAGGATGTTATCTTCCTGATGTTTTGTAATGATTGCTGCTTTATGGAGTTTTGAAAGATGTCGACGTGTGTTACGTTCGCTGAGTTGGTTGATTTCTTGTATCCATTTTACGGTGCTGCTGTTATGGAGGATGGCGAGGAGAATATCAAGAGACGTTGCGGTGAATATCTGTTTTTTGATGAAGTGTGGTTGGTTTTCTAGTACGGTGTGGAGGTATGAAGAAAGGGGTTGAGAGGATTGTTGAATGAGAATGAGTTTTCCTTGTTGTTTTTTTGTGATGAAACCTTGTTTTTCGAGCCGGTAGATGCTTGTATATAGTGTTTTTTGTGCAACATTACGGTGTGTTTCTTTGTGTATTCTTTCATAGAGATCTTTTATCGTAATGGAATTGTGTGCGATATGGAAGATGGTGAGGTCTAACTCATTCATATGTATGACAAAATTAGAGAATGATATTTAAATCTTTCTTTATTTTTGTCATAGTTTGACAAATATTCAACGATATACTGGCATTTAACCATTACTGTGTAGAATTTACTTCAAAATAGATTTTTATGTATTTTCAACAATATACAAGCTTTTTACCAGTATGTTGTAGAATTTTGTTTCACTAAATCATTTCCTTTTTCAGCATTTGTCATTCGATCATAAATTGATACTTTTTGCATAGGTTAAACCTCCAAAAAAAGAAAAAAATAAAGAAAGTTTTTAGTGAGAAATGTCGAACGTACACTCCTATGAAAAATAGGGTCGTGAGCGTACACGCCAACAGGAGAGAGCAGATAGGAACTCCGACGGGGGCACTGTTATACATTAACACGGCTAATTTATAGAATAAAAACACTAAAAATCTGATTTTTCCGTACAGTTTTTAAGGATGTAATATAGTAATATTTAAATATTCAAATTTACTTATATATCGATTATGAATCAAATAAATATTTTTAAAGCATTAGCAAATCCAACAAGGTTAAAGATTCTTGAATGCATTAAAGATAGGGAAAAATGTATTTGTGAAGTAATTCCATATTCGGGGAAATCACAACCAAATGTATCTATCCATCTTAAAGCTTTGAAACAGGCAGGCTTGGTTAACGAACGTAAAGATGGAACAAAAATAATGCTCAGTATCGCAGATAAAAATATTTTCAGAATCATTGATCTAGCTAAAAAAATTTAAGTGATAAATATGGAGATTATTGATATCTTTATTGCAGGTTTAAAAGCACTACAAGAATATCTATCAGCACATGTATTAACTTGTTTAATTCCTGCTTTTTTTATTGCTGGTGCAATTGCTATATTTGTCTCAAAACAATCTGTGTTGAAATATTTTGGTGCTCATACTAAGAAATATATTTCTTATCCTGTTGCATCGCTTTCTGGTACCATTCTTGCTGTTTGTAGTTGCACGATTCTTCCTTTATTTACTAGTATTCATAAACGTGGTGCTGGTATTGGTCCTGCATCTGCGTTTCTGTTCTCAGGTCCTGCCATCAATGTTCTTGCAATTGTTCTTACCGCGCAAGTGCTTGGGTATGATATTGGTCTTGCAAGAGCGGTTGCTTCGGTTTTAATGGCTGTAGTTATTGGTTTGTTGATGGCTTTTATTTTTAGAAAAGAAGAATCAGAAAAAAAGAATGATAATGACAGTATGTTTACCGGTCAAATAGGTGAGGAGAAAAGTAGCCGTCCAGTTTGGATTTCACTTTTATTTTTTATATCACTTGTATTAATTCTTGTTATTGGCGCTACAAGTAGTGAATATATTCCTTGGCTTCCAAAGCTTGCTATTGTTTATATTTTAACACTGGTTGTTTCAGGTGTTCTCATTTTTTATTATACTCGTGATGAGGTTAAAAATTGGGGCAAGGAAACCTGGTGTCTTACTAAGAAAATCTTTCCTATTCTTCTTATTGGTGTTTTTATTGTTGGAATAATTGGTGGTGTTGCTGCGTATTTTATTCCAGATGTTGATCCAAGCAATGCTGTTGGTGTTGCTGTTGCTCCATATATCGGTGGGAATGATATTGTTTCATGTTTTTTTGCTTCTGTGATTGGTGCAATATTATATATGCCAACTCTTTTAGAAGTGGCAATTGTTGGTAATCTTTTTGGGTATAGTACGGGTTTGATGGGTGGTGGACCTGCTCTTGCGTTATTGATTTCTGGTCCTTCGTTGAGTCTTCCTAGTATGATTGTTATTACAAAAATTATGGGTATGAAAAAAGCTCTTGTATATTTTGCATTGGTAATTGTTATCGCCGCCCTTGTCGGATTTGTTTATGGTATGATTGCAGGATAAAAAAAGTATGAATTGGAGGAAAAAAAGTATGAAAATTGAGATATTAGGCACAGGTTGTCCTAAATGTAAGGCAACTGAGAAAGTTGTTAGAAAAGTAGTTGAGGAACTTGGTAAAGATATAGAAGTTGTAAAAGTTGAGGATTTGCAGGAGATTGTAAATCGTGGTGTAATGATGACTCCAGCAGTGGTTGTTGATGGTGAAGTAAAAATCATTGGTCATGTTCCAAGTGCTGATGAGATTAAAAAACTGTTGAAGTAAGGAGATGATAAAACATGAGAATGTTAGAGGAATGGTTCCCCGAGTTTTCTAAAGAACTTGATAAGATAGATGATATGTATAAGAAGAAACGTTTGATTGATGAAAAAACCTATCAGTTCATCTGTTTTGCTATGGCAATAAAAGGCCGCTCTGCTCCTTGTGTCCGTAAACATTTCATGGGTGCTCTTGAAGCTGGTGCAACTCTAAAGGAACTTGCGTATATTATGGCTTTGGTATTTCGTGAGAGTGCGGGCAATGATGACTGCTGGGTTCATGATGTTCTTGCTGATTATAAAGAGTTGATGAAGAATAATGTTCAATGTTGTCCTAAATAAGAGATAAAATAAATGGTAGAAGATAAATGTTTATGTAAACCAACCGAAGTTTTGATATTTCCTTATTCTGGTGGGTCAATTGTTGGTCAGATAGCAAATGAGGCAACAAAAGGTCTTATTATTGTTGGTTATGGAAAGATGTATTGTCTCACTGGTATTGGCGAGCATATCAGTAGATTCGCAGAGGCAACAAGAACGATAAAAATAATAAAAAAAAAATCGTTGCTATCGATGACGGCTCAGTACAATATGCAAGAAAAACCTTGAAGCTTGCAGAATGCCATATTACCTTACATGCAACTTGCTATTTAATCACAGAAAAAATAATTATATTAATAAAATATATTTTATACAATGACAGTATTAAAAAGACCAAAAATAAATTTATCACTTATTTTCCCTAGATAATCATTTGATAAAAGTATTTTCTCTTCTGATAATAAAAATTTTGTATTAATTGGTTTTAGACGCATATACATTAATAATTTTGCATGTACTGTCAAAAAATCTTCTCCTGAACTCAAATTTGAAATTAACCCAATTATCAAAGCCCTTTCTGTAATAGATACTGTAAATGGATCTGACCATTCGCTTTCGGTATCAAGAGTATCTTTTGCTTTGGATGCAATCATATAAATTCCTTGACCAGACCAACTGTGACGTAAACTTACTTCTTCACCAGAGGCATAATAGTCAGTCCACCCTGTATTGTTACCATCTCCCCAGTCAACAAAGTACTTTACATCATGTCCATTTAAATCTGTTGTAACAAATATATATTCAATCTTTTCTCCCTTTTTTCCAATTGTTGGACCTGTTATAGATGGTTTATCTGGAGGAATGTTCCCCATTGCTACTAGTAATGTTGACCATTCACTTTCGTCATGAAAAATATCTTTTGCTTTGACTTTAATTTCGAACGCTCCATTTTCAGACCATGTATAACTTAAATTTACTTCTTCGTTCGAACTATAAGGTCCAATCCAACCTGTATTATTACCATCTCCCCAATCTACCCAGTAGTTAACATATTCCCCATCAGGGTCTGTGGTTACAAAGGTATATTTATACTCTTCACCAACTGTTCCAGTAGATGGACCATCTATCGTTGGCGAATTTGGAGGTTGATTTCCTTGAGTATTTTTATAAATTGTAACTTCATCAATTACTCCATCAAAACATTCTGTTGAATCATAACTTGTCATACCTATTTTAGCTCTTTTAAATTGGTTGGAACTCAGAGGGCATAACCAGTCTGTATTACTGCCAATAAATTCTTGGTCTACGTAAAGTTCTAATGTTGGGTATGATGAATTACCATGATACATGCATTCAATATAATGCCATAAACCATCGTTATAACTATCAATTGAAAATACTTCAACACCACAGGTTTCAGAACTTTTTACTTTAGCCTCCAAAGTACCATCAGAATTTAATCTAATATAAGCAATCGGAACTATATAAATATCAGAACTTAACTGATAAATCATACCTGAATCACTTAATGTTGAATTAATCCATACTGAAATTTTATAGTCATCACTTTTATTAAATCCCAAATCTTGTGAATAGGTATCAACACTAACATAATCACTGTTTCCATCAAAATCAAGTGCATAACCCGAATAACCAGTAGTCCAATCCGCCCCATGAATTAACCCGTCATAATCATGTCCAGAAAAATCATGTGCAATGCTACCACTACCTTCATCAAAACTCCAATAAGCTAATAATACATTACTAGACATGGGACAAATATTAGGTTCGATATTATTTAATGTATAATCATTTTTTTGAATATTTCCATCAATTAAAGGTATAATATTAATACTTATAAAAATAAGAATTATAAAATATATTATAGACTTTTTAAATTGATTATATCTCATTTTATAATACCCCCATTTATCAAAATATAAATATATCAGAATATTTAAATTTATCGATATATATGTATATAAAAACTAAAAATTTTTGAAACGTTATCTTTTTTTAATTGAAATAATTTAAATATTTTAATCCCATTTGTTATAATAATGGATACTGTAAATATTCTCAAAGCTTTAGCAGATCCAACGAGATTAAAGATACTTGACTGTATAAAAAATGGAGAAAAGTGTATTTGTGAAATTATTCCATACACAAATAAATCTCAACCAAATGTTTCACAGCATTTAAAAATACTCAACCAAGCAGGTCTTATTGAACAAAAAAAAGATGGCACAAGAATTATGGTTAAAGTCAGTCGAAAGGATATATATAATATTATTGACTCAATTAATAAATTACAACAACATTAGATAGATAGTAAAATATTTAATATATTATTAAAGATTGCTACATATAATAGAAATTATCTATCTAAATTGATGTGTTCAATTTTTTATATTTTAAAAAAAATTGCCAGATTTATATACAAAATTAGAACTACTAGATATAGAAATATTTAAATATTCAGATTTTCTTATATAGTTTTGCCGAAGTAAAATCTATAAATGTCGTGAAGAAGATCATGTCAATCCATAGTTGCCATGCTTCTTTGCATTAGAAAAATCTTGAAAAATTGGGGGCTTGAAAGAAGTTGGATATTCCCTAAATAAAAACAAATTATTTATATTATTATATTATAATTTAAGGTGATAAAAATTGACCGAACAAAAACAAGATGACATATGGGTTATTTGTCCTAAATGTAAAATTAAACTTAAACAGAACCATATATCAACACACATGAAACATGTACATAAAAAAATATTAGATGAATCTAGTGAAACATTAATACAGACGACAATACCTAAAAAAAGAAAAGATCGGAAACCTTTAAGGAGTATATCAAAAGCAATCATTGGTTTAATAATTATAATAATTGTTGTAGTAGCTGCTTCTACATTTGCATATTTTACAACTAATCCTAAAGAATCTAACAATAATAGTAATGATACTGATCCAAATGTTGCACCATGGATGAAAAATTATACACCCATATATGACGTTGGAACTGGATCTAATAATTTCTGGATTAATTTTCCTGGTGGTAACCCTTCCGTTGGTCAAAGTGTTGAACATCTAACATGGATTACAGAAGACTTAGAAGAAAAACCTGTAGTTTTTGTAGTGCATAAAACAGGGTGCGCAGCATGCACACCACAGGCAGACCGTGTTAAAGCTTTTAGAGAAATATATGGAGAAGATGCAGTATTTTACGACCTTGACATTCCTCTTGGGGGAGATATTGAAAAGAAAGCGTATGAAACGTTTTATTATGATCCAAATGGGGAACCAAACTATATAGCATTAACTGGTGTTTTTACCCTTATAAATGAGGGAGGAGTAGTAAAAATTGGTTGGCATAGCTGGGAAGGAAACGTTGCAGATGCCACTATGGAAAACTGGATTAAGGATGCTATTTATTATTACAATATAAACAGCGAGAAAAAATAATGAACCGTTTAGTATTTATCCTTTTTATCCTTGCCTTTTTATTTCCAACTTCGCTGGCAACTGCATACACCAACGATGAGATAAATGCACCAGATTTCACAGCAACTGATGAATATGGAATTAAATTCAATTTAAGTGATTATAGAGGAAAAGTGATAATTCTCCATGTTACAGGTTTGGAAAACCCGTTATGTATTGAATGTCTTGAGGAGATGAAGGGTCAGATAATTGAGTTGGAAAAGCTTTACGCGTCAACTGAAAATATTAGCATTATAACTATTAACATCAGAAAAAATCAATATTCTGACAGTGGAATTTTGATGGCTGAACAAGATTTTGGAGTGAATGTGAGTTGGCATTGGGTTGAGGATTTTAGCCCGTTTCAGATTTCAGGGTTGTATCAAAAGTATTGGACTATCGATGGAGCGTTTTCCAATCCATCCATTATTTTAATCGATACAAATCAAAACATTGTCGGAGTTCGTCATGTGTACTGTATGGGGAAAGGGGTGATTGATGGGATTCAAACTGCTGAATCAATTGAGGGCTATGCTAAAGCTATTACTGATGGAACATGGAAAGGATTTGATGAAAAGTTAGAGGATGAAGGGATAACCTTTGTCGGTATTTTCATCTTAGGTATTTTAACCTCAGTAACCCCTTGTTCGATTGCGCTCTTGATTGCAATGATCTCATATGTTGGTTCTATGCAGAAAGATGTTCAGAAAACGTCAAAAAAATACTCCCTCCAAGGTTTATGGATAGGAATTATCTTTACACTTGGCATGTCTCTCGTATTTTTTGTGTTTGGGATGATAATCTCATCCCTCGGGGCATTTATCCAAGTATCAGCTTTGTTTTTCCTTATCGCAGGTGTTATTCTTATTATTCTAGGTATCAACATCTTCAAACCGTTTAGTGAGATTATTAAGAAGAAATCTGAAAAAGGAACAAGTTTAAGTTTTATTGAAAAGGGACAAGGTATATTTTTTAAACTGAGTAAAAAATCTATTTATCTAGGAGCGTTCTTTTTAGGCATACTTTTTTCAATAGGATGGGCACCGTGTGCTTTGTCGCTTATGATGCCGGTGTTTGTTCTCACTCTAACACAACAAATATCAATTGTTATGGGTGGACTTCTTTTGTTTGTCTTTGGTTTAGGTCATGGCGTACCAATCATTCCTTTATGTACTGTTACCAGTAGCATCCGTGGAAAACTTGGTAATAAATATGTATCTGCTGGTAAGTGGATGCAGAGAATCTTTGGCATCATTATCATTGCTATCGGAGTAATAATGGCAATCAGATTCTGGGGGATTAAATTCTGGTAAATATCCATTTAAAGTTCAACCACATAATTGAACTGGTTGTGTAAACATATGAAAAATATAACGGAGACTTTGCTCTTTGCTTTCGCATTTCTGGTCGTTTCGACATATGCTTCTACAGGTATTGCCGATCCGACCGTTGTACTGGTAACTATCGATCCTGCACAACCTCTGCCACTCTCAACACTTACATTCACAGCAATGCTCTCAATTAATGAAACCATTGATGATATACGATTAATCGTCCAAGAGTGTAAAGAGGATTTATGTTTTGTCCATGACTTTAATTTATCAATGGAGAAGTTAACCAATGACATATATCAAGGGCGATGTACATTGATCGAGGAGGAAGCGACACAAATCAAATATCATCTAAAAATCGTCTGCAACGAAACTTGGTATAACTCTAATATAACTCTCTTACCACTCGCAGCAGATACAAAAAAGAATACATCACAAGACTCTTACGATCCGATATCGACTCCTGATTTTGAAGTAACGCTAATTATTTTGTCAATCGTATCTCTTCTTTTTTTCAATCACTGGAGAAGAAAATCAAGCCAAAAACCGTGAAAAGATAAAACTATTCAACAGATACAAAACCATATAATATGTTAACAAATACGAGTTCGAATCTTTCTCGCAGTCAGCTGGTTCTATTATGGGCATTGAACCTGTGAGTTCTAAATCCCGATGGGAGCATGTTACTTATTGTTTTAATTAGTACTACTTTGTTAGTTACTTGCTCACTTGAGTGAAAAGTACTAACACATGCATCTCTATATCCCTCATGGGATGCATGATGAATAGGAGAAGGTTGTT
>Ga0315285_10003677_pt1 | contig 15959 bp, 23 predicted proteins | sample YL17G09_36_MG_FD_203698 | JGI IMG/M metagenome (GOLD analysis project Ga0315285, IMG submission 203698) | Sediment microbial communities from Yellowstone Lake, YNP, Wyoming, USA - YL17G09_36 | ecosystem: Environmental > Aquatic > Freshwater > Lake > Sediment | place: USA: Wyoming | collected... | reverse complement strand
TTTGGAGTTTAGTTTTCCAGAAGGCCCTTAATCTCTGACAGATTTTTTATCGTTTTCCAGGCAACCTTTTCGTAACTATCATCCTCAGTTCTATACAAAACCCCATGTCTGGTGAATTTAAATGCCTCAAGGTCATTAATAGAGTCTCCGACAAAAATCGTCTTTGTAGGCTTAATTTTAAGCTTCTGACAAATCTCTTCAATTTGGATTACTTTTGCCTTTTCATCTGGCGCTAGATAGTTAAATCCGACAAATTTCTCATCTTTATTGAAAGTGAGGGTATAGTTTGTTCGCCAAAAATCAAGTCCCAACTTTTTCGCAACCGGCTTCACATAATAATCAATTCCACTTGAAACAACAGCAGTTTTAATTTTCTTTCCTTTTAAATACTTGATTAAAGGAGGAGCTTCTGGATTAATCGTATACCGCTTTAAAGTCTTTTCAAAAAGGGAGCGAGTAAGTCCCTTTTTAATATAGAAATCTTCGACATTTTTAATCCATTGTTTGAAACCGAGATTTCCTGAAAAATAGTCCCAAAACCACTTCTGTTCTAATTTCTCTGGAATCCCAACTACTCGGTGAAGACGAGGCCAGGGTTTACTAAAGGTTAGAACTCCATCGCAATCAAAAAAAATTAATTTAAACTTCATTCTTTCCAGAAATTCTACCAAATCCAAGGCTAAATTACTAGAAAAACTCTATTCCCTCGCCTTTTCGAAGCCGGCGGCTTGAGCGTCTTCTTCGGTACAAAACCAGCGGTCACCGTGCTCAAGATTAATTTCAGTGGTTTCATAATGGCGAAAGCTGGGCAGATGATACCAGCGCTTATCTAAACGATCAAGGTTGCCTTTGATTTGACAGCCGATCTTTGGATTAGGAGCACAAGCCTGCCAAAGACCTTTGTTTTCTTGATGAGCTTTTTCTGCTGTTTGAACTAAAAGGTCTTGATAACGAAGATTGACAGTATCCAGAAAAAACTCACCTGCCCCTTGCTGGAGTAGGTTTTGATTGACAAAAACTTCTTCCTTATCTTTAAGAAAAAGATAACCCAAATAACGGCCAAAGTGGTCCATTTCATTGGTATCCATCTCCAAACGAACTTTTTTACCTAGAACCAGATCACTATTAATCTTTTTTGCTTCTTCGGCAAAACATTCCCCTTCCTCCGGCGCATCAATACCAATGTAGCGGATGGTTCGGCCATCATTGAGCTTAATGGTGTCGCCATCAACCACCTTAGTCACAGTAAAAGATTGAAGGGAAAAATGCTGCCAGGAGAGAAAACCAAAAACAAGGCTGAAAATGACTAGGAGGAAAAGAAGGGCTTTAGACCACAGGCCTTTAACCATGTTTTAATTCTATCAACAGGAAATTACAATTACTAGGAGAAATTTTGGGAAGTGGGGTTATTTCTAGTATTGATTTTAACTTTTTCCTTATGCTAAGATAACTCCAATGCTAACTAAAACCGACCTCAATCAAATTCGAAAAGTAGTCAGAGAAGAAATAGAGGGCGAATCGAAATCTTTAAAAGAAGATCTTCAGGGAGAAATCAAGCTTGTTAGGATCGAAATCCAAAAGGATATACGCGCCCTCACAAATAGAGTCAAAAGTTTAGAGATTGCCACCAACAAAATTCAGAAAGATATTAAATCGATCATTAACTTCTTTGACAAAGAATTTCTTCAACTCCGAAAGCGAGTTGAAAAAGTTGAAGAACACCTCAATATTCCTTCACCTCTTTAAAGAATAAACCAAAACTACTAGAAGAAATTTGGGGGTTGAGACCTGTATCAAATCCTTTTCTGGCACAACTCCCTAACTGGGCAACTTTTACATAATGGTTTTCTGGGTTTGCAATAGTCCCTCCCTAATCTGACAAGGAATTCATGTCCTTCTCTTCTTTCCTTTGGAGCGAAAGCTTTTTCTAATCCCTCTCTTACCTTTTCATAGCTAGCACTTGATGATACCATGCCTAGCCTTTTGGCCACTCGATCCACATTGGTATCAACTGCCATAACATAACGACTAGCACAATATAAGAGCCAAACATCAGCAGTTTTTGGGCCGATGCCAGGGAGATCGACTAATTTTTCCCTTGCTTCCTCTTTGGACAATTTAGTTAATTCAGTAAGATCCCCGCCAAATCTTTCTAATACGGCCTTTGAAAGCTCTTTAATACGCTTTGATTTTAGGTTGTAGAGTCCACCAGCTCTAATACTATTCCGTATCTTTCTCACGTCTGCCTTAGCCAGAGATTGGGGGGTGATTTCAAATTTCTCCGTCAGTCCTACCCATGCCTTGACAGAATTTTCATCGCTAGTATTTTGGGAAAGGATACCGATGATCAGGTTCTTAAAAGGATCAAGAAAATCGCTGACATCTGTGGAGCGACCTGCGGCTTTTAATTCTGACTTTACTTCTACCCATAATTCTTTATTAGCATAGGCTTGTTTCAGTGTCTCAAAAAGCGACTTCTTCATACCTCAATTCTACCAAATCCAAGGCTGGATTGGTAGGGGCTTTAGTGGTAAAATAGCTAAAATGACTAAAGAAGAAAAAGGAGCTGGAGGACCAACAAGAGAAGAGATGTTGGCCTACATTGAGTCTTCGAAGGTCAAAATCGACTCCATTCAGAGCAGAGGTCCGGGAACTGGCAAAAATCCTAACCTTTCTAAATTAAGCGATCCTGAACTCAGGGGTACCCACGCTCTTGTGAGTCATGTTGAAAGCATCTTAGAAGGAAATACCTTTTGATTCATCGGTTGCAAGACGAAGCAAAGCCAATGAGGGTCTTGAGGTAAACTTCAAGGGTTTTAGTTAAGGATTTAATCTCCACAAATTCATCATCACTGTGAGCCCGACCGCCAAGGGGACCAAAAACAACCGTGGGAATCCCCCTTCTAATCAAAAGAAAGCTTTCATTAGCCGGCCCGGTCCCTCGAAGGGTGATTGGCTGGCCATAGGCCTCCTGGCAGGCCTCTTTCAGGTCAGTGATAACCTTTTCTTCAGGCGAGAGACAAACAGCCGAGATTTCGATAAACTTCTCTAACTGAACCTTAATCCCTCGCTTCCGGGCAATTTTCTCGGCAATTTCTTTAATTTGGTGATAAATCTTGTTTATGGGAAATCGCGGTAGGTAGCGTACCTCAACGACACTTTCGCAATAATCAGGCACGGTACTAATGGCCGTACCTCCATGTTTAATCATTGCCCCGGGCGTAATCACGTTCCGATGTTTAGGGAAATGGGGGTGCTTAAATTGGGGTAACTTTAAATCCTCCAAGGCTAATAAAATCTCCGCCATGCCGGTGACTGCATTACTGCCCCTTTCTTGGGTTTGTGATTTAATCGAGCCCGTATGAACTGTCTCGCCAAAGGTAACGATTTTAACTCTAAGAACCCCTCGGTGACCAATGCCGATGTTATAGGTGCCGCCATAGCCATAAATGGCGGCTTCGCCCTCAACTAAGCCTTCCTGAATCAAATAATCCATGCCTATATCAAAAATTGGTCTGGTCGTACTGCCACCTTCTTCATTGGAAACTAAAATTGTTCGAAGATTAAAAGGAAGCTCCAATCCAAGGTCTTTCACCAGCTTCATTAAATAGATTTCGCAGGCAATACCAGCTTTCATATCGGCCGCTCCGCGGCCATAGATCCTCCCGCCGGATTTATGGGCGGAAAAGGGATAATAACGCCAATTATCAATCGCGCCCACGCCAACGGTATCCATATGGCCTAAAAAGAGAAAATTATCCTTCTTGTTCGGTTCGGTGTCAATAATGACATTCGGCCGATACCTGTCTTTAGCCACTAATTGCACCTTCAAGCCTAATGACCGGGCGTGGGATTCGATAAACTTAGCGATTTTTTCTTCAAGATTTTCATTGCAAACAGAGGGAATTCTAATTAAATTCTGACAAAACTTAATTAATTCAGGCTCCAAAGCCCTGAGTGCCCTTCTGACGTCTTCTTTGGGCACGGTTGACCTTCTGAATTGGTCGGAAAGAGAAAAATAAACCTGATTGCCTTTCCTTTTGGCGACCAACTGTTTTTCTTTAACCAAATCCTTGAGTAAACGGGAAAGATTACCTGGGTCAGTACTTAGTCTCCGGGCTAATTCTCGCAAATAGAAACTCTCCCCGGGTCGGGATTGAAAAAAGTTAATAATTTCTTGTTGTTTCTTTGCCATCTTTACAACAATTGTTGTGAATTATTTTAATGATTGTTGTTTCTTTTGTCAAGGCCTCTTGGCAATCATCTTTTCTTCTGTTAAAATAGGCAGCCAGATGAAGACCAAGAAATTCACCATCCTCCATTCCAACGATATGCACGGGGACTTCTTCGCCGAGGACCAAAAGGAAAAAGGGAAACTTATCGGTGGCCTGGCTCTTCTCTCGGGCTATATCAATAAAGTGAGGAAAGAGGAAAAAAACGTCTTATACGTCATTTCCGGCGACATGCTCCAAGGCTCCATCGTTGATTCTGAGTATAAGGGTATCTCCACCATGGAAATCATGAACTATCTCGCGCCTGATGTCGTCTCCACCGGCAACCACGAATTCGACTATGGCCTCCCTCACCTTCTTTTCTTGGAAAAAATGGCCAATTTCCCCATCGTCAATGCCAATCTTTACATTAAGGGCTACAACAAACGTCTGATGAACCCCTATTTAATCATTAAGAAAGCCGGTTTTGATATCCTCTTCACGGGCATTATTACCGAAAAAGTCATGGATACGATTGGCCAGGATGAGCTCATTGGTAGTTTCATCACTTTGGAGGAAGCCAGCCGTGAAGTGGGCAAGATTTGTAATGCCTATAAAAACGACGACATTGATTTAACCATCATCTTGACCCACATTGGCTTCGAGTCTGATGTTGAGTTAGCCAAACTTCTTAAGCCCGAATGGGGGGTGGACATGATTATCGGCGGCCACTCCCATACCATTCTCGACAAACCTAAAGAAATCAACAAAATCCTCATTGCCCAGGCAGGCGTCGGCACCAATCAAATCGGCCGATTCGATATCGTCGTTGATGACGACACCAACAGTATTGTTGACTATCAATGGCGGCTCATTCCTATCGACAATAAGCTGGCTAAACCAGACGAGAAATTAAAGGACTTTATTGCCTCTTTCAAAGACAAGGTTGACCGGAAATACGATACGGTTCTTTGCAAGCTCGCCAGTAAACTCACCCACCCCAAGAGAGAAGAAGAGACTTCTTTAGGCAACCTGATTGCTGATGCTTTGGCGGAAAATGCCGAATGTGAGGTGATGCTTGTGGGTAGCGGCTCAATCAGAGTGAAGGAAATGGGACCCATGGTCTCCCTGATGGACCTGATGACTTGTTTTCCCTATGACGACACTCTCACCAGATTTTCTATCCCAGGCTCAAAGTTAAAAAAGGTCTTTGCCCACATCATGCGAGCGGAAAACCGCAACAGTGAGGGTGAATGTTATCAAGTCAATGGCAAAGTCAGGGCGGTTTATTCGGACAAGTCGGGCCAACTGGAAATGTTGGCAATCAACGGCGCCCCAGTCCAGGATACCGAATTCTACATTGTCTGTATGCAAAATTATCACTTCAAAAATTCGGCTGATTATCTCAATATCACCAATAAAGAGCTTTTAGAATCAGGCCAGCAAAAGGTCGTCACCACCTCGGCCCAAGAAGTCTTGGAAGAATTCCTAAGAAACAACCAAAACGCCAGCCGCGAGGTTGAAGGCAGGCTCCAGTACAAAAAATAATCCCTAGCCGCCTTTAAGGGGTTCCTCATCATTCAATTACTTCCTCGGCCTCTTCGACAATTCCCCCGCCTCCACCACCACCTGCAGCAGGCGCAATGGCTTCTTCTCCTTCCAGAGGCAGGTAAGTAAAGCTAGAGAGAATCTGATTTAAAGTCTCCTGCCAGTAATCCTCTTCATCGGGCGTCATCTCCATCAGGAGCAAGGCGTCAACATCAATGGCGGCCACGACCAACTTGTTGGGTTGGGTGGAAACAACCTTCTTGGCTGGTTCTCCACCCAATTCGGTATCAAAAACCTGCCCGCCTTGGGTGGCCTCAGCCTTAACCCAATCCTCGAGCTTGGTGTATTGAGTGTCTTTTAACCAAATAATGACGTTGCCAGGATGCTCAGAGGCGGTCATTTCCAAATGGGCATAATTCTCTTTATCCTCCTCGTGGGAATTAATCTGGATATTCTTGGGGTAAGAAAAACTAAAGCCGGCAGGATCTTCCCAGACAAGCCACTCTACTGCTTCTTCCTCTTTGGCGGGGCTAAGCGGGCTAACAAGCGAGGATTGGCTTTTGAACCTAAAAAAGAACAACCAAATCCCGATAACCAGGAGGGCCGCTAAACCTGGAATGACAATGACCAATATCTTTTTCTTCACTGCTCTTATCCTACTTTCCTTGACAAATAGATGTCAACTAGATAGAGTCAAGAATAAGGAGGGATTGGTGATTAAAAAACTGCTTGTCTTAGGATTGATTTTACTCTTGCTGTCGATTATCTCCTCCCTTCCTTCCTTGGCGGCCAAGAAGCGTTTAAGTCGGGGTGGGGCTAATACTCCAGTAAGAAGGATCTATACCCGAGGTGTCAAGGCCTTAGTGAGCTTTCGGCCTGATCGGAGAGGTTTACTAATCAACTTTTCTGGATTCGGCAATATCACTTCTGTCACCTACACTTTAACCTATACTGCTGACGGCATTTCTCAAGGAGCCATGGGAACAGTCACGCCAGCCACGGCCGGAGAACAAAGAGAAGTCTTATTTGGCACCTGCTCACACGGTGTCTGCCGTTATCACTCGAATATCAAGAATGCTCGGTTGGTAATTGACTCTAAACTAAGCTCAGGCCAGATAATCCGGAAGCCTTATAAAATCAACCCCTAGGAGCTTTCAATTTCCTCTCGCCTGTGATAGAATGTTTCCATCATGGCTAAGAAAGGACCAAGGCAAATTTTGGCACTTGTTTGCACCGTCTGCAAATCACAAAATTATATTTCCGAGAAAAACAAGACGAACACCCCAGAAAAGCTGGCGCTGAAGAAATATTGTCGAAAGTGCCGCCAGTACACGCCACATAAGGAATCCAGTAAGCTCAAGTAGCGCCTTATGGGGTCTTTAGGAGGCTAGGAAGCAAAAAGACGGCCGTGCCTATCTTCAATCCCAATCTCTTTATATTCATCCAATATTTGTTCTAGGGGGATGATTGTCCCGAGCACTATCCGATCACGGGCTTCTTGGAAATGTCCCCTAGCTATCAACTGAACTACTGGTGTTAAACCAAAAAGCCTATCCGCTCTTTCCTCCCCAATAATTTGTCGATTTGCCTGCTGCTGCTGCTCTCGGCAACCAAAAAGGTTAATCGCCGCAACCCGAGTAGGAAGTAAGTAGGGTCTAACTCGAATTGTTCCCAAGGGTTTTCTGGCGGCTTCCAAAACAGTCAAGATTCCTTTTCTTTCACCGGCATGCTCTCTCTTTCCTTGGAAAACAACTGGTTTTCTTCGGTCGGGAAACCCCACCAAACTTTCCAAATCCCCTGCTATACCTTTAATTGTCTGGCGAGTATATTCTCTTTCCATCAATAAAAGACCTAAAAATGAACCGAACTTTTCTTCAATTAAAACCGGCAGAATCTCTCTTCTCACCGCCTCTAGATAGGCAGAACGAAGTCTCAACCTTATAGCTAAAGAGTTAAACCTTCCCCGGGAATCAAGTTGAGTAGCGTCAGTCAAGGCTTGGGCGATTCGTCTTTTTGATTCAATCTTCGCTCTTAAAAGTCCACTCTCTTCTAAAAACAGCCCTGTCTCTTTGGCTAGTTCTTCAAGCGACTCAGGGCTGACTTTACCTTCTAAAACCGCTTTTGTTTGAGATTTTATCCATTCCATAATTGCCTCAACCTGGGCTGCCTCTTCCCCAATTTGCGCCCTATCAATAATATGGACCTGCTGACGCATGGCCGTCTCTATTCCCTTCCTCCCGACCATTGGTAATAACTCCGCTACTGGCCGATAGAGGACACCTTCAAGGTCTAGGTGATGTTCTTTTGGTCGAAGAATCTGGTCAAAATTTCTGGCGTGGGCTAATAAGCGCCGTCCATTATCCTCAAGAACGAGGGGCTCTCGCCATCGAGGCACAATTATCTCACCGGTAGGTTTTATGCGAAGAGCGGTTGGCCGATCAGCCTGCCTCCCCAACTCTTCGGCGAATAAAGGGTACTCTAGGAGGGGCTGGTTTTCTCTAGCAATAACCCTAATCGCCCATGGAGGCACATGATACAATAACCGCTCTTGCCTTTTATAGGCCCACTTTTCTCCCGTACCCTCGGGCGAAAGACCTTTCTCTACTGAGGAAACCATTGCCCTTCATTATAGCAAATAACATTTTCCTTAGACTAAAGTCTAAGGTTTTACCTCTAAAGGAAAATGTTTTGTCAGCTTCAATTCATCCCCAATCTAAAGATTAGGGTATTCCTGAAGCTTCCAATAGGAAAAGATAGAGGCTCTTTTTAGATGAAGATTAAGAGAGAAACCGCTATTAGGATGAGGGCCGCTCCTAGACCCAAGCTCAAGGCGGTGGGTTCAAACCAGCCTGTCTCTGGTAAGCCTGTAGGTGTCGCTGTCGGGCTAGTTCTTACTGTTGGTGTCGCCGTCGGCGTTGGCGTCCCGCTGGGAGTCGCCGTACTAGCGCCGAAACCACCCGCCAAAATGGTGTAAGAACCATTGGTCACGCTCGCGAGAAGATTTTTACCTTCGTAACTCACTTTAGACTTAGGTGGCATTTCAATAGAAACATTGGCCATACCCGTGGCAGTCGTTTTAAAAGTAAGCCAGGCAAAAGTCTCAGCGCCAGTAAAACTTAAACCAGGCAAACTGGAGGCCCGCAGGACAATTTTCCCCGGCTGAGAAGTGTCTTCCTTGGCCCTATCGTCATAAATCCATCCTAAAACCGCCTCGGAAACCGAAAGCTTTGTGTCGTCATAGGCAATCACGACTTCAGCCTCGTCCGTCTTCACTCCCCCGGTGTCTAACTTCACCTCCAAGCTTAATTTTTCATCAAGGCTAACGACCCTATTTGCCGGAGAAAGGGAAAGCGAAACGCCCGCATAAGCCACCCCCGCTTGAACAAAAAGGCCGATCAAGAAGAAAGCAAAAAAAACTGGCAGCAATTTATATTTCATCAAACCAACTTCTATTGTTGACTAAAAAGAGGCAATCTGTCAAGTCCCTAATTCTCCCAACAATTTTTTTACAAATTTGACTTGAGGGGATAAAATTAAAGGGTAATGAAGCGGGTCAAATGCTTGCTTATTCGACAGTTCAAGAATACCCCGATTTTCAAATCGGGGATGAATTGAACAAAAGAAAACATTCTCCTTTAGAGGTGAAACACCAGACTTTAGTCTGGTGAGAATGTTATTCTCCTGCCCGAGTCCTAATAAATAATGAAGAAGGAAACAATCCAGGTAACTTTCGCTCCTAGAGAAGACCCTAGACTGGCTACCGTCAAGGCCCCTGACTTTGACGGTTCTCCTAGCTCTCTTGAGGCACTAAAGAAAGAAATCCGCCAGTTGAAAGAATCACACCCTGATATTCTCGTCGAGGTTCGCACTCCTCAAATTACCGGAACTCAACTAAAAACTCTTTTTGAGGCAGGGGCTATGGCTTCTCGAACTTTAAGCCCCACCGGAGAGGAAGAAAAAACTTCTGAAGAATAGACTACTTTCTTTGCTTCAAAAAGTGTGTCAAAAGGTATAGTAACATCTTCCCTGGACTAAAGTCCAGGGTTTTCACCCTTAAGGGAAGATGTTTTACAGCTTCAATTCATCCATCCCGTCTGACGGGACGGTTTTCTTGAAGCTTTTAATAACACTACAAGGGTATTTTCTTTTTCCAAGTTTCGATAAACTAATTCCCTCTATCTCGAGAGTCTGCTTGGGAAAAATGACGGCACCAACCACCACGGGCCCGGCGAAGGCCCCGCGACCGACTTCATCAATACCGACAACAAACCTATATCCCCTTCTCCATAGGCGTTTCTCATAAGAAAAGTTAGGTGCGTCCATAATTGCTATATTCTATCACTTATGATAAAATTTCGATGTTATGGAAATGCCTGCAATCCCAAAGGTCAAGTCCTCTGGCTTAGCCTCAGGAGCAAAGCCTTTTATTTTTTTAAAGGAAGTCCGAACGGAACTTTCCAAGGTCACTTGGCCTTCAAGGCAACAGGCAACTCGTTTAACTTTAGTTGTCATCGCCGTCTCGATCGTGGTCGCTATTTTTATCGGCGCCCTTGATTTCTTATTTACCCAATTGATGACAATCGTCTTGAAAAGATAATGGCAACCAAAAAAATCAAAATTAAAGCTAAGGCTAAACCGAAAGCTAAAGCCCGGCCTAAAACAAAATCAAAAGTCAAACCTAAGGTCGAGCATATCGTCATCAGTGAATCTAAAGACAAAAATGCTCGTTGGTACGTCGTTCATACCTACTCTGGCCATGAAGCCAAAGTCGCCGAGCAACTCCGCCAGCGGGTTGAATCAATGGGACTGGAAGGCCAAATCCTCGAAATCCTTATTCCTACTCAAGAGAAAATCGAAATCCGGGCGGGGGCGAAGCAGAAAATCAAGGAAAAAATCTTTCCTGGCTATCTTTTAATTCGCATGGTCCTTACTGACCAATCATGGCTAACCGTCCGCACCACCGCCGGCATCACCGGCTTCATTGGCGTCGGTAACAAACCTACCCCTATTTCCGACGAGGAAGTCAAAGCCATCCAGAAGTTTATGGAAATGGAGGCGCCTAAGTTTAAGACTAAATTCACTGTCGGTGAGGCTGTCAAAATCGTTGATGGTCCTTTTGCCGAGTTCCTAGGCACGGTCCAAGAAATCGATGAAGCCCAAGGAAAGATCAAAATCTTGGTAAGTATCTTTGGCCGAGAAACGCCCGTCGAGTTAGATTTTCTCCAAGTGAGCAAGATATAGTCCAAAATGCCAAAAAAAGTAAAAACTATCATTAAGCTTAATTTGCCTGCAGGCGAGGCCACTCCCGCTCCCCCCGTCGGTCCCGCTCTTGGCCAGCACGGCCTGCCGATTATGGATTTTATTAAGGCCTACAATGAACAAACCGCCGCTAAGAAAGGTCAAATCATCCCCGTGGTCATTACCGTCCATGAAGACCGGACTTTCTCTTTCATCACCAAACTGCCGCCAGTCTCCGAATTGATTAAAAAGGAGCTTAAACTAGAAAAGGGCTCAAGCACGACTGGTCGAGAGGAAGTAGGCAAGTTAACCAAGAATCAAATAGAAAAAATTGCCAAAGAAAAAATGGCTGATTTAAATACTGAAGACCTAGAGGCAGCCAAGAAGATAGTTGAAGGCACCGCCAAAAGCATGGGGGTCAAGTTGGAGTAATTATGGGTAAAAAACGGATTAAAATCGTCGGCGAAGAAAAGGCTTTAAAGGAAAAAAAGTCTGCCGCCACAGAGGGAAGAAAACTCGTCAAGACCGGCAAAGAACACGGCCGGATCACGGATATGGGGGCGGAGGCGCTAGCGGAGGCAGAGAGGATTAAAGAAAAAGAGAAGGAACTAACAGAAAAAGCCACTGAAGAGAAAAAAGGTAAGAAGAAGGCGCCTCAAGAAGCTCGAAAAAGAGGTAAACGCTATCTCGATGCCCGGCAAAAAATTGACCGAAACAAGCTCTATCCCCTACCAGAAGCCATCAAGCTCTTAAAAGACACCTCGATATCAAAGTTTAACGGCAGTGTTGACGTCCATCTCAACGTCAAAGAGGCTGGCCTTAAAGGCGAGGTGGGCTTCCCCCACCCTGCCGGTAAATCGCAAAAGATGAGGATTGCCGACGAAAAACTCATAAAAGAGTTGGAAAAGGGCAAAATTGACTTTGACCTGCTTCTGACCACGCCGGCAATGATGCCCAAACTCGCCAAATTTGCCAAACTCCTTGGGCCAAAGGGTCTCATGCCTAACCCTAAAGCGGGGACGATCACCGAAAAGCCTGAAGAATTAGCCAAAAAACTTGAAGGCAAGTCACGTTTTCGCACCGAAACAAAGTCTCCCTTAATCCACCAGGTCATTGGTAAAGTTGATTCCAAGGAAACCGAGCTTAAGGCTAATTTCTTGGCTCTAATTGAGGCCGTCGGCAGAAGGAATATTGAGAAAGCTGTCCTGACTAGCACCATGGGACCAGGGATTAAGATTGACCTTGATTCCTTAAGCTAAAATGGGTTTAGAAATAGTGAGAAGGACCGAAGGAGAAGGAATCAGTTCCCTTGTGAGGGATCTCGTGAGGACGGCTGAACAAACAAGGCAGAGAATGTTCCGATATGACAAAGCCACCCAAGCAAGAGGAGAAAGAGCCTATCAAGCCTTTATCAGACGAATGGCTTCTCTCAACCCTGAAGAACGGACCCTTGAAAACTCTCTTGAGCTGATTGAAGCGATTAACAGAAAGCCGGACTTAAAAGACCTTCCCCCGCTTTATACTATCAATACCAGAACAACCGAGCCCTCCGGGGTGAGCGGAAAAAAAGCCAGGTTAGTGGTCGTAAAAATCGTCCCTGAGACCAGTCCCGAAAGAACCTATCAAGAAGCGGCAGGGGCAGGATGGGCAATAACGGTCGGGGCAAACATGTGGGATACGCCAGAAGGAAATCGGTACCTTCCTGGCCTGATTTATCTTTTTAAACAAGCCAACACCCCCCATTCAGATAAAGAAGGATAATTTTTGTAAGGCCCTGATATACTTCAATTGTGTCAGACAACCCAGAGATTGGACGAGAGAGTTTGTCTTTAATTGAAGCGGAAGAAATTCTCCTTGGCGCTTTAGCTAGAACTACGCTGATGAATGCTATTCTGGAGGCAGAAAACGCCAGAAAACCAATTCCCAAAATCGGTCCATTAAAGACATATTTTAACTATTTAAATCACAAACTAGTTAAAGAGGCCTTCTCTGCCTTCCGTTCGCTTTGGGAAAAAGAAACAGGTGAAGAACTAAGATTGCCGGAAAAAAGCCCTCCTGGTAAAAGAAATCAACTAGTCAATCAAACCATCATTAATCCTCTGAAAGAGATTTATACCAAAATTGAAGGCCAACCTCCTCAACCCAGAGGGCTTTGGTTAGGCAAGCTTCTTATTGAAACTGCCCGGGAAAAGTCAGCCACACTTGAGGTTAGTTATTTTCTAAACCAGTTTGGTCTTGACCCAAAGATTTTGGTCGAAGAGGTCTTCCAAACCCTTGACAGGCAGCTAGAAACAAGCTAAAATACTTTCAACCTAAGAAGTAGGTCGCCCGAGAAAGTCGGGCCTAAACCCTGCGGAGGCAAAAAATAGTTAGTTATTTGGCGCTCCAAAGGGAGCGATTTTTATTTTAGTGCGTAGTGAGCTTGCCGAACCATGCCAACATCGAAAAAAATCTTTACTGTTCAAAACCTGACCGAAAAGCTTAAACAGGCTAAAAGCCTAGTCTTGACCAATTATCAAGGTCTTAATGTCTCGCAAATGGCCGAGCTTCGTCAGAAAATCAAAAAAACCGGCGGCGAATTTGAGGTGGTCAAGAATAGCCTTCTCAACCTGGCTATCAAAGAGGGTCTACCTAAGACGGCTATCGAGGCAAGTCTCCTCCAGGGACCAACGGCGGTTCTTTGGATTTATGAGGAAAACACGACACCGCTTAAAACCCTGGATGATTTTATCAAAAAAACCGAATTGCCCAAGATTAAACTGGGTTTTTGGGACGGAGAGATAATTTCAGGGGAAAGATTGAAAGAACTCACTCATCTCCCCAGCCTCCAGGAATTGAGAGCCAAGTTTGTCGGTACTCTTCAATCCCCTCCTTACCGCCTCGCCAATGCCTTAAATTGGAATCTAAGAAAATTAATCCTAGTGTTAAAAGCGAAGGGGGGTGAAAGTTAATGGTCGATAAACCTGACAAAAAAGCAAAAGAAAAAGAGGCGGCCGTTCAGGTTAAAGAGCCTCAAGCCGAGCAAAAGCCAGAAAAAAAGGCGGAGGAGAAAACCCCAGCCACACCTGAAGTCAAGCAGACTGAAGAAAAAAAAGCAGAAAAACCTATCAAGGCCTCACCGAAACTAGCGGCGATTATCAAGGAAATTGAAGGACTTTCAGTTCTCGAACTCGCTGATTTAGTCAAAGCCCTAGAGAAAAAGTTCGGGGTGAGCGCTGTTCCTGTGGCCGCTGCGGCCACCGCTGCTCCTCGGGCCGAAGCCGCGGGTGAGGAAAAGACAGCCGTTCAAACGACATTCAACGTTATTTTGGCCTCGGGTGGCGACAATAAAATCAGTGTCATCAAGGTTGTCCGAGAACTCAATCAAGCCTTAGGTTTGAAAGAGGCCAAGGATCTCGTCGAAGCCGCACCAAAAGAGGTCCTAACCGGAGTCAATAAAGAAACCGCCGAGGAAGCCAAGAAAAAACTCGAAACTGCCGGGGCTAAGGTAGAATTGAAGTAAGCTACCGAGGGCTAGGAGCCCTTGGTATTCTCGCCCTTCGGGCTCAACAAGCTTGTTTCTCCGAAATAAAGGCTATGCCTAAACCGCTTGACATCTTTTGATATATTTGTCAAGATGAAGATGTGGTTAACCTGCCCGAGCCCACCCCAATCGCGACGGCGCCTCCCTCAAAGGTCCCTTCACCCCAACCTAAGGAAGAGTTAAAAATCACGCCTCAACAAAGGACTAAGAAAAAAGTCCTTCTTTTTGTTTTTGCCCTCCTACTTTTTCTTGTTTTAATCACCATTATCGTCATCACCTTCATCCAAAACCCTTTTTTACCCCCGGAAGAAATCCGCATCTCGAACAACACCGAAAGTTCCCTCACCATTTCCTGGATGAGCAACAAATCGGTCAGGCAAAGAGTTTACTTTTCTCCAAAGCCTATCAGTCTACCCTCGTTATTTCTCGCCAAGCTCTTTCCTAATGGAATCGTGGCCACCATTGATGATTTCGGCTCGATTCGAACTACCACCCATCATGCCACCCTAAGGGGCCTCGAGCCAGAAACCCAATATTACTACATTATCGCCAACGGCTTTCGTTTTTACACTCACGATAGACAAGGCAATCCCCTTCCTCTTGCCAGAACCGCCAGCCTGATAGAGTCCCCGCCCCAGCCCTATCTCTGCTACGGCAGTATTCTTGACTTCGCCGAAGAAATGCCGATGTCACCCGTCATTGCCTATCTCTCCGCCAGTGATTCCAGCCTTATTTCCGCCTTCACTAACTCCGCCGGCAACTATAGTTTTGACCTCTCTTCTCTCCGCACCCAGGACCTTAAAGGCCTCTTTAACCTCAACCAGAACTCGAGCCTCATCCTTGAGTTTCAAGGCGGCCTTTGGGGTATTAACAAGCAGCCTTTATACGTCAAAAATTGTCAACCAATCAAAACCGTCACTCTCGAATGAAAAAACTCTTGACTAAAATCATCAGTTTAGTGATTATCTTTAGTCTTCTCTTTTCGACTTCGCCATTCATCTATACCACTTACGGCAAATGTGATTCTGACGACACCGAGTGCAAACAGAAAAAGGCAGCCAAGAAAAGCTGCAGCAGTGCCGATGACGTCGGTGCTTGCCGGAACACGAAAACAGAAGCCCAAAGACAACTGGGCGAGGAACAAGCTCGGAGGCAAGCCCAAATGCACCCGGTCGCCACTGAAGAAACTGACCCCGAGGCCGCCGGCGACAACGCCTGGACAAGCTGTGCCAGTACTTGCGACACCAATGATAAGGGCTGCTATGACCAATGCCGCGGCAGAGCGGAAAAGGCCTATCTAGAAGTGGAAAAGGATCACCCTGTTGACCCTTTCACTAAACAACAGCACGTCGTTCGCGATACCCTCAGAGATACGGCTCTTAAGACTTCTATTGAACAAGGCAAAACACTTACTCAAGAACAGGCAGGGCGGATTCGCC
>Ga0315285_10003675_pt1 | contig 15960 bp, 12 predicted proteins | sample YL17G09_36_MG_FD_203698 | JGI IMG/M metagenome (GOLD analysis project Ga0315285, IMG submission 203698) | Sediment microbial communities from Yellowstone Lake, YNP, Wyoming, USA - YL17G09_36 | ecosystem: Environmental > Aquatic > Freshwater > Lake > Sediment | place: USA: Wyoming | collected... | reverse complement strand
AAAGAAACAACGCCGCCACCGCCACCCCCCCCCCCTCCCCCCCCCTCCCCACACCTGCGCCACGGCAATGGTCGCCGTGACCCACGCAAACGCGGCCCCGATCTCGCGCTCCGCGTAGAACGAGTGGATGACGCCCCACAGGAGCGGGAACGAGGGCGCTTCCGCGACGCCCAGCGCGACGCGCGCGGCGTAGAATTGGGCCGGAGTTTTGACGCACGCCGTCGCGGCGGCGAGCGCGCCCCACGCGACGCACGAGGCGCAGAGCCACGGGACCGGCCCCGCGCGCGACCGCGCCGCCGCGGCGACGAGCGGGACCTGCGCGCCGCAGTACCCGACAAAGAAGAGAGATGACCCCATGCCGTACTGGGCGTCGGTGAGGGCCAGGGCGGCCTTGAGGCCGGGCGCGGCAAACGCGAGGTTGGTGCTGAGAGGAGGGGGAGTGGTTGGGGTCGCGGAAGGGCCCGTTTCCACCCTTTCTTGCGCTCACATGCTCTCCTCCTTCTCCCTCACCGGTCCAGGTAATTGACGGCGGTCAGGGCGACGCAGATGGGGAGCACCGCGCGGTCGACCAAGGCCATGGTCGCGGCCTCGCCCGTGGCATCGATGGCAAAGGCAGCCACCGCCCCGGCATCGGTCTCGAGCAGGGCGGCCGCGTCGGCGGCGGGCGGCACGAGCTCGCCGGCGGGCACGGGCTCCACCTCGACCGACAAGGTCGGCCGCCGGCCGCGGCGCGAGGCCGAGAGAGACGCCTCTGTCGGCGAAGGGGTCATGGCGCCGCGGCGCCGACCGCCGCAGCGCGGGCAGTGCGGCGCCGGCCGGCATCGCCAGCGCCAGCCCCTCACCTCTGCCCACTCCCGACCCCCACCGCGCGCCCAGCGCGCCGCCAGGACACCAGGCGGCAGGCTCCCGGCCGCCGGCGCCCCCCGCTCGCCGCGCCCGCCCGCGCCGCCGCGCCGCCCCCCTCTTCCTCCTCCACCATGCGCATCGAGGAGGTCGCCTCCACCGCCAAAACCGCGCGCGTCGCGGCCCACACCCACATCAAAGGACTGGGGCTGGCGGACGACGGCAGCGCCCTGCCTGCCGCCGCCGGGTTTGTCGGCGCGGGCCCCGCGCGCGAGGCGTGCGGCCTGGTGGTGGACATGATCCGGGCCAAGAAGATGGCTGGAAGGGCGTTGTTGCTGGCGGGTGAGGAGGAGAGGAGGAAGGAAGGGAGATGGGAGGCGGCCAGCCTCGCCGCTGAAAAACTCCCTCCCCCAGGCGCTCCCGGCACCGGCAAGACCGCGCTCGCGCTCGGCCTCGCGGCCGAGCTCGGGGCGCGCGTGCCCTTTTGCCCGCTGGTGGCGTCAGAGGTAAGAGAAGGGGAAGAAGAAGAAAAAACTGGACCCCACCCTCGAGAAACCCTCGTTCCAACCCCAAACCCGACCCCCGACCCTCGCTTCGTCGCGCAGGTCTATTCGGCGGAGGTGAAAAAGACGGAAGTCTTGGCGGAACACTTTCGGCGCGCCATCGGCCTGCGCATTAAGGAGACGAAAGAGGTGTACGAAGGGGAGGTGACCGAGATCACGCCGGAAGAAGTCGCGACGGCGGCCGGTGGAGCGGGAGGGGGGTATGGCGCGACCGTCGCGCACGTCGTGCTCGGCCTCAAGACGGCGCGCGGCGGGAAGCAGCTGCGCCTGGACCCGGCCATGCACGATGCCTTGCTGAAGGAGCGGGTCGCGGTGAGAGGAGAGAGAGAGAGAGAGAGAGAGAAGTTTTGTGTGTGTTTTCCGTTTGCGCCACCACGCCCACCCCACCCACCCCACTCCACTCCACAGCCTGGCGACGTCATCTACATCGAGGCCGCGTCCGGCGCGGTCAAACGCGTGGGCCGGTGCGACGCGCACGCGGGGCAGTTTGACTTGGAGGCCGACGAATTTGTGCCCCTCCCCAAGGGCGACGTGCACAAACGGCGGGACGTCGTGCAAGACGTCACGCTCCACGACCTCGATGCGGCCAACGCGCGCCCCGCGGGCGGCGCCGACCTCGCCGCCGCGCTCGCGGCGGCCGCGCGGCCGCGGAAGACGGAGATCACAGACCGCCTGCGCGCCGAGGTGAACCGCGTCGTGGACAAATACATCGATTCCGGGGTCGCGGAACTCGTGCCGGGCGTGCTCTTTATCGACGAGGTGCACGCGCTCGACGCCGAGTGCTTTGCGTTTCTCGGGCGCGCGCTCGAGTCCCCTCTGGCCCCCACCGTCATCTTGGCCACCAACCGGGGGCTGGCGCGGGTGCGCGGCGGCGGCGGCATCTCGCCGCACGGCGTCCCCGTAGACCTGCTCGACCGGCTCGTCATCGTGCGCACGGCGCCCCCCACCCCCGCCGAAGCCGCCCAAGTCCTCGCCCTGCGCGCGGCCGTCGAGGGCGTGGCCCTGGACGCGCCCGCGCTGGCCGCGCTGGCGGCCGCGGCCGGGGACGCGAGCCTGCGGCACGCGGTCGGGTTGCTCTCGCCCGCGGCCGTGCTCGCGCGCGCGGCGGGCCGCGAGAGCGTCACCGACGCCGACGTCGCCTCCGCCCGCTCCCTGTTCTGGGACGCCAAGACGAGCGCGGCCGCGTTGGCGGCGGGGGCGGGCGGGTATGTGACGTGAGGAGAGGGAGACGGCGGGCAGACGCGACGGGCGAGGGGTGCGCGTGCGGCGCCGCGTCAATCTCTCTCCTCGCCGCCACTCGTCCCTCCCCGCCGGCGCGCCGCGGGCCCGCCGCCGGCCCTCTCCTCCCCACCATGACGCGGCGCGCGGCCAAGCGGCCCGCGCCGGGCGGCGCCGCGCCGCCGCCGGCCGCCGCTCCTGGCGACAAGGTAGGAGGTGGAGGCGGGGGCCAGGGACGGTGGCACAGAGATCGTACAGCCTGCAATCTGCGGGCGACTGGGCCAATGCGCCCCCCTCCCTTTTCCTCAGGGCGGCGCCGGGCACCCCCGAAAGAAATTTTACCGCGCGCGCGCCCACGCCAACCCCCTCTCCGATGGCCACTTTGTAGACTTGCCGGACGCGCCAGAGGCCATGGACTGGGGGAAGCTGTTTGAGGAGAAAGCGGCGGAAGCGGAGAAAAAACGGACGCCCCTCCCGTCCCCGACCGTCGCCGACGTCGGGTGCGGCTTTGGCGGCCTCCTCATCTCGCTGTCGCCGCTGCTGCCGGACGACCTGATGGTGGGGATCGAGTTGCGGGACTCGGTGTGCGACTACGTGCGCCAGCGCGCGGCGGTCCTGCGCCGCGCGGCCCCGCCGCGCGCGCTCAACGTGGCCGCGCTGCGCGTCAACGCACAACGCCACCTGACGCACCTGTTTGCCAAGGGGAGTCTCGCCAAACTCTTCTTCCTGTTTCCGGACCCGCACTTCAAGGCCAAAAATTTTCGGCGGCGGATTGTGACGCCCGCCCTCGCGTCCGACTACGCCTACCTCCTCCGCCCCGGCGGCTGCCTCTACACGGTGACGGATGTGCCGGATTTGGGGGGCTGGATGGCGGCGTCGCTCGACGCGCACCCGCTGTTTCGGCGGATGACCGACGCCGAGCTCGCGGCCGACCCGGCCGCCGCGCTCCTCGACTCGGCCACGGAGGAAGGGCAGAAAGTGGCGCGCAACGCGGGGTCGACGTGGAAGGCGTGCTACGTGCGGTTGGGCGAGGCGCGGGAGGTGGGCGGCGCGTGAAAGAGACGGGAGCAGGAGCGTGCTGGTGTGGCGCGGCGCGCGCGGCGCGCACTCTCTCTGCCCCCGCTCGAAGGTGCGTCGACAAACGATCGGCCCGATCCTGGGCCCCACGCGGCCGCCGCGGCGCCCAGGGGGTGGGACGTGGTTTGGCCGGCGCCGGCGGCGGGCGGCCATCCGCCGACCCGCGGGAGAGCCGTCGCGCGTGGTTGGCGGCGTCAAGGGGCGCGCCGTGCCCGGCCCAGCCCGCGAGGGCATTGGTGGCACTTATGCAGACGCCCTCGCGTCGGCTTGAGGGTCGGCGGGCGCGCGGCCGCCGCTGCGCGGCGCGGCCGACCGCCGGAGGGCGGCATGCCGCGCCCGATGCCCGCCCACGAGCCGCGCCGACCCCACCACCCTCGCAGGCCGCTTCACCAGCCTCCACCCGTCACCATGGACCAAGTGTCTGCGCAGGCTACGGCCGTCACCGCGAAATTCCGCAACCAGATCAACCAGTGGAGCACCATGGAGACGCCGCCGTCGCCGTTTGAGCGGTTTGTGCCCGAGAAGCTCAAGGGGCAGTGTGCGTGGGTGGGGTGGGGGTGGCGGCGGCGCGGGGAGCCGACGCGCGGGCCGGCCTCCACGCCCCCCGCCGCGTCCCACCCCTTCCCACCTCTCCCCATCCCTCCTCAACCTTCGCAGGGGCTGTGTTCCCTTTTATCTACCCGCGGTTTGGAGAACCAGGTGCGCGGCGGTGGCGCGGGAGGGAGGGCAGAGGGAGCGGCGCGCGACGGCCACGACCCTGACCCCACCCTCACCGCCACCCCCAGTCAACTCCAACTTCCTCAAGGCGATGGGCGCCGAGTTCCTGGGCACGCTGCTGTTCATGGTGGGGAAGAAACAAAAGGAGGGGAGATAAAAAAAAAAGAACAAGAAAAAGAACAAGAAAAATAACAAGAAAAAAACTCACCCCACCCCCACTCCCCTCCCCCCCACAGTTCATCCTCGTGTCTCAGATCGTGTTCTCCTGCCTGCTGCGCGACAACGACGCCGGCAACGAGCTCGGCAAAGCGACGTGCCTGCTCAACCCGGTCCGCGTCCTCCCCATCGCGCTCACCGCCGGCCTCGCCATCTTCGTCCTGGTCTACGCGACCGCGTCCTACTCCGGCGGCCACCTGAACGTGCGGGAGCGGGGGGGGGGGGGGGGGGCGGCGGGGCGGGCGGGCGCGGCAGCCGCGCGCGCGCGCCGACCCTGTGTCCCTTTCCCAGCCCGCGATCACCATCGGCGCCCTTGTCGCCGGCAAGATCTCGGTCATGCGCGCCGTGGCTTACGTCATCGCCCAAGTGGGCGGCGCTGCGACGGGGACGGCATGTGCGTGGCGGGGAGGGCGCGCGGCGTCGACCGCGCAGCCGCCTCACCGCCTCGCCTCACCGCCTCCTCCTCCCCCTCTCATCAGTTGTCTGGACGGTCAAGAGCGTGCGCGGAGCGGCCAACCAGGCATGAAGGGAGGGGTTGAGAGAGACCGAGGGCCGAGGGAGCGACGGCGGCCGACGCCGCCCCGGCGCCCACCCGCGCCACGCGGGCGGGCGGCATGCTCGACGCGCCCAACACGCCTGCCGTGCTGTTGCTGCCGCCCGGGGCGCCTGCCCCGCGCGCGCGCGCGCCTTCCCTTCGCCGACCCCTCGCCTCCCTTTTTCCCAGATCAATGTCGAAGGAGGCTACGCTGCCGCCTTTATGGCCGAATGGATCCTCACCTTTATGCTCATGTTTGTGGTGCTCTGCGCGACGGACGCGGCGCGCTACCGGTCGATCGCGCACCTCCCCGTGCTCGCGGTAGGGAGCGGAGCGAGGTGTGGGCTGGGGCCGAGCCTTCACACTTCCTGCCTCACCACCCACCACCCACCACCACCAGCCCTTTGCCATCGGCGTCACCGTCTTGATCGCGCACCTCGCCGCCATCCCCCTGGACGGCTGCTCCATCAACCCCGCGCGCTCGCTCGCCACCATGCTGCTCTCGGGCGTCGCGCCCTTTCAACAGTGGATCTTTGTGCGTGAGATCGAGGAGGGAGGAGGGGGTGGGGGCGACGGCGGCGGTATCGGCCCGCGGGAACGGGGGGGTCGGGGTCGCGGCGCCGGTTTCGGCCCGCGTTTTCGCCGCACTGGCTCTTTTTATTTCACTTTCTCGTGCCGACCACCTCCATCCCCCCCTTCACTCTTCACAGTGGGTCGCGCCCATCGCGGGAGCCATCTGCGCCACCTACGTCTACGAGCTCGGCTTCCGCCCCGACTACGATCCCTTCATCTCCCTGGAGTCGGGCGGGGGGGCCGCGGGTGGCGCTGCCACGTCGGCGGCGGCGGGTGGCAAGGCGTCGGCCTACCCGACGGCGTGAGCAAAAATAAGAGGGGGGTTGAGGCCGCCTCAGGGACTCCTCTCCCTGAGGCACGGCGCCGCCGGGGCGGGACCGGGTCGAGAGAGGCGGCGGGCGGTGCGCAGCCCGCCGCCCGGGAGGCGGCGGCGCCGAGTGCAAGCGAGGGCCTGCGCGCGGCGGTCGCGGCACTTCTCACTCTCGCGCGCTCGCGCCGGCCCCTCGGCCCGCGCGCCCAAACGCCGGGGCCACACCGTGCGCGCTCGGGCCGCGAGGCAGGCGCCATGGTGGGTGGGGAAGGAGGGGCGCGCAGCAATGGCGCGGCGCGCGAGGGCACCGCCCGGAGCGGGCACGCGCGGGCGTCGCACCGCCCTCGACCGAGCGACCGCCATTGGTCGCGTCGACTAGGGGCTGCTGGAGCGCGCGCGGGGGCGTCAGGGCACGCCGCGCCGCGCGCGGCGCGCGCCCACCGCGCGCCACCACCCTCCCCCAGCGCGCCGCCACCGCCGTGCTCCTCGCGCTGGCCACGCTCGCCGCGGCCGCGACAGCGGCCGGACCGGAGGACGCGGCCGCGACAGCGGCCGGGCCGGAGGACGCGGCCGCGGTCGCCGACAGTCTCGCCCCTTTTGACGCGGTTTCTCCGACCGGCACGATTTTCGTCGACGTCCCTGACGAGAGTGAAGGCGGCGCGGAGCAAGAGGCGGGAGCCGAGGCCGACGCCGAGCCCGCTGCAGCGGCGACCGCCGTCCAGGCCGGCGCGCCCCCTGCCGACGCCGCGCCGCCCGCGGCCGCGCCCACGGCGTCGCCGGTGCCGGCCGCAGCGCCGTCAGTCTCTCTGGCGACCACGTTGGGCGTCCCTGCCGCCGACGCGGCCGCGCTCACGCGCCTCGCCGCCGCCGCGGGCGTCCCCCCCCTCGACCTCGCCAAAGCGCTGGCCCTGGCGGCTGCGGCGGAATCAGAGCTGGACGACGAAGTGGAGGAGGCGGCGAGGGAGGAAAGCGCGGCCGACGCCGTCGACTCCATCCCCGCCCTCCCCCCCGCCCCGCGCGTCGTCACCGCGTCGTCGTCGCCAGGGGCGGCGGGGCTGCTGCAGGCGGTGTCGACCGCGATCGGCGGCGTGGGGACCGTGGCGCCCGCGGTCGCCGCGCCTGTTGGCGGCGCCGGCGCTCCTGGCGACGCCGCCTACGCGGGCGCGTACGCGCCCTACTACGACGCCATTCTGGAAGGGGGGGCAGGTGCCGGCGCCGGCGCAACGACCACGACGACCCCCGCGCGCGCGGCCGAGGACGCTGCGCTGCTTGCCGCCGTCTCGGCCGCCCTCAACTCGGCTCCAGCGCCGACAACGAGCGCCAGCGCCCGGCCGCGCGCTGGTGCCGCCGCCGCCCCTTCCCCTGGCGACGGCGGCGAGCGCGGCCTGCGCCTCGCCGACGCCCTGGCCGCGGCCTCCGCCCTCGCCGCCCAAGCGCGCGCCGCCAACGTGACGCTGCCGCCCGGGCGGTCGGCGTTGGGGCGGGCGGCGGCGCGGCTGGCGGCCGCGGCTGCTGCCGTCGCGGCCGCCGGGGCGCCCGCGCCGGCCGCAGGAGGCGCCAGGCCGGTCACGTCCGCCTATTCCAATGCAGTCGGCACCTCGGACAGATACGACGCCGCCAAAGCGACCGCTGCCGCGGGCGGCGCGGTCAACCCCGCCGACATCACCTTTCTCGACGCCGCCCGCGCCTACGTGGGCGCGCGCGTCACGTCCGCTGCGTCCCACGGCGGCGCGGCGGCCGCGCGCGCGCTGGGGCTGCCCGTGGTGGTCGAGGGGGGTGGCGGCAAGGCGCGCGGCGCCGACACCGACGCGGACACGGACGCCGCGGGCGACTCCCTCACCGCCTCTCCTCCGCCGCCGCCGCCTGCGTCAGGCGTCGGCGGCCCTCTCTCTCTGCTGGCCAAGGCGGGCGGCGCGGTGCTGCCGGCGCCGGCTGGGCTGCCGCAGTGAGGACGGAAGAGGCGGGGGGGTGCGCGCGGGCCGCGCCTTGATTTGTGTGTGTGACTGAAGATTGCGGGGGGAGGCCGGGATTGCGGCAGGCGGCCAGGCTCGAGGACGCCGTTCTGAAGGCGGGCGGCCAGCGAACTCGGCCAAGCCGGCACGCCCCTCTTCACTCTCTCGCGCGGCCCTCCCAGCCCGCCGCTCCCACACACTCACATTCCTCGTCCGTCCACCTCCCGCCCCGCGCTCAACCATGGCCCAATGCGGGCCGCGCTGCTGACGCTGGCCGCGTCGACCCGCGCCGCGCGAGCCCTAGCCTCGCTGCCGGCGATGCGGGCCGCCCTCATGACGCATAGCGCGACGGCGCCACCGCCTGTGTGGGCACGCCGCGCGGGCGTCGCGACACGCGCCGCCGCGCCGAAAGCCGCCGACGCCGCGCCGCCCGCGCCGCATTCCCCGCCCGCCGGCGCCAGCAGCGCGCCCGATTTCGTCCCGCGCCACACGGTGAAGGCTCTGCTGGGCGCCGACGGCGGCGCCCGCCGCGCCGGCGACACGACCACCGTCCGCGGCTGGGTGCGCACCTGCCGCCCCCAGAAGGCGCGCGCCTTTCTCGAGGTCGCCGACGGGTCGACTGCGACCGGGCTGCAAGTCGTGATCGAGCCGGGGGTGGAAGGCTGGGACGAGGTGGCGTCCGGCGCCACCCCGACCGGCGCCGCGGTGCGCGTCGAAGGCGTCCTCGTCGAATCGAGAGGGGGCGGGCAAGCGGTGGAGCTCAAGGCGAGCGCGCTGGCCGTCGTCGGCGCGTGCGACGCGGGGGCCTACCCGCTCCAGAAGAAGCGGCACACGCTCGAGTTCCTGCGCGACGTCGCCCACTTGCGGCCGCGCACCAAGACGCTCGGCGCCGTGGCCCGCGTGCGGTCCGCGCTCGCGCACGCGACGCACGACTTTTACAGGGCCGCCGGGTTTGCGCTCGTCCACACCCCCATCATCTCCGCCGCCGACTGCGAGGGCGCGGGGGAGGCGTTCCAGGTGACGACGCTGCTGGCGGGCGTGGACGCCGCGCTGGCGGCCGGGGGGAGGCCGGCGGAGGGCGCGCTCGCGGCGGCCGACGCCGCGGTCGTGGCCGCCGGGGCGGCCGTGCGCGGCGCCAAAGCGGGCGGCGCCGCCGCCGACCTGGGCCCGCTGCTCGCGGCCCTGGCCGCGGCCAAGGACGCGGCGGCCGCGCTCAAGGACCGCGCGGCGGCCGCCGCGGGGCCCGCGCGGACGCCGACGTCTCTCGATTACGCGTCCGACTTTTTTGGCGCCAAAGCCTACCTCACCGTCTCCGGCCAGTTGCAGGGCGAAGCCGCGGCGTGCGCGCTGGGCGACATCTACACGTTTGGCCCGACCTTCCGCGCCGAGAATTCAAACACGTCGCGCCACCTCGCCGAATTCTGGATGGTCGAACCCGAGATGGCCTTTGCCGGCCTCGGCGAGGCCATGGCGGCGTGCGAGGCGCACGTGCGGCACTGCATGGCGCACGTGTTGGAGCATTGCGCTGACGACCTGTCCGCGCTCGACGCCGCGGCCGGCGGCGGCCTCATCGACCGCGTCACCCGCATGGCCACCACAAAGTATCACGTGCTGCCGTACGCGGACGCGGTCAAAGCGTTGCTCGCGTCGGGCGTCCGCTTCGAGTTTGAGCCCGCGTTCGGCCGCGACCTCGCGGCCGAGCACGAGAAATGGCTCACCGACGTCGCCTTTGGCGGCGACCCCGTGTTTGTGACCGACTGGCCGGCCGCCATCAAAGCGTTCTACATGCGCGCGAACGATGACGAGGCCCAGACCGTTGCCGCGATGGACCTCCTCGCCCCCCGCGTCGGCGAACTGGCCGGCGGCTCCGCGCGCGAGGAGCGTCTGGACCGCCTCCTCGCCGCCATGGACGCGGCGGGCGTCGACCGGGCCCCCCTGTGGTGGTATGCCGACCTGCGCCGGTTCGGCTCGGTCCCGCACGCCGGCTTTGGCGTCGGCTTCGAGCGCCTCGTCCAGCTCGCGACCGGGGTGGACAACATCCGGGATGTGGCGCTGTTCCCTCGCTACCCGGGGCACGCGGAATTTTGAGGTGGCGCGGCGAGGGGGGGGAGGGAGAGGGCGCCGCGTCGCGGCGGCGCGTGTCGCGCTCACACGCCATGAAACACCCCACCCACCCACCCATTTGCCTTCGGTCGACGGCGCCGCGGCGGGCGCGACGCGGGGCACGCGTCGCCGCCCGCGCAGGCGCGAGGAATGGCGCCCCCCCCGTGTGCCCCCTCATTTCAAGTCGCAGAAGCCGGCCGTCGCCTTGTTGGCCCAGTTAAGTTGCAGCAAGAAGTTGCGGGCGCCGACTTTGGTGTTGGCGTAGCCCGCCCCCGGCGTGGGGGACGCGTAGACAGACCCAAACTGCCACGCGCACTTGTCCGCGTTTTCCATGCCGCTGTCGTCGTACCACGCGTCCAGTTCCGGGTCGGACGTCGTTTCCGTGAGCTCGTGGGCAATGATGGACGCCATGGCGTCGGCTTCCACGTTGTTGTTGGGGGAGCCGGCCGACTGCGCCGAGCAGGCCGAGAGGCAGCGGTTGGCGGAGCCGACGAAGCCGAATTTGAACATGCGGCCCGAGTAGTCGTAGCTGGAGGAAGAGGGGGAGGGTGGGTGGGTGGGATGAGGAAGAAAGAGAAAGGAAAAAAAAAAAAAAAAACAGACTCTCCCACCTGTACGAGTGCCACCCGCAGTAGTTGCCGCAGAACGTCCCCGTCGCGGACGACCCCTGCGAAATCTCCGACCCGGTCAGGACGAGGGTCAGGGAGTTGGCGTTGTAGGGGATGCGGCCGTCGGAGATCATGCAAGACACGACCGCCGCGACCGCGTTGTCGGTCAACGCGGTCCCCTGCCAGCACCGGTCGGTGGCCGCGATGGACGGCGCGCTCCCAAACGTGAGCTTGTTCTGCAGCGCGACGCCCGCGCGCGTCATGTAGGACGTCTGCACGTTGAGCCACGGCGACCCGCCGACCGCGCCCGCGAAATCGTTTAAAACGTTTTTCGTCGTCGCCGCAAACCCCGTGCCGTAGTAGACGTAGTTCATCACCGGCACGCCCGTCATGATGGGGCCGCCCCAGTGCTTGATGCCGTACTGGACGAAAGGGACGGCGGGGGGCGGGGGGGGGGGTGCGGGGATGGTGGTCGGTGGGGGCGGCGGCGCGGTCGTCGGCGGAGGAGGAGGCGGCGGCGGCGGCTTGGTGGTCGGCGGCGGCGGAGGGGGCGCCGTCGTCGTGGGCGGCGGCGGCGGCGGCGGAGGCGCCGTGGTCGGCGGCGGAGGAGGCGTCGTCGTGGGCGGCGGCGGCGGAGGCGCCGTGGTCGGCGGCGGCGGCGCGGGCGTCGGCTGGGCGGTCGGCGGCGGCGGCGGCGGCGCCGCGGTCGCGGCCTTGACCGCGCCCGGCCCCCATACGTACAGGCCGTACGCGCCCGCGTCGGCGTTGGTGGCGCCAGTGGTGACCAGGACGTAGGGCGTGTTGGCGGCGAGCGCCCGCACGACAAAGCCGGCGCGGCCGACGGTCGGGTAGTTGTCGTTGGCCGCCACCAGGTTGGTCATCGGGTTTTGGGGGTCGAAAAACCCCTTGTAGAGGAGCGCGAAATTGTTCCAGGCCGCCGTGGCGCCCTGGGACCGAAACTCGTACGTCCCCGCCTCGGCGACGGCCACCGTCACCGCCGAGTACCGCACCGCGGTCGCCGTCGCGTCGAGAGCGGCCATGGTCGCGGTCGGGCGGCGGAACGTGGGGGCGCCGACGGTCGTGCCGGTCGTTTGGAAGCGGACCGCCATCGCGGTGCCGAGGTAGACCCCGCCCGGGCCGCTGGCGGTCACGGTGTACGCCCCCGCGTTCCCGTTGGCCGCCCCTGTCACCACCAGCGTGTAGATGATGTTGCGGTTGAGCGTCAGGGTGAAGCCGGAGACGCCCACGGACGGGTAGTCGTCGTTGGCGACTACCATGTTGGCCAGCGGTTGGGACGGCGCAAACGGGTACGCATACAGGACCGCGAACGTGTTCCAGTTGCCCGCGCCGACGACCCGAAACTCGTACGCGCCCGCGGTGTCGACGACGACGTTTTGGGCGACGTAGCGGACCGCGCCGGCGGTCGCCGGCGCGAGCGTGCGCGCCGTGGTCGGCCGCCGGAAGGTGGGCGCGGCCGCCGTCGTCCGGGTCCACGTCGCGCGCACGGTGAACGCTTGGAGCAGGGACCGGCGAGTGGCGCGCACGGCGGCCAGGAGCGACCGCCGCCGCGCGCCGGGCGCGAGCGGCGGCCCCGCCGACGGCGCCAGCCCCATCGCCGCCGCCGCGGCCGCCGGCCCGTCGGTCGTCGCCGCCAGCTCGGACGCGACGAGGAGGACGGTCGACTCGGCGGGGTCGGCGGTGAAGCCGGGGCGGAGGCCCGGGACCGACGTCGCCGCTTCCCCGGTCGCCCAGTACTCGTTCGGCCCCGTCCCATTCACCCCCGACACCGTCGACCACGGCGCGGTCGGCGTCAAGGGTGCCAGGTGGGCGGGCGCGGGCGGGCGCGACCCGGCGCGCCCTTGGAGCGGCGCGACGGCGGCAAAGGAGAACGGGGCGGCCGCGCAGCGGCCGGCCTTGGCGCAGGGGTCCATGGAGAGCCAGGAGGGGGCGGCGGCAGCGCCGACGGTGGGGCCGGACGCGGAGGAGGAGCCGCCGGACGCGCCGAGCTTCCCGGCCGCCGCGCCGAGCGCGGCCGCCTTTTTGGCGTCGGACATCCAGGGCGCCAGCTTGCCCGCGACGGCGGCCAGTTTGGCGGTCAGGTTGACGCCTCGCAAGGCGCCGCCGGGCCACAGGGGGGCGGACTCGGGCTGGTTGAAGGAGAGCTGACGACGAGGGGAGAAGATGGGGGGTCGGCCGCGGTCGCCGGCGCGCTCCGCCGCCGCCGGCGTCGGCCGGCGACACGATTTACCGGCGCCGGCGCTGGGCGCGCCGGTTTGAGGGCGGGGGCGCGCCCACCCCGACGACCACGTCGCTTGGGGCGCGCGCGCGCGCGGGCGCGCGCGGCGCACGCCTGCCCCGGAGCGCGCCGCCCGCGCTTTCCACACCCTCTCTCACCTGCTCCACGGCCAGGTCCTTGGCTTTAGGCAGCCCGGCAACGGCCTGGGGAGGAAGAGGGAGGAGAAAAAGACTCAGAGGTGGTCGCGCATGCAGCGCCGCGCCGTCCGGCCCGCCCTCGCCTCTCTCCCCACCACCCCACCTGGGCCGCCACGCAGAGCGCCAGCAATGCGGCGACATGGCGCGCGCGAAACTGAGGGATTGAGGGAGGAACAGGTGAGAAAGGGCGCGCGCAGCGGCGCGCGGGCAGCGCGGCCCCTGGCCGCGCGCCGCCCCACGCCAAAGCTCCCTCGTTGCCGCCCTCACCATGGCACGCTCCGGTCGAGAGGGGGCGGCAGCAGGCGAGGGGTCGCCGGCGACCGGGGAGTGCAGCCGCGCCGCGCGTCGCGCCGCGCGGCATGCGGCGCCGCTTCACACCCACGCCGCCGCCATGCGCCTCGCGACCCTGGCCGCCCTCGCGACCCTGGCCGCCCTCGCGACCGCGGCATCCGCCGCGGCCGCGGCCGCCCCCGAGACGGCCGCCGCGGGCCTCGACCCCGGCGCGCCGCGCGCCGCCGCCACGCCCGACCCGGCCCTGGGGTGGCTGTCGCCCAAAGCGTTCAAGGTGGGTGGTTTGGGGGTTGGCAGAGATTTGTGAACGCGGGGTGGACCGGGTGGAACGAGGGCAGGGGGGGTCGGCGGCGCGGTGACCCGCGCGCATGCGACCCACCCCCTCTCCACCCCTCCCCCTCCCCGCGCAGCTCGTCGACCTGAAGTCGAACAAAAAGCCGATCATGTTTCTGTTCACCCAGCCCGGCTGCGGCGCGTGCGAGGCCCTGAAGGAGGCGCTCGCCGCCGCGCCGCGCGCGACGGCCGCGCTCTCCAAAACGTTTACGGTGGTTCACGTGGACGGGGATTCCATCGCGCACTCTGCGTTCCAAGCTGCGTGGCCGGGGGTGGCCCCACACGGCCACTACGTGCCGCGCGCCGTCTTCGCGGCGCCCGACGGGTCCCTCCGCCAGGACCTCACCGCGCCCGGGGGCGACCCCGAGTACCCGCACTACTATACGAGCACGGCCCAGGTACGAGCGGGAGGAGGGAGGGTTTGAGGGGGCGGGGAGCGAGCCGGGCCCGCGCGCGCGACGCGCCGCCTCCACCCACCCACTCCCCCCGTCCCAGCTGGAGCGCGGCATGCGATCCGCCCTGATCAACATCGCGGGCGGCGGCAAGGGCGTGAAAGCGGGCGCCGCGACGGGGGTGCCGGCGGCCAAGGCGGCGCGGCGCGCGCGGCGCGCGCAGAAAAAGATGGCAGCGGCGGCCAAGGACGAGATTTAGAGAGCATGAGAGAGAGAGTGTGGAGAGGGTGCCGGGCGTGGGCGGGTGTCTGTCGCACACGCCGCCCCCGCGGCCTCTCCCCACACAACCCCTCTCACGCGCACGCGCCGGTCGCGGGCGACCACACCTGCTGCAGCAGGGCCGGCTTGCCGCCCACGGCCGCGTTGGCCACGCCGCCGTCGGGGGCCGGGGCCGGGGCGGGGCCAAAGCGCCACGCGCAGCGCGACGCGGCCTCCGCGCCCGAGCCGTCGCGCCACCCCGTGAGGTCGGGGTCGGTCGCCGCGCCCACGACGATGGCGGCAATGGAGTTGGCGACAGCCGAGGCCGCGGCGTCGCCAGAGGGCGCGGAGGGCCACTGCGGCGCGCACGCCGCGGGGCAGCGCGCCGGGTGGCCGGCAAACGCGGCGGCGACGCGCTCCCCCCCGCCCGCGCGGGCGGACGCGTGCCAGCCGCAGTGGTCGACGCACAGGGAGCCGAGGTGGGGCGGGGGCGGCGGCGGCGGCGTGGCGGGCGGCGCCCCTGGCGCGGCCGCCGCCGCCGCGTCGGCCGCCGCCGCGTCGGCCGCGGCCTCCACCGCGGCCGGCACGGGCGCCGCCCCCGCCCCTTCCGGCACCTGGTCCGTGCCCGCGTCGCCGAGCACGACGACGAGCTGGGTCGTGGCGTTGAGCGGCGCGCGGCCAGCATCGACGGCGCACGCCGCGACCGCCGCGACCGCGCCCGGCGTGAGCGTGGCGCCGCGCCAGCACCCGTCGGACGCGTCGGCGACGGTGACGGGCGTGAGGACGTCGACGGCGCGGGAGGCGAGGGCGAACGGGGACAGCGCGGAGGAGAGCCAGGGCGACGCGCCGAGGCCCGCCGCGAAGGCGTCCAGCGTCCCCCTGGCCCCCCTGGACCACCCCGGCCCGTAATAGACCAGGGTGAGGGACACGCCGGCGAGCGTGCGGCCGCCGCGGTTGGCGGGGTCGCCCCCCGCGGCAAACTCGGGCGGGTCGACCGTCGCGCCCCCCTCCACCCCCGCCTGCAGCTCGCTGTTCACCGGGTCGCCGTCGGCGTCGAACGCGTCCAGATCGGCGCGCGCCCAGGGGGCGCGCGGGAGGACGGGGCCCGCGCGCGGGGGGGCGGCGCACGCGGCGCCGCAAGCCGCGGCCGCCGCGCGCGCCTGGGCCAGGGTGAAGGCCACGGCCGGCGTCGAGTTGGCCTTCAACGCTGCCGCCGTCGCGGTCGCGCGCGCGGCCGAGCCGGAGCGGCGGGTCGGCGCCGCGGGCGCGGCGCCGGGGCGCGGCGGCGGGGGGGTGCCGGGCCCGCGCGGGGGCGCCACCTCGCCCGCCGCCGCCTGGCTCTGGCTCCCGCCCCCGCTGCTGATGACGCCGGGCACGGACGCGGACGATGCCGCGTTGGAGGCGGCGGCAAGCGCGGCGTCGCGCGCGGCGGCGAGCGTCGAGCGGAGCTGGACGAGGGGGGAGGGGGGGGGGGGGTTGGGGTGGGGGCCTCCCCCCCCGCGGCCGCCCCACCCACCACCCGCGTCGCGCTCCCGGCG